>SMUY01234269.1_pt1 | contig 11721 bp, 9 predicted proteins | sample 2456441 | NCBI WGS metagenome assembly SMUY01 (sample SAMN11095931, study PRJNA526329) | marine sediment metagenome | biome: Marine sediment; feature: Surficial sediment; material: Deep marine sediment; isolation source: Hadal surficial sediment | place: Pacific Ocean | collected 2014-11 | depth 0-1...
TCATGGCAGCAACAATGCTCTGCTGCGTAAACTGCTTGCCGACAAAGATGCCTTCGAGATCGTGACCTTCGAGAATGCCGAGGACGCTCCTATTGTGTTCTCGACGCCCGTTCTTGCGGGTTGAGCCGACGACTATCAGCTAGGTTATTTCCCCTTTTTCTGGCACCCATGGGTGCTGTGACTACACTTCACTGGAAGGTACCTGCCGTTTGTGGTTTTGATGCCGTTGTGCACTGGTTCTCATTGTGGCTGCCTGATCTGATCTCCAAGTCTCAAAACTGATCGGGTTCGCGGGGGATAATTGCTGATAACGGCAGGCCTGTTAGATTTGGTGCTTAGTAGGGCGATTTCTCATCCCCGATTGCACTTGCTGCGACGCGAATGACGATCTCATCAGCACTACGGAAATCGGCCAGGGTGCGAAGTTTGGTCAAGAGTTCGGGAGCAAGGAATCGTAGCCGCGTTGCACTGGCAGCGTTGTTGCAAAGCACGAGTATGCGCTGTTTGTGGATATTCGTGACTCGGCAGTCCCTGCACAGTGGATCAGGTAGCAACGCTTGCAGCTCAGCAGTCCAGGATTCTTGGTTTGCTGCTTTATGTAGGAGACGTTGCAGAGGAGAAAATCGCTTGTGGCGTTCGCTCAAAAGATCATTTATCTTAAGTTTGGACACTTGAGAAACCTGTTATACGGTTGTCTTGTTCCGTCGGCGATCGAGCATACGCAGTATGCGACGATCGCGCAGTATGCGGCGATTGCGCAGTATGCGGCGTTTGCCGTATGTCATCCGCGACGACCTTTGGTTACGACAAAGGGGAGTCGTGTTGGATGATAGCTACTGTTAGAAAAAAAAGAACTAAAGCATGAAGATCATTCTGCTCAGGGAAAAAGGACGATCGCACTCGATTCGGGTGTTGCGGCGGACTCTGATCGTGGGCCTCGTATGCCTTTCCTTACTGACCACGATTGGCGGGATATTCGTTTTTGAGGGTTTGACGCGTGAGGTCGCGGACGATGCGGCGATTGCCGGTTGGCGCGAGCGCCTTGCCCAACAGCAGGCCGAGGTGGATCTCATACGCGATCGCTCAGCAGCCGAAAGCGAAGCCGTTGGCAGACAGTTGGCGCAGATGCAGGCGCGCTTGCTCAGGATGGAAGCCCTGGGGGCCCGTGTCACGGAAGTTGCCGACCTGGAGGGAGGTGAGTTTTCGTTCGCTCAGCCGGCCCCCCAGGGAGGACCGACCTCGCGGACCGAAGACGCGGTACCGTGGCCCAGTCTGCTCGCAAGTCTTGATGAGCTTTCTATCGAATTGAAATACCGCGAAAACGAGCTCGAAGTGCTGGAGTCGTTGCTTCGCGACCGTGAATATCGCAAAGCGGTCGCAGTCACCGGCCGACCGGTGACCTGGGGTTGGATGTCGTCTCCATACGGTCGCAGGGTTGACCCGATTAGTGGCAAGAGCGCGTGGCACGCGGGCGTCGATTTCGCTGGTCGCGATGGATCTGATGTGATTGCCGTTGCGAGCGGTGTGGTGACCTATGCAGCCATTCGCTCAGGCTACGGAAAGATGGTGGAGATCAATCATGGCGATGGCTTTGCCACGCGTTATGGCCACCATGCCGAAATACTGGTGTCGGCCGGTGATATCGTCAAGAAAGGCCAGGTGATCGGCACCATGGGAACATCGGGCAGGTCCACGGGCCCCCACGTTCACTTCGAAGTGCTGAAAAACGGACGGCACGTCGACCCTGCCAGATACGTCGCCCGCCGCTGATTCTAACCAGCCCCTAGCACAGCTTAGCTAGCACGTTGGACGATTCCTCCTAGCGGAATTACGGCGATTTTTATAGAGAAATAGTCGCGCTCCTACCCGGACGCCAATCAGGGTAAGATGCGCGCTTTTCAGACAAGCTAGTTTTGATGCTCGGCAAACTTCTACGTAAGATTTTCGGTACCAAGAACGGTCGCGAGTTGAAGCGAATGGGCAAGGTCGTGGCCAAGGTCAACCAGTTTGAGCCCGAGTATCAGGCGTTGTCCGACGAAGCGTTGAAGGCGGTAACCGTAAGCTTCAGGAAGCGCTTAGCTGACGGCGAAACCATCGAAGATCTGCTACCCGAGGCGTTTGCGGCGGCACGCGAAGCGGCTAAGCGCAGCAAGGAGATGCGCCCCTTCGATGTGCAGATTATCGGTGCCATCACCCTGCACGAAGGACGTATCGCCGAGATGCGGACGGGGGAAGGTAAGACGCTGGTAGCGACGTTACCCGCATACCTCAATGCGTTGTCGGGTCGTGGCGTCCATATCGTGACAGTCAACGACTACTTGGCGCGTCGTGATTCCCAGTGGATGGGTCCCGTCTACGAAGCGCTGGGCCTGACGGTGGGTGTCGTGCAGTCAAATCAGGATCCACTCGAAAAGCGTGCCGCCTACCGGGCAGACATCACCTATGGGACAAACAACGAGTTCGGCTTCGACTATCTGCGCGACAACATGGCTTTTACTCTTGAAGACAAATTCCAACGAGATATGCACTACGCCATCGTCGACGAAGTGGATTCCATCCTCATCGACGAGGCTCGAACGCCTTTGATCATCTCAGGTCCATCTGAGGAAAACACAGAACTCTACAAAAAGATCGACAAACTGGCGCCGCGTCTCAAGCAGCAACCATTTTCGGAAGCCAAAGATCAGGAAGTGGAGGTAGCAGGCGACTTTGTGGTGGATGAGAAGAACCGCCAGGTCGAACTGACGGAGAACGGCCATCAACTTGTCGAGGACGAGCTTGCGCGGCTCGGATTGCTCGAAGAAGGAGACAGCCTGTACGCCGCTGCGAATCTCAATTTATTGCACCATGTTCACGCTGCGCTCAAAGCGCATGCGCTGTTTAAGCGCGATGTAGATTACATGGTGACCAATGGCGAGGTCGTAATCGTCGATGAACATACCGGTCGTGCCATGCCAGGCAGGCGGTGGTCGGATGGCATACACCAGGCGATTGAAGCCAAGGAACGTGTGAACATCCAGAATGAAACACAAACGCTCGCCTCGACAACTTTTCAGAACTACTTCAGGTTGTATGAAAAGCTGGCAGGGATGACGGGTACCGCTGACACGGAAGCGTTCGAATTCCGTCAAGTATATGGATTGGATGTAGTCGTCATTCCGACTCACCAGCCGATGATCCGGGAAGACAACAACGACCTCCTGTATCTCACTATCGGTGAGAAGTACGATGCAATCGTCGAGGATATCAACGGGTGTATCGAGGTCGGCCAACCGGTATTGGTTGGCACGGCGTCCATCGAATCGTCCGAGTTGCTCTCCGTTGAGCTGAACAAACGCAAAATCCAGCACAGCGTACTGAATGCCAAGCAACACGAACGTGAAGCAGACATCATCGCCCAGGCAGGAATACCCGGAACCGTGACGTTGGCGACTAATATGGCCGGCCGAGGAACCGACATCGTTTTAGGTGGCAACTGGGAAGCCGAAATTCAATCGCTGAGCGATCCTGGCGAAGCAGAAATTTTACGGGTGAAAAGCGCATGGCGCGATAGACACAACGAGGTCATCGAAGCGGGCGGATTACACATCATCGGCACCGAACGCCACGAGTCACGACGTATAGACAACCAACTGCGCGGCCGTTCGGGCCGGCAAGGCGACCCGGGTTCCAGTCGGTTTTATCTGTCCATGGAAGACAACCTCATGCGGATCTTCGCATCTGATCGAGTCCGTGGAATCATGCAATCGATTGGCCTGGAAGACGGTGAAGCCATCGAGCACCGCGTGGTCAACAATGCGATCGAGAAAGCGCAGCGCAAAGTCGAAGGGCACAACTTCGACATAAGAAAGAACCTGCTCGAGTATGACGATGTTTCCAACGATCAGCGGCAGGTGATTTATCAGCAGCGCAGAGATCTGATGGCAGCGGACGATATCTCTGACACGATTGACGGGATACGCGAAGAGATTGTTTACGACTTGATTGGCGAATACATCCCGCCGCAAAGCATAGAAGAACAATGGGATATCGAGGGTCTGGAGCAGGCCTTTCAAGTGGAGTTCGCAAGCCAGCAACCCGTCCGGGGTTGGTTGGACGAAGACGACTCACTCAACGAAGAATCACTGAGCAGGAAGATCCTCGCTCAAGTTGAGGAGGAGTGTAAATCGAAGGAAAAACATTGGCGACAGCATGGTATCGATATGCGCGTTGTCGAGAAACAGATCATGTTACAGATCCTCGATCAACGGTGGAAAGAACATCTGGCGACAATGGACCACCTCCGGCAAGGCATCCATCTGCGCGCTTATGCTCAGAAACAACCAAAACAAGAGTACAAACGGGAGAGCTTCGAGCTATTCCAGGAACTTCTACACGACATCAAACGGGATGTGGTTCGTTTATTGTCGCGCGTACAGATTGAAACGCCTGGGGCGGTGGAAGAAGCTGAACGTAGGCGTCGAGACCAGGCGGAAGCGAGGATGCGCTTCTCACACGCGGAGTCGTCTGCGTTGCAATCCAAAGCAACCGAGGAGCCGGAACCTGATAAGCCGGAAACGTTTGTGCGCAGTGAACGAAAGGTGGGGCGCAACGAACCATGCCCGTGCGGATCAGGCAAGAAATTTAAGCGCTGCCACGGTAAGGCCGCGTAAGTGGCCGTGAATCTACCGGCGCTGGACGCTGTCCTCGCTGTCCCTGGCGTTCGCGTTGCAGCGTCTCCGGGCGCTATCAAACACCATGGACGTGATGACATCGCGCTGCTGGTGCTTGCGGAGGGTTCGACGGTTTCCGGGGTGTTCACCCGCAACAGCTTTCGTGCAGCACCCGTACAGGTTGCTGAATCGCGAATTGCCAGCGGTGGTATTCGCGCGCTGATCATCAATAGTGGCAACGCTAATGCAGCCACGGGAGCACCCGGTGTACAGGACGCGCTGGCTGTGTGCGCGCAGGTGGCGCAACTTCTCGGTGTGCCGGAGGAGTCTGTCATCCCGTTTTCAACCGGAGTGATCGGCGAACGATTGCCCGTGAAAAAGATGGTGAGTGCGCTGAGCGTTGCACAGGCAAAGCTGTGCGACGATAGCTGGCCAGCTGTCGCCCGTGCCATCATGACCACAGATACAGCCCCCAAGGCAGTGAGCCAGGTGGTTCTCGTGGCAGGGCATCAGGTAACGATTACCGGCATGGCCAAAGGGGCCGGCATGATGAAGCCGGATATGGCCACGATGTTGGCGTTCATCTGCTGCGATGCCGCTGTTGAACAAAGTTGTTTAAACGAGTTGACTCGTGAGGTTGCGGCAAAATCGTTCAACCGGATTACCATTGATGGCGACACCTCGACGAACGACTCGTTTATTATCTGTGCAACCGGAATAGCTGGCCAGTCACAGATCTCGAGTTCTACCCATGCAGCCTACAACGAGCTGCGAGATGGGATCCTTGATGTGGCAACCGAGTTGGCTCAGCGCCTGGTACGCGACGGTGAAGGCGCCACAAAATTTGTTACGGTTCGTGTCTGCGGTGGAGCGGAGCCTGGGGAGTGTCTTGCAGTCGCTTACACGATTGCTGAGTCCCCGCTGGTGAAAACAGCCATGTTTGCGGGCGACGCGAACTGGGGCCGCTTCTGTATGGCCATTGGTCGCGCGGGTGTACAAGACCTCGATACCACAGGCGTAGCTTTGTATCTCGACGATGTCTGTGTCGCAAGAAACGGCCTGATTGCACCAACTTACGAAGATGCCGCTGGAACCGCAGTCATGGCAAAGGACGAATATGTTGTTCGAGTCGAACTTGGGCGCGGCGCCTGCGAAGAGGTTGTTTGGACTTCAGATCTAACCCATGAATACATTCGCATCAACTCTGAATATCGGACGTAAGTCTATAAGCAATCGCAAAAATAAGACCGCCTGTAATGCCAGGACGACATTTCTGAGACCACTATTAGTCCTCCCCCAAATCCCCCGAAGGGACCCCATCGGTCGAGGCGTCACCCGGAATTAAATGTCGCTCATCCGCCCAGGAACCGAAATCGATCAACTTGCAGCGTTCGGAGCAAAATGGTCTGAATTCGTTAGCCTGGGTCCACTTGACACGGTCCCCGCAGGTAGGGCAGTTGACGATTCGAGGGGTGGTGTCTGTCATGTTGCTAGCTCCAGATAAGTTTGGTGCAGGGCCCCTACCTGTGCGTCCAGGTGGTTCAGTTCGCGATCGTTCAGTATGACATCGTCCGCGTGCGCTAATCGCTCCGCCCGGCTTGCCTGAGTGCTCATGATGGCACGAACCTGGGTTTCGCTGTTGTGATCGCGCGTCATCGTCCGTTTCAGCTGCAGTGCCTCGCTCGTGTCTACGACAAGAACTCGGTTGCATAGTCTGTGATTACCTGTCTCCACTAACAGTGGGTTGACGAGCATGACGTAGGCTGATGCGGCCGCCCTGAGTGCCGTACGAAGATACTTCCCGATCAGCGGATGGGTCAGTTGCTCAAGCCAGGTGCGCTCCGCAGGATCTGCAAAAACGCGCTGACGCAGCAGAGCGCGATCCAGGTTATTGTCGGCACCAACGACTTCACCGCCAAAGTGTTCCGCAACCGCACGAAGTGCCTCGCTGCCGGGTTCGAGTACTGCGCGAGAGGCGAGATCGGCATCCACCACAACGATGCCTAATGATTCGAATCGTTGGGACACGGCCGATTTGCCGCTGCCGATCCCGCCGGTGAGTCCGACGACGAATTTACTCATGACCCGTGTATCAAGCCGGAAACCGGTCAGCCCAAAAAGAGGGCCATCACGTTATCACGGGCTACCAGCGAAACCCATCCGGACACAGCGAGGAAGGGTCCAAACGGGATCGGTTGGGCTGTTGCGCGTTTTCCGGCTAAAGCCGTAAACAGGGCGTACAACAGACCGACGATCGATGCGATGAGTATGACGGCGGGAAGTACCTGCCAGCCGAGCCACGCACCGATGGCGGCGTAAAGCTTGAAGTCCCCATACCCCATACCTTCTTTGCCGGTGATGAGCTTGAAGGCCCAATACGTGCTCCAGAGAAAGAGGTAACCCACAATCGCCCCGATTATCGCAGAGGACAGGTCGGTGAACCCCCCAAACAGGTTGGTGATAAGCCCAAGCCACACCAGTGGCAAGGTAAGTTGATCAGGCAGCAGCTGCGTGTCGTAGTCGATGAAGGCGAGTGCAATAAGCGTCCAGGCGTACACCACAACCGCCAGCCCCAACCAGGTAAATCCAAAAATGCCCAACCCCCATACCGTGAGCACGCCGGTCAGTAGTTCCACCAATGGATAACGAATTGAGATCCGCGAGCTGCAGTTTGCACAGCGCGCCTTGAGAAACAGCCAGCTCAATAGAGGGATGTTCTGCCAGGCTGTGATTTGGTGTCCGCAAGCCGGGCAGCGTGAGCGTGGCACCAGTAGATTGAAACTCTTGCCTTCAGGCATGTTCCCTGTGAGGTTCAGGAGAGTGCGCGCTTCCACTTCCCACTCCCGATGTAACATCACGGGTAGTCGGTAAATGACGACGTTCAGGAAACTCCCGATCGACAGGCCGACCCAGATGACGAGAAAAAAAACCAGCCAGCCGTAGGCCAACAGTTGCTCGGAGATCACGGTGGGGTCGCTTAATTCTACGCGCTGAAACTATGCGAATTAGTGGGACAGAACACTAACTCAGCCACCAACGACTGCACCCAGTTGAAAGATGGGTAGGTACATGGCAATGATCAGTCCACCGATCAGGACGCCCAGTACGGACATGATCATGGGCTCCATCAACGCCGTGAGGTTATCCACGGCGTTATCTACCTGCTCTTCGTAGTAGTCCGCGGATTTTGCCAACATATCGTCGAGCGCACCGGCTTCCTCGCCGATTGCCACCATTTGCACGATCATGTTGGGGAACACGCCCGTGTTGCGCATCGAGAAATTCAGTTGTTGGCCGGTAGATACATCATCGCGGACCCGGTAGACGGCGTTGGTATAAACACAGTTACCGGTGGCTCCTGCAACCGAGTTGAGCGCGTCCACCAACGGGACCCCCGCGGCAAAGGTCGTTGCCAGGGTGCGGGCGAATCGGGCCACCGAGGACTTTTCGATGATGTTGCCCGCAACCGGCATTTTCAAGGACAGGCGATCTATCGCGTCTCTGAGCGCCTTTGAACGCCGTCGTGCCTGCGCGAATGCCCACACCGCACCAACGATACCCACCAGGATGTACAGCCAGTAGGCCTGGAGAAATTCGGAGATTCCGATGACGAATAGCGTAAATGCAGGGAGTTCCGCTCCGAAACCGGCGAACACGTCTTGGAATTGAGGCACTACTTTGATCAGTAGAATGCCCGATACGATCATGGCGATTACCAATACCGCAATTGGATACGTCATAGCCTTCTTGACTTTGGCTTTCAGCGATTCGGTCTTCTCTTTGTAGGTTGCGATACGCTCCAACATGGTTTCCAACGAGCCCGATTGCTCGCCGGCGTCTACCAGGTTGCAGAAGAGTTCGTCGAAATATTTTGGATGTTTGCGCAATGCTATTGCGAAGGAGTTTCCCGAGGACACATCGTTACGTACCGTGCGGATCAGCTCGCCGAGCTTGGGTTTGTCCAAGCCTTCGGCGACAATTTCGAAGGCCTGAACCAAGGGTACGCCGGCTTTCATCATCGTGGCCATCTGGCGGGTGAACAGGGAGATATCGGCGGGTTTGATCGAGCCGCCGCCACCGAATGAAAATCCAGTCGATTTCTTGCGTACCTTGGTGGCATTGATGCCCTGGCTGCGCAATTGTGCCCTGGCAATGGCAGTGTTCGAGCTTGCGATCTCGCCTTTAGCCTTCTTGCCCTGTTTATCAACGCCTTCCCAAACAAATATCGCACTTTCTGCCATTTATCAGTGCCCCGTTGTCATTCGATTCGCTTCGGCCAGGCTCGTCATACCTTGCATGACTTTTAACAGGCCCGATCGCCGCAGATTATTGTAACCATGCACACCGGCTTGTTCCGCCAGCTGCAGGCTGTTGCCTTCTTCCATGATAATACGGGATAGCTCCGGAGTTATTTTAACCACTTCATATATTCCGAATCTCCCTTTGTATCCGTTCTTGCACTTATCGCAGCCATCTGTATTCGGTTCAAAGACCTCGAAACCACTTTTGACGTCGTCTTCTGTAAAGCCTTCTGCCAATAATGTCTCTGGCGGCACGTCCAGTGACTTTTTGCAGCTACACAAGCGACGTGCGAGACGCTGAGCGATGATGAGATTGACACTGGTTGCCAGGTTGAAAGCCGGTACACCCATATTACGCATTCGCGTCAACGTTTCAGCAGCCGAGTTGGTGTGCAGGGTAGAGAGCACCATATGGCCGGTTTGTGCCGCCTTGATTGCTATTTCGGCTGTTTCCAGATCACGGATCTCACCAACCATGACGACATCGGGATCCTGACGCAGAAACGAGCGCAAGGCCGTTGCGAAGTCGAGGCCGACTTTACGGTGCACGTGGACCTGGTTGATGCCTTCCATGTTGATTTCCACCGGATCCTCGACTGTCGCGATGTTCCTCTCGGTGGTGTTGAGGATGTTGAGCCCCGTGTAGAGGGTCACGGTCTTGCCGCTACCCGTGGGACCTGTCACCAGGATCATGCCTTGTGGTCTGTGTAGCGCAGCCATCAGCAACTCCTGCTGATCTGGCTCGAAGCCAAGTTGCTCGATACCCATCTTTGCAGAGGCGGGATCCAGAATCCGCAGCACGATCTTTTCACCCCACAGAGTGGGCAGGGTGTTCACCCGGAAGTCGATGGAGCGTGTCTTGGATAGCTTCATCTTGATGCGGCCATCCTGAGGGACGCGTCGTTCGGAGATATCGAGTTCCGACATGACCTTCAGACGCGCTGCCAGGCGGGTAGCCAGATTAACCGGTGGGCTAGCTTCCTCGTGCAGGATACCGTCTGTCCGGAAGCGGACCCGATAGCGCTTCTCGTAGGGTTCGAAGTGAATGTCCGATGCGCCAATTTTGATGGCATCCAGCAGCATTTTGTTCACGAAGCGCACGATGGGCGTGTCATCGATGCCGATTGCGGCGTCGTCGTCCTCGTCGGCGTCTTCTTCGAAATCCGGCATGTCGAGGTCTTCGAGATCGTCGCCTTCGAGTTCGCTCAGACCGCCATCTTCCCGTGCTTTCAAGAACTGCTCGATGACCGCCGTGAGTTTATCGTCCTCGACCAATATTGGCTCGGTGTTGACCCCGGTATGAAATTTGATTTCGTCCAGCGCCTGAAGATTGGTTGGGTCGGAGACTGCGACAAACAGACGTACGCCGCGACGAACGAGGGGCAATGCGTTGTGGCGTTTGATCAGGGAGTCGGTAACCAGATCCTTAGGTATCGTATCGAGATCCAGAGACGACAGATCGATCAGTGGCACCCCGAATTCTTCGGATGCGGTCGTCGCGATTGAACGCGCCTCCGCCAGTCCGTTTTGGACAAGATAGGTGACGAACGGCGTGCCCTGCTTGCGGGCTTCGTCGCTGGCTTTGATGGCGGCGTCGGCGTCGAGAATACTCTCTTCTACGAGGCGTCGCGCCAAGCCGCTGAGCGGAACCGGTTCAGATGCCATTATGGCACTCAAATCCTTGTGTTTGTGGGAACTACCTTACCTTCGCGAAGGTCGTGAAGTCTAATCCTGCGTCACTGTACTGTCGATAAAGGGGTCACAGTTCCAGCGTCGATAGGGGCGCATGATAATCCCCTAAGTTGAGGCGTTACGTGCGAGAATTCTTAACGTTGCGTAAGTGACCGAATTGGTCAGCTAGTGACGTGGTGAGATACACCCAAGCCCCTGCGAATACCTACAAATACCCCTTGCAAGGACACCCGCAAAACATAGCCAATGACGGTTTAAGCACCTAACTCCTTGACTTTAAAATAGTTTTGGAATTTGTTCCGGATCACAAACCAAACCTGGCACGAGGATTGCTATTTCCATTAAGAGATAAACTCGAACCGAGGCGCTATTGCCCTATGCATGAGCTGCCACGCTTTATCCATGTAACGGAGTATTAACTGACATGAAAAACGCGATGCAAAAGGGTTTTACCCTCATCGAATTGATGATCGTGATCGCCATCATCGGCATTCTGGCCGCTGTGGCGCTTCCCGCTTATCAGGACTACATTGAAAGTGCGAACATGACCAAGGTGAATTCCCATTATGAGGAAGGCTACCGATTGATCGAAAACCAGATGCGCAAAGTTCAGGCGGACGTTTCCATTGGCGCAATCGCCGACTTCGTCGCTGCTGATGCCTTGTACCCCAACTCTGCGGCTTGGGTAACCTTGCTGAACGCTACCGATGGTAAAGCGCCCAGCGGTGCCGATGCCTACAACCCCGCGTCCAACGATGCCGGCGGTGTTGTTGGTGTGGTATTGACCTCTGGTAACTTTGTTGGCGGAGATATGCTCGTGACGATACAACGTCCTGCTTACGGGTCCTATGCGTCAACGTCTGACAAGGTCGCGCTTTTCTCCCAGATCTAGGGAGTTAGCCAGACTGCTTGGGAGGGGTTCTGCCCCTCCTTTTCCCGTTGTCGGGTAACAGGATACAGGACGTTCGTCGTGCGCAATTACCACTCGACCACCCACAGAGGTTACACGCTGATTGAATTGTTGGTTACGATTGCCATCATTTCCATCCTCGCCGCTATCGCGTTGCCGGCGTACA
>SMUY01379721.1_pt1 | contig 11702 bp, 7 predicted proteins | sample 2456441 | NCBI WGS metagenome assembly SMUY01 (sample SAMN11095931, study PRJNA526329) | marine sediment metagenome | biome: Marine sediment; feature: Surficial sediment; material: Deep marine sediment; isolation source: Hadal surficial sediment | place: Pacific Ocean | collected 2014-11 | depth 0-1...
ATTGTTGCTCAGCGTTATTGCCGGCTACGACAAGAGAGATTCGACATCTGTCGACCATCCTGTGCCCGATTACGTCGCCGGACTGTCAAAGTCGGTCAAAGGATTGAAGATCGGCATCGTGCGTCAGCACTTCGATGAAGGGCTGGCTGCAGATTGCGAAGAACGCGTCAAAGCGGCGCTGACCGCATTGAAAGAAGAGGGTGCAACGCTGATCGAAATCGATCTTCCCAACATCGATTTGTCCGTTCCAGCTTACTATGTCGTTGCTCCGGCAGAGTGTTCCTCGAACCTGTCGCGCTTCGACGGCGTGCGCTTCGGACATCGGGCCGACAATCCGGAGGATCTTTTCGATTTGTATTGCCGTACTCGCAGCGAGGGATTCGGTGCAGAGGTACAACGCCGCATAATGACCGGCACTTACGTATTGTCGGCCGGTTACTACGACGCGTACTACCTCAAAGCACAGAAAGTGCGACAACTCATCAGCCAGGATTTCAAAAAAGCTTTCGAAAACGTCGATGTAATCGCCGGCCCTACGGCGCCGACCACGGCATTCGCGATTGGCGAGAAAATCGACGACCCGATTACGATGTATTTGAATGATATTTACACCATTGGCGCCAATCTGGCAGGGCTTCCCGGTATTTCAGTGCCCTGCGGTTTCGCCGATGGCTTGCCGGTTGGTCTGCAACTGATTGGACCGCACTTCGCCGAAGAAACAATTCTGGCCTGCGCTCATCAGTACCAGCAGCTGACCGACTGGCACACACAGGGACCGGAGGAGTTCTCTTGAACGACAACTGGGAAGTCGTCATCGGGCTGGAGATTCATACTCAGTTAGCGACGAATAGTAAAATTTTCTCTGGTGCATCAACGGCTTACGGTTCCGAAGCGAATACCCAGGCCTGCCTGATCGATCTTGGCTACCCGGGCGTGCTGCCGGTATTGAATGGCGAGGTCGTCCGCATGGCAGTCAAATTCGGGCTTGCCGTCAATGCGAGCGTTGCAACGCGCTCCGTATTCGCGAGGAAAAACTATTTTTATCCGGATCTGCCGAAGGGTTACCAGATCAGTCAGTATGAACTACCCATCGTCGAAAACGGCGAGCTGATTATTCGGGATGAAGATGGCAAGGAAAAACGCATTGGCATTACGCGGGCGCACCTTGAGGAAGATGCGGGCAAGTCCGTTCACGAGGGCTTTGGCCAGGAAACCGGTATTGACCTGAACCGCGCTGGAACGCCCTTGCTGGAAATCGTATCGGAACCTGATCTTCGATCTGCGAAACAGGCGATCACCTATATGCGCAAGATTCATTCGATTGTGCGCTACCTTGGGATTTCCGATGGCAACATGCAGGAAGGCTCGTTCCGCTGCGACGCCAATGTATCTGTTCGGCCGCGAGGGCAGGAAACACTGGGAACGCGCGCCGAGCTCAAAAATCTGAACTCGTTCCGTTTCATTGAGAAGGCAATCAACTTCGAGATTAAACGGCAAATCGAAATACTCGAAGACGGTGGCGAAGTCGTTCTGGAAACGCGTCTTTATGATTCTGATAAAGATGAGACGCGCGCGATGCGCAGCAAGGAAGAGGCAAACGAGTACCGTTATTTCCCGGATCCCGATTTGCTGCCCGTCGAACTGGATGAGGAGTTCATCGAATCCGTCCGCAAGTCTATGCCGGAGTTGCCGGATGCGAAACTTGGCCGGTTTGTGGAGCAGTACAAACTCAAACCTGCTGACGCAGAGATCCTGACGCTCAGTCGCGCTTTAGCCGACTACTTCGAAGAAGTAGCCGAAAACACGGATGCTGCGGTCCAGGTTGCGGCCAACTGGGTCATCGGTGACCTGGCAGCAGCCTTGAATAACGAGAGCATCGATATCGGGAACAGCAAGATCGAAGCGGCTGCACTTGCCGGCCTGCTGAACCGAATTGCTGACAACACAATTTCAGGCAAGATCGCAAAGGAAATATTCGACGCTATGTGGTCAGGCGAAGGTAGCGCCGATGACATCATCGAGGCGAAAGGACTGAAACAGATTACAGACTCTTGGGCAATCGAGAAAATCGTCGATGTTGTCATTGAGGCCAATCCTGGTCAGGTCGCGGAATATCGAGGTGGCAAAGACAAACTGCTTGGCTTTTTCGTTGGCAAGGTCATGCAGGAAAGCGGCGGGAAAGCGAATCCAGGCCAGGTCAACGAGATCCTCAAGAAAAAGCTTTCCGACGGTTGATTCCATGTTGGCCAAAGACGCGGTAATCCCATTTGTATTTGAATCGCTGCCGGTGCGTGGCGCGCTCGTGCAACTTGAAATCACGTGGCAACGTATGCAGCGTGATCATGATTATCCGGATCCGGTTGCAGAGGTGCTCGGCCATGCTGCTGCAGCAACTGCGCTCATCGCGCAAAGCCTGAAATTCGACGGCACGATTACGTTGCAGATTAACAGCGAAGGACCGCTCGGCATGCTGGTCATGCAAAGCACACATAATCTCGATTTGCGGGGCATTGCAAGCGCACAGGACGTTGCCGGTGATATGGCATTCTCGGATCTTGTGACCGGCGCGCGATGTGCGGTAACGGTTGATTCCGGCGCGATGGAGCGTCCTTACCAGGGTATCGTGACAATCAGCCCGGATTCACTGGCCGCAAGCCTCGAAAATTATTTCGCGCAGTCCGTCCAGGTCCCGAGCCACCTGCACCTGGAGTGCAATGAGGCGGTGTGCGGCGGCTTCCTGCTACAGCAGATGCCCGAGAAATCGCCAATGCTGGAAGATGACTGGCTGCGGCTCGGAATCCTGGCAAAGACCCTGCGCGCGCAGGACCTGGCCGGCGGGGCCAGTCATGATCTCCTGCACAATATATTCGCCGAGGATGATGTCCGCGCTTTCAAGCCCCGGGAGGCCCGCTTCCGCTGCCGTTGCACCCAGCAAAAGGTTGAGGAGGTGCTGCGGCTGCTTGGCGAGGAGGAGACCCGCACTGCCTGCGAGGAGCAGGGCCGGGTGGAGGTGACCTGTGAATATTGCGGGCGATTGCGCATATTCGACGTCGTTGATGTAACCCGGGTTTTCACGGAACAGGTGGTCAGCGGCAGCGATTCTGTGCATTGAGCAAAAGCCTGCCTGCAGGAGCCCGGCCCACCGCGCGATCTGCCTTCATTGATTGTCGCGCGGTGGGCCGGGCTCCTGCGAGACTTTTCCACAATTTTTGGCGTCCGAAAAGCTGAATTCGTGCTAGAATAATCTGTTGTTATATAATGATATCGTTATATATTTATGCAACCGCCAACGGCAATCCTTCTGCAGCGTCTCAAAACGCTTGGAGACCTGACTCGCTTGCGCCTGGTGGCGCTATGCTGTCAGGGCGAATGCAGCGTTTCGGAGCTGACGAGCATCATCGGCCAGAGTCAGCCAAGAATCTCCCAGCAGCTAAAGTTACTTTGCGAGGCGGGACTTCTGCGAAGATTTCGTGACGGTAAACGAGTGTTTTATCGTGTACCGGCCAGCGGTGCACGCGAAGAAAGTCTTCGCCAGCTGCTGGAGCTCATCCCGGGCGACGATCCCTTGTTTATCGAAGACCTCAAACAACTCCGTCGATTACGCGGCCTGGGAATGAGCGAGGTGGCGCCGGGAAAAGAGTCGGAACTGGCAGATCGTGCGATTCACAAAGCACTGCTTGAGCTGACCGTGACCACGCCGGTGGGTGACCTGCTCGATATCGGCTGTGGGCGTGGCTCGATTCTCAAGCTGCTTGCCAGCCGTGCGCGCCGGGCGGTCGGAGTCGACATCGATGCAAAAGCACGCCGACTGGCTCGCGCCGAGTTAATGCTGGCCGGTCTGCCGAACTGCAGTCTGCGCCAGGGCGATATGTATCGATTGCCTTTTGATGACGCGGAATACAACACGATTATCATGGACGACGTGCTTACCGGTGCCACGGACCCGGTCCGGGCGCTAATCGAGTCCAGGCGTCTTCTTAAACCAGGCGGCCGGCTGTTTATTCTGCAGGCAGTAACCGACCGAACCGCTGCCGGTATTCAACGGTCACTTGCGAACTGGAGCGTGGCAGCCGCACTTCGCCTCGCGCCCGCGCATTTTGTTCCCGCGAAAAATCCCCTTTGGCTGCTCTCAGTCGCCACACCGGCTGACAGCAAGGATGCGGCGGCTTAAGGGAAGATATGTCCGAGAAACCAGAAAACAAAAACGGGACAAAAGTTTCGTTCGAATTTTTTCCGCCGAATACGGAATCGATGGAGAAAACTCTCTGGACTTCGATCAATCATTTGTCGGTTCTTGAACCGCGTTTCGTATCTGTCACCTACGGTGCGGACGGATCAACGCGGGAACGAACACATAATGCCGTGGCGCGTATCCGTAAGGAAACGAATCTCACCGCGGCGCCCCACCTGACTTGCATGGGCACGACCCAGGGTGAGATCGAGGATATCGCGCGCCAGTACTGGGACCTGGGCGTCCGGCATCTTGTGGCCCTGCGTGGCGATCCGCCGAAGGGTGTTCAGCAATACACACCGCATCCCGGCGGCTTTGCTTATGCGGCCGATCTGGTCGAAGGACTGAAGCGCGTCGCTGATTTCGACATTTCGGTCGCCGCATATCCGGAAGTTCACCCCGAGGCTGCCAGTGCTCAGTCTGATCTCGACAACCTCAAGCGAAAACTGGATGCAGGCGCGTCGCGTGCCATCACGCAGTTCTTTTTCAATGTTGATTTGTATCTGCGGTTTCGCGACCGTTGTGCAGCCGCGGGCATCACCTCGACCATCGTCCCGGGCATTTTGCCGATCACGCGCTTCCCGCAGCTAACACGCTTTGCGGAACAGTGCGGTGCCAGCGTGCCAGGCTGGCTGCACGATCGCTTTGCTGGTCTCGAAGACGATCCTGACACGCGTAAATTGATCGCCGCTAGCGTTGCCATCGAGCAGGTGCGGCAACTGCAGAGTGAGGGCATCGATGAGTTTCATTTTTATACGTTGAATCGCTCCGAACTCACGTTTGCGATTTGTCATGCGCTCGGCGTCAGGCCGCAGCAGGCCGCCGCCTGAGGTATCGACATGGAACGGCAAAAAAGAATCGAAGCGCTAAAGCAGGCACTGACCGATCGGATCCTGCTACTCGACGGAGCCATGGGCACGATGATCCAGGGGTTCAGGCTTAATGAGAGCGAATATCGAGGCGACCGTTTCAGGGATTGGCAATCGGATCTGAAAGGCAACAATGACTTGTTGTCGATTACGCGCCCGCACGTCATTCATGACATTCATCGCCAGTTCCTCGAGGCGGGCGCTGACATCATCGAGACAAATACCTTCAATTCGAACGCGCCATCGATGAGCGATTACGGCATGGCGTCACTCGTTGGAGAGCTGAATACATCGGCCGCACGCATTGCACGAGAGGTAGCGGATACTCATGCGGTGAAATGTGGACAACCACGATTTGTTGCCGGTGTGCTTGGTCCGGCAAACCGTACTGCGTCGATTTCGCCAGACGTAAACGATCCAAGTTATCGCAATATTACTTTCACAGAGCTTGCGGCAACCTACCAGGACGCCGCGACTGCGCTGATCGAGGGTGGCGTCGATTTCCTGATGGTGGAAACGATTTTCGATACGCTCAATGCCAAGGCGGCGATCTTCGCGATCAAGCGAAGTTTTGCGGCAACACAAGTGATGCTGCCGATCATGATTTCGGGCACCATCACCGATGCGTCCGGCAGAACCTTGTCGGGACAGACGACGGAAGCTTTCTGGAATTCCGTGCGTCACGCCGACCCATTCGTGGTTGGGCTCAACTGCGCGCTGGGTGCAGATGAACTGCGACCATACGTTGCGGAACTGTCGCGGGTTGCGGACACGAATGTCAGTGCGCACCCCAATGCAGGGCTGCCGAATGAATTCGGCGAATATGACGAGACACCGCAACACATGGCTGAAATCATTGGCGAATTCGCCAGTAGTGGCTTCGTCAATCTGGTTGGCGGATGTTGTGGCACCACCCCTGAACACATTCGGGAATTGCGTCGTGTCATTGACGGCCAGGCGCCGCGGAAAATTCCAAATCCGCCCATGCGCTGCCGTTTGTCGGGACTTGAACCGGCAACGATCGGACCGGACGATCTGTTCGTCAACGTCGGCGAGCGCACCAACGTCACCGGGTCGGCAGTTTTTCGTAAACTGATCGAAGCCGACCAATACGCTGAAGCCGTGCAGGTTGCCCGGCAACAGGTTGAGAATGGTGCGCAGATCGTCGATGTCAACATGGACGAAGGAATGCTGGATTCCGAACAGGCGATGGTGAGATTTCTAAATCTTATTGCCTCGGAACCAGACGTTGCGCGCGTACCAATCATGATCGACTCCTCAAAATGGTCGGTCATCGAAGCCGGATTGCAATGCGTGCAAGGCAAGGCTGTCGTCAATTCGATCAGTCTCAAGGAAGGCGAAGAACAATTCATCGAGCAGGCGCGACTCGTCCGGGACTACGGCGCCGCTGTCATCGTGATGGCGTTCGATGAAAAGGGTCAGGCCGACAACGTGGATCGCAAGGTCGAAATCTGCAAACGTTCCTACAAGATCCTGACCGAGACCGTCGGCTTTGATCCTACAGACATAATTTTCGACCCCAATATTTTTGCCATAGCGACAGGTATCGAAGAACACAATAGCTACGGTGTCGATTTCATAGAAGCGACCCGGCGAATCAAGGAGGCAATGCCCCATGTGCTGGTGAGCGGTGGCGTCAGCAACGTTTCGTTCTCGTTCCGCGGCAACAACGTCGTGCGCGAAGCAATTCATTCCGTATTCCTGTACCACGCGATCAAGGCCGGCATGGATATGGGTATCCTCAACGCCGGCCAGCTCGCGATATACCAGGACTTACCGAAAAATCTGCGCGACGCGGTTGAAGACGTAGTGCTCAATCGGCGCGATGACGCGACCGAGCGCTTGCTCGAAGTTGCCGGCGAATTCAAGGGCCAGGCTGGAGGCCACATAGGAAAATCAAGGGATATGAGCTGGCGCGAGGAGCCAGTCGACAAACGCCTCGAGCACGCGTTAGTGAACGGCATCGATGAATTCGTAATAGACGACACCGAAGAAGCGCGGCAACAAGCAACGCGACCGCTGGCCGTTATCGAAGGTCCGCTGATGGCCGGAATGAACGTTGTTGGAGATTTGTTTGGTGAAGGCAAGATGTTCCTGCCACAGGTCGTCAAGTCGGCGCGCGTCATGAAGAAGGCCGTCGGCCACCTGTTGCCATTCATTGAAGAAGAGAAGGGTGGTGCCATCGAGACAAATGGCAAGATCGTGATGGCGACTGTCAAGGGTGATGTCCATGACATTGGCAAAAAAATCGTTGGCGTGGTGCTTCAGTGCAACAACTTCGAAATTATCGATCTCGGCGTTATGGTCTCCTGCGAAAAGATTCTTGAGGCCGCCAAACGTGAAAAGGCACAAATCGTCGGTCTGTCAGGCCTGATCACACCGTCGCTTGAGGAAATGGTCCACATCGCAAGCGAAATGAAACGACTGAATTTTGATTTGCCGCTTCTGATCGGCGGCGCAACAACCTCGCCGGCACACACGGCGGTCAAGATCGAGCCGCAATACGATGGGCCGGTCATTTACGTTAAAGACGCCTCACGCGCGGTCGGAGTTGCGCAGGCACTGGTGCAAAAGGAGACACGTTCCGAGCTCGTTCGAAAAACCCGCGAAGACAATGCAAAACGACGCGAGCGGCACGCCGGCAAGTCGCGGCTAACGCCGCAATTGTCACTGGCGCAGGCACGAGCTAACAGGAAGCAGATTGAGTGGAGCGACTACACGCCACCGGCGCCGACATTCACCGGACGAAAAGTGCTGGACGACATAAGTATTGGCATGTTCAAAAAATACATCGACTGGATGCCGTTTTTTAATGCCTGGGAATTTCATGGCAAATACCCGGATATTTTAAGCGACCGGGTCGTCGGCGAAGCCGCACGAGCATTGTTCACTGATGCCTCTGTTATGCTCGAAAAGATCATCAGCGAACAATGGCTTCAGGCGAGGGCCGTACTTGGTTTCTTCCCGGCAAATTCAGTTGATTACGATGACATACGTATATTTACAGACGAGAATCGCCAAAAGGAATTGATGCGTCTGTGCCATCTTAGGCAGCAACGCGGCAAACCAGATGGCCAATCACATGACTGCCTGGCTGACTTCGTTGCGCCGCACGATAGCGGTGTTAAAGATTTCATCGGTGTTTTTGCGGTCACCGCGGGAATCGGCATTGATGAGCACATCGCACGGTTCGAAGCCGATCACGACGACTACAGCAGCATTCTATTGAAAGCATTGGCGGATCGCCTGGCCGAGGCGCTTGCGGAGTACCTTCATGAGCGTGTGCGCAAGGACTTCTGGGCATATGACGCGAATGAAAAACTGACAAACAATGCCCTGATCGCCGAGGCGTATCGGGGCATTCGGCCTGCGCCCGGATATCCAGCGTGTCCCGATCATACGGAGAAGGGCAAGCTTTGGCAGTTGCTCGAGGTCGAGTCTGCTATCGATCTCCGGCTAACCGAATCCTACGCGATGTTCCCCACCGCGGCAGTTAGCGGCTTCTATTTCTCGCATCCTGATTCGAAGTATTTCTCGGTCGGCAAAATTGCACGCGATCAGGTCGAATCATTTGCCGAACGCAAAGGCATGTCTCACGGCGAAGCAGAAAAGTGGCTGGCACCAAACCTCGGCTACGATCCCTCCGCAGCAGACGCAGCCTGACCTCCCTGTTTCTGAAACATCGCCCGCTTAGGAAGGGCTCCTACAAATTTATCGTAGAAACCCTTCCTAAGCGGGCGATTAGCGTTTGGATTCGGTCATGGAAGAACATCACCGGCATCCTTAGCTGCGGCCCGTATTCACGAAACGTCTATTAATCCATCAGACATTCATCACTGTTTTTTCAGTCACTTACGACCGCCGTTGATGAAAATGATCATCAGGGCGAGACGCTGTGGATCGCTGCAAAAATGGAGAATGTACCGATGAAACTCAATTCCAGGATTGCCAGGAGGGTATGTCAGGCACTACTGCTGCCCATTTTCGCCTCTTTAGCCGCGTGCGGCGGTGGCGACGAGCCGGACACCCGGCTTTGTCTGCTGTTCTTGGTCATTCCGGTGCCGTGCACGGCTTCGGCGCCGCCTCCGCCACCACTACCTCCGCCACTTCCACCTCCCTCGACCGGATCCGGCGGGACCGGTGACTCGGGGTCAGGTGGAACAGGTGATGGTGGCGGCAGTGGAAACCGCGCTTTGTTCATCAATCGCTTTGTAGAATTTGAGCCGAACAGCACACTGGACAATGCAAATAACGTCCATTTTCCGTCGGCTCCGTCAGATGCATCGGCCGGCGTCGAGATGACCGGCACCGTGAAGCAGGATGACGATCCCGCCGACTTTTTCATCTTCACGCCGCTCCGCAGCGACACATTTGCCGTGTATCTCTGTGCAGAAACCTGTGTCGACCTGGTCGAGGGCGATTCTGTGTACATCGCTGTTTACGATCAGTCTCAGACGACGATTGCGAGCACGCCGATAGGCACTGTCGCCAGGCAGATTTTTACCGTGGATCTCACTGCGGGATTGGCCTACTACGTGGAGATTAACGGCTACAACACCGGGCCTGACAGCTTCGCCTACAAGCTCATAGTAGTCGACTAAAAGAAATCAGTCTGCCCGGCTGGCAAAATCAGCCAGCCGGGCGCATCCTTGAATTCTTGCATCCAGATGAGTCTGGCTTCGGCCGCAAGTTTGACATTTTTGTACTGTTATCCTGAAGAACACTCCAGATTCGAGAATAACGGGGAAGTAACAAGAATGGTTGATCAGAAAGCCACGCGGCGCAGATTTCTTGTCGCTGCAATTACTTATTCGGGACTGCTATCAACCGGCATGGGTGTTGCATTGCTTCGAGCCAGTTCCGCGTGGGCGCGATCGTCTACTGGGAAAGCGGGCGAGCTTGCACGAATGGCACGGCTGCTGTTTCCGCACGCTGGCATCACAGATGATGTCTACGCAGAAGTCATCGATAGCATCTTGTCGGATGCAGCAAACGATGCGTCGATGACAGACATGCTGAGTATAGCGCTGATTGCACTAGATACCCCGCAAGATGGTGACTGGGTTAATGCCAGTGCAGATGACCAGATTGCCGCTATGAAAGCAGTGGAGAATGAGGCCTTTTTTGGCGCGATCCTGGGTAGTGTGAGAGTCCGCTTCTACAACCACCCGAAGGTCTGGGAGCACATCGGCTATCCGGGCTCATCCGTGGAACACGGTGGTTACGTCGATCGGGGTTTCGATGACATCGACTGGTTGCCGGGGGACGCGTGATGGCGACCAACTACGAATTGAGCGATTCATCCGTCGTCGTTGTCATTGGCTCTGGTGCAGGCGGCGGCACGATATCGAATGAGCTTGCACAGAAGGGCATTGATGTTGTCTGCCTCGAAGCGGGATCGCGGCTGGCGCTTTCCGATATCGTGAATAATCCGGGCATTATGAACGAAAGGATGGGCTGGCTGGACAAGCGACTGGGCGCACCCACCTGGCTTTGCAAGACTGTGGGCGGTACGACCGTGCGCTGGTCCGGGATAACGCCGAGATTTCAGGAGCATGAATTCAAACCATTGACCACCTACGGCAAGCTCGATGATACGACCGCGATCGACTGGCCGATCACGCTCGACGAACTCGCACCGTATTACGACATGGCCGAAGACAGGATGGGTGTGTCCGGGACCCACGGCATACCACCGTCTGCCGAGACCAACGAGTTCAAGGTGCTCAAGGCCGGCGGCAAGAAAATCGGGTACAAGGAAATCACCAGCACCCGGGCGGCAATCAATCCTGCTGCAAGAGATGGCCGCCCGGGTTGCCGGCAAATCGGCTTCTGTTGGTCAGGATGTGCCATCGGTGCGAAATGGTCGACGCTCTATTCTGAGATACCGAAAGCCGAGGCGACCGGTCACTTTGAGTTACGCACGCAGTCGATGGTCGTGAAAATCAACCATGATGAGTCCGGCAAAGTGACCGGCGTCGTTTACGCCGATTTGAACGGTGTGCTGCACGAACAGAAAGCGCGGGCGATATGTGTCGCAGGCAACGTCGTTGAGACGACCCGTCTCCTGCATAACTCGGCCTCCAGCATGTTTCCGGATGGACTGGGCAACTCGTCAGGCCACCTGGGCCGCAACTACATGCGGCACATGACCAAATCCACGACGGCGATCATGCCCGGTGCGGTGAATTTCCACCGCGGGACGCGGCAGTCAGGCCTTATTTTCGATGAGCAGTATCATCGGCCCGAGCGCGGATTCGTGGGCGGCTACCTGATTGAAACGTCAAGCGGTGATCCACTTGGCATGGCTCAATCGGTTGGTGGCTGGGGCGAATCGGCTGCCGACTACCTGGAAAATTACACGAATCTTGCCAGCACCTGGGTGAACGGAGAGGACCCGCCGCAGGCATCGAATCGGATTACATTTCACAAGACTGAGCGCGATCAGTATGGTCTGCCAGTGCCGATCCTGACCTACAATTTCCACCCGAATTCGATAGCGATGCATATGCATGCGGCGAAGATGAGCAAGCAGCTACTGGAATCATTGGGTGCGCGGGCCGTGACGTCGACAATGGCTG
>SMUY01388561.1_pt1 | contig 11679 bp, 8 predicted proteins | sample 2456441 | NCBI WGS metagenome assembly SMUY01 (sample SAMN11095931, study PRJNA526329) | marine sediment metagenome | biome: Marine sediment; feature: Surficial sediment; material: Deep marine sediment; isolation source: Hadal surficial sediment | place: Pacific Ocean | collected 2014-11 | depth 0-1...
AAGACATTCAGGAACGGCAACAACCAGACATCGATTTTCAGGTCGCCGTGAGTGACCTCGCTGTCGGTCCCGATAAGAGCCGGATCCAGGTTCGGCGTTAGTATGGGAACAGGCGTACTGATGCTCAACCGGTCAATCTGAAATGGCTGATCCAGACTGAAGTAGTCGACGCCGATTCCAAATGTTTTCGGCAGCTTGCGATCTCCGGCCAGATCGCTGCCGAACAGCGAGTCCGCCTGCCCAGCACCGGCAGGCTCAACAGAAGCGCCACCACATACTTGATGAATTTCATGATGCTCCCCCCGTAGTCCCTGACGACGACGAATGATGTCATGCAAAGTGGACTCTCGAAGGAATATAGCACTCTCAAAAAAGCATCAGCGCCCTTTTTTTCAGATTAGCAAGGCTCTGACCCTTTATTTTGCGCCCGCAGTTGCACGATTGTATTAGTATCGCTCGGGCGCATGCGACCGTCACGAGTCGAAAATAACGCGGGTTCGTGCCCGCGGCGCAGGCTCATCATGACACAAGAACTCTTCCGCGAAGATTCCTATATAAGAGAGTGCGACGCGACCGTCGTCGCCATCGACGATGGCGCTGTCATTCTTGATCGCACCATCTTTTACCCCCTGGGGGGCGGCCAGCCGGGCGATACCGGCGAGATCACGTGCGCCGGTATCAGGTCCATCGTCGTTGACACGCGCTATGGCGACGGCGGCACAATTCGGCATGTCATTGAAGAAAACTCGGTTTTGCCCAAAGTCGGCCAGCCGGTACATGCCTCGATTGACTGGGACAAACGCTATCGGCACATGCGCATGCACACGGCGCTGCACCTGCTCGGTTCGGTGCTCAAGTACGGCGTCACCGGTGGCAATATCTCCGCCACCAAGAGTCGCCTCGATTTCGACATGGAAGACACTGTCGACAAGGAGGCTGTCGGTGTCGCGATACGGTCGCTGGTCGAGGCAGACCGTGCCGTGACCTGCCGCTGGATAACAGAGGACGAGCTCGAAGCCCAGCCCGACCTCGTACGCACGATGTCGGTGCAGCCACCGAAGGGCAAGGGAAAAGTCCGGCTACTCGAGATTGACAGTATCGACCTGCAGCCTTGCGGCGGCACACACGTCAAATCGACTGCGGAAGTCGGCAAAGTACGCATCGGCAAGGTCGAAAAGAAAGGAAAACGCAACCGGCGGGTCAATATTCACCTGGATGATTAGTTGGGCATCGGGGCTACCGTATCGACCGACAATGGCAGGACGCGCCACCGCTAGTTTGGCCTCAGAATAAACAAACCCCTGTCGATATCGCTGACCGCGACGATGCCACTGGGGAAAAACGGATAGGCACTCCAGGCACCGACGGTGCCGACATTGTCATTCAAAGGATAGGTGTCGAAGAACGCAACCTCGGTCAGCGTATCGGTTGCCAGGCTCGTAAACTCGAGGACTCGCAGTCCGGAAGTGTAGTTGGCTTCGAATATCCGATTGCCGACAATGTATGAATTGTGGTCCGTGGAGTTCGTCGCGTGCCGGTGTGTGTACAGGTAACTCGGCGCATCCAGATCGGTTACGTCGATCACAATGGTGCCGGTCTTCAGTCCAAAATTCGATTCATCGAACTCATCGCCGACAATGAGATATCGCTGACTGTCATCAAGCCACGCCTGGTGCACAAATCCGAAATTCGGATAGGTCACAGTGGCAAGTGTGTTCGGCGACGACTTGTTGGTCACGTCAACGATGACCACCGAATCTTCGTTTGAGTTAAAGCAGATTTCCGATCCGGCGTGATCGGCATCCGGTCCCGCGTAGCTGACGCATTGCGTGTCGTGCGTGTAACCGGCTACCGAATGGCAGCCCGCGAAAAGCGGATTGATCGGGTCGCGGATGTCAACCATGTGCAGGCCACCGCTACAGGTGCTCGATCCGACGACATAAGCAAACCCCGTTGTCTCGTTGATTGCGATGTTGTGGGCGCTGCCGAAGTCACCGTAAATTGCGTCCGCCGCGAAAGCTTGGCCGTTGCCACCCGTTCGCAGCCGGGTGAGGTCGAATACCTGCATGCCGTGTGAGCCGGCTCCGTCCGCGACGACGAACGCGTGATTCCTGTACACCTTGATGTCCCGCCATGGCGCGGCGTTAGTCTGTGTGGGCAAAAGCCCCATTATCTGCGGGTTTTCCGGGTCGCTGATGCGAACAAATGCCGTGCCATCATTCAGGCCCATCAATATGTATTCAGTGCCGTCCGCAGGATCGGTCCAACCCCACACATCGTTACCCGAAGAGGCGCCAAGAGCCAGCAGCGTGAGGTGTTTCGCCAGCCCGATATTGCTGCAGGCATAGCCGTCGGCGCTGCCGCCCGTACAATCCGCGGGTCCCGTTCCGAGTTCCGGCGGAAGCGGTGCAAGCGGCGGGGCGTTGCTGCCACCACCACAGCTCGCGATCGCACCACCCAGGATATAGCCGAGAACAAGGCGACTACGCCCACCCATTCCATACTCCTTTTTGTGGCCCGTCTTGCGACCGACGATCCGATCGCGATATTAACAACAGACCATGCCGAACCCGCCTTGTTCGGGGCCGCTGAGCGAAGACCCCTGAACGTGAATTCGAAAGATGCCGAGATTAGCGCCAAATCCACGCTGGACGCCAATATGGCATATCTGAGACCTGCATCTCGGCTGCGCATTTGAATTCCTAATATCCTTCGTATTTACAAAGCGTTAAGGGCTCGATTCGGACGTTCACGTCGCGCGCCCGATCGCGACGCAGACCATTTTCCGTGTTTGGGCATCCGGGGCAAAACTCATCCTATGACATTGCAGCGAAAAATCATTTTTGCCTTTCTGGTACTGGGCGCGGGCTTTGCGATTGCCGCCTACACCGGGCTGCAGGCTGCCATTTTTCCGGCGTTCGAATCTTTCGAACGCGAGTCCGCAGCCCGGAATCTCGAACGGGCGAAGCGCGCGATCGATGCCGAGCTGTCAGCGCTTCAGATTCTCAATCGAGAGTACTCGGAGTGGGACCACACCTACGAATATGCACAGGGGCGGAGAGACCAGTTTGTCGCCGAAAATCTCGACGTCGCCTATTGGAACAATATCAACATCAACCTGATGCTGTACTTCGACATGAACGGTCGGATGTTATGGGGGGGACTTACCGATCCCGCCACGAGCAATGACCTGTCCATTGATGATGAGTTCGAAGTCGGTTTTTCCGCAGATCATCCGTTGCTTCGGCACCGGGACGATCTGGGTGGCATCCGGGGACTGATGCAAGCACGGTCAGGCCCTCTGCTCATCACGGCCAATCCAATTCTGACCAGCGCCGGAACAGGGCCCGCCGTGGGTACCCTGGTTATCGGCAAATTCATGACTCCGGCCCGGGCGCAGGAATTGGGGCGGAGCGCCTCTGTCGACTTGTCGCTGTATTCGAGAAATGACCCATCGGCCCCGCTGAATGTCCGTCAACAGATGGATCAATCTGCGGGTTCGGATAGCATGATCAACTGGGAGTTCAGTGAGAAATTCATTGACGGTCGCGAGGTGCTCGCCGATGTCTTTGGAGATCCGTCTTTTGTTGTCGAGGTCAGCGTTCCAAGGACGATCACGAAAATAGGCCGCAACACAATTCAGTCGGCGTTGCTGTTGCTGGCGGCGGCAACCACGATATTTTTGGCGGCGTCGATGTTTTTCATGCGGTGGCTGATCATTTCGCCTGTCACCGCGCTCACGCGGCACATCCTGTGGATCAGAAAGACCGGCGACCTCAACCAGCAACTGAATTCCAGTCGTCGTGACGAGATCGGCACGCTGTCTTCCGAGTTCGATCAGCTGGCCCGCGAACTTCGAACCGCACAGGAAGAACTCGAGGCCGCACGCGATCAGGCGCTCGCCCTGTCAAGCGCGAAGAGTGAATTCCTCGCGAGAATGAGCCACGAGATTCGCACACCGATGAATGGCGTACTCGGAATGATCGAACTCCTCAACAGCACGCGCCTGGACGACACTCAAAAGCGATATGCCGCGACGATTCACGATTCTGCCGACTCGCTGCTGGATATCATCAATGACGTGCTCGACTTCTCGAAGATCGAGGCAGGCAAGCTTCGTATCGAGAAACTGACTTTCGACCTGCACGCCTTTCTGAGCGATACGGTAGAAAGTCTCGCGGGCCTCGCCGAGCAAAAAGGCCTGGATCTGGAGTGCGACGTGCCGCCGGAACTGGCGCTGGCGGTGCAGGGAGACCCGTTCCGCTTGCGACAGATTCTTACCAATCTGCTCGGCAACGCCATCAAATTCACCAAACGTGGCAGCGTCCGCCTGTGTGTTACTGCGCAGGATATTGACGACGGCCATGCGAACATTGAATTTTCGATCGTTGACACGGGCGTGGGAATCATTGCAAGCAAGCAGAAGAAGATTTTCGATTCATTCGCGCAGGAGGACGGGTCGACTACACGCCGTTATGGCGGCACCGGACTCGGACTGGCAATCAGCAAGCAGCTCGTCAACATGATGGGCGGCGACCTGAAAGTCGAGAGCGAGCCGGGCCACGGTTCCGTTTTTTCCTTTTCTCTGCGAATGGCCGCGAGTTCGGACAGTGAATTCTCCGAATCTGCCCGATCGCTGCAGCGCGGCATTTTCAAGAGGACCGTAGAGCCCGTAACGCGCCGATCGCTGCACGGCCATGTCTTGCTCGGAGAGGACAATGCCGTAAACCAGGCGGTCGCCATCGGCATGCTCGAAGCAATGGGCGTCAAGGTCACGGTCGCGAATAATGGCCGGGAAGTCGCTGGACAATTCGCGGCCGGATCCTTTGACGCCATCCTGATTGACTGCCAGATGCCTGTCATGGACGGATTCCAATCCACGAATGCGATTCGACATATCGAGGCGGAAAGCCCGGATGACGCAATCCCGATCATCGCTATAACCGCCAACGCGCTGGCAGGTGATCGGGAGAAATGCATCGCGGCGGGCATGAACGACTACCTGAGCAAGCCTTATACGATGGAACAGCTGTACAACGTTCTGTCGAAATATCTGCCTGGCGACAAGATATCACCGCAGGGCGCAAACCAGGCCCCCACACATGAGACATCCGTCCCGGAGCCGCGCAGCTTTACCAACACTGCAACAGCAATCGATCCCGGTGCGCTCGACGAATTATCGCAAATTCAAAAACAGGGCAGCGGTGATCTGGTCGAACGGGTTGTGCTTGCGTACCTCGAGAGCTCCGTCAAGCACATGACGGACCTGCGTTCCGCCGTTGAGTCGACGGACGCGGACAGTGTGCGCACGTGCGCCCACGCCCTCAAGTCGAGTAGTGCGAATGTCGGCGCGCTAAACCTGGCCGAGCTATGCAAACAGTTGGAAGGCAAGGGCCGTGAGAAGAATCTCTCGGGCGCTGGCATGCTGCAGCGCCGGATTCAACACGAGTACGAACGAGCCGCTGCGGCACTGCAGCTCAGGATCGAGGCGACAGCGGCATGAGTAACCGTTCAGATCACTTTGACAGCCCCTTGATCCTTGTGGCGGACGATGATCCAACACACCGCATGGTATTGCAGGAGGTGCTCGAACAGGCGGGCAACCGGGTGATCACTGCAGAGGATGGCGAAACTGCGCTGGTACTGTTCGCCCAGAAAAAACCCGACATCGTCCTGCTCGACGTCGATATGCCGAAGATGGACGGTTATTCGGTCTGTAAGCAAATCCGCGAGCTGGAGACCGATCGGGAGACACCCATCCTGATCGTCACGGGTCTCGATGACAGCGAGTCGGTAAAACGTGCCTACGACGCCGGCGCAACAGACTTCGTCAGCAAGCCGATTCCGTGGCCGATACTGGCTCACCGCATCCGCTACGTCTTGCGGACCAGCCGGGCGCTCAATGATCTCAGGGGCCTGATTCGATCCGTGCCCGATCTTATCTTCATCGTCGACAAAGATGGCGAGGTGCAAGAAGGCCTGAGCGGGGCCGATGCCAACCACACGCAACAGATTCGTGCATTGACTACTGCGTCGCATATCAACTTCTACCCCTGCGATCAGGACGATCGCGCGCTCGCGTGCATCAGGCGAGCGCTTGAGACCCGCAAGCCGCAGATTTATGAGCACTCGCTCGAAGGACTCGACATCGAGCTGGAAACACGCTTCATCGCGCGTGACGAGCACTCCGTGTTGGCAATTGTGAGAGATATCACACAGCGCAAGGAATCCGAAGCAAAGATTTTCGATCTCGCGTACTTCGACGGGCTCACAGCGTTGCCGAACCGGCAACTTTTCAGCAACAGCCTGGAACGAACGATTGAAAGGGCCGCCCGGGAAGAGGAGAGCTTCGCCATTTTGTTTATCGATCTCGACCGGTTCAAGCGCATCAACGATACGCTCGGACACAGCGTTGGCGATGAGTTGCTCAAATCAGTCGCCGAAAGGCTCGGAGACTGCATACGCTCGACGGACATGCTGGAACGAACCGGTATTTGCACTCAGGATTACGTCGATCTTGCGCGGCTCGGCGGCGACGAATTTATCATCATGCTCTACGGCGTCAAGACAGAAGGCGATATTTCGTCCGTCGCCTCTCGTATCATCAGTGTACTGACACCACCGTTCAATTGCAGCGGCCACCAATTCGTCGTCACGCCGAGCATTGGCATCGCCACCTACCCGCAGGACGGCAAGTCCGGAGAAGAGCTTCTGATGAATGCGGACTCGGCAATGTACCGGGCGAAAGCCGCTGGCCGCAATAATTTCAAGTTTTATTCGGAAACCATGCGCACCCGGTCGCTGCATCGGCTCGGCACCGAAAACGCTCTTCGCGATGCATTGGCAAACGAGGAATTCGAGCTGCATTATCAACCGAAGGTCGATACCAAAACGTGGGTCGTCGTTGGCGCCGAGGCGTTACTGCGCTGGAAGCACCCGGAGCAGGGCGATATTCCGCCTGCGGAATTCATTCCTATCGCTGAAGAAACAGGACTCATCGTCCCGATCGGCCAGTGGGTTCTTGCTGAGACCTGCAAGCAACTCAAAGTATGGGCCGATACCGACCTTCGGGAGTTGAGCGTATCCATAAATATCTCCAGCCATCAGTTTCACGCCGAAGGACTGGTGGATGACGTACTCGGCGCGATCGCCGATGCGGGCGTAAGCGCGAAACTCATCGAGTTGGAAATTACCGAAAGCCTGTTGTTGCAGGATATCGACAATACGGTCGACGCATTGAACAAACTCAAGGACGCCGGCATTACGATATCAATCGACGACTTCGGCACGGGATACTCGTCACTCAGCTACCTGAATCGGTTGCCCATCGACACACTGAAAATCGATCGATCGTTTGTAAAAGACCTTCACCAAGACACAGACGCCGCTGCGATTTGCGCAGCCATCCTTGCCATGTCGGAAAAGCTCGGCCTGAATGTTGTCGCCGAAGGCGTCGAGCTGGAAGAACAACTCGATTTCCTGCGGCGCCACGGCTGCCACCAGATTCAAGGCTTTCTTTATAGCCCGGCACTGCCTCCGGCACAGTTCGAGGAATTGCTTCGCAAGGGCAAGAGCCCGCCGGTCGCCGGTAAAATCGATCAGCAAGCCACCGTCTAGCCCAATTGCCACTCGACTGGCCATCATGATGGCCATCAATGCCGATGCCGTGAATTACACGATTGCATACTCAAAATCGCCGGTCGGGCTGTCCAGGCGGGCATAGTGAGTTCGTGCGCGGGCGTGCCCGCCGTCAAAGCTTGCTGGCAACTACAGCGCGACCCTAGAACGCATTCAACGGAATTTTGAGATAGCTCACGTCGTTGTCATCGGGGGGTGGGAGATGACCGGCGCAAATGTTCACCTGAATCGATGGTAGCAGGAGTTTCGGCATGCCCAGCGTCGCGTCCCGGCCAGTGCGCAAAGTGATGAACTCCTCTTTCGACACACCATCGCGAGTATGGATGTTTTTCTCCTTTTGCTCCGCAACTGTTGTTTCCCAGGCATATTCGTCCCGACTTGGTGTTTTGTAGTCGTGGCAAATAAAGAGCCGGGTCTCCGTCGATAACGCGAGTATTCTCTGAATGGATTCATACATGGTTGCGGCATCGCCACCCGGAAAGTCGCAGCGCGCCGTGCCGGAATCCGGCATGAACAGCGTATCGCCAACGAATCCCGCATCTCCAACAACATAGGTGCAGCATGCCGGTGTATGACCGGGCGTGTGCATGACGAAGGCGCTCAGCTCGCCGATTGCAAAGGTCTCCTCGTCGCTGAAGAGCCGATCAAATTGCCGGCCATCGGCGTGAAAATCCTGCAAGTGAAAAATGTCTCCGAATACGCTCTGAACTTTCTGCACGCCTGCGCCGATGCCGATCATGCCGCCCAGTCTTTCCTTGATGTATGGCGCGGCAGTGAGGTGATCCGCGTGCACGTGGGTTTCCAGAATCCACTGCACGGAAAGCCGATCTGCTTCGACAAAGTCCACGACGGCATCCGCGGATTTCGTGGACGTCCGCCCCGATGCAGCATCGAAGTCGAGAACCGAGTCGATAACGGCACACCGCCTGCTTGCAGAATCTTCTACAACATGCGTCGCCGTATTGGTGGCCTCGTCAAAAAATGTCGTTACCTTCGGCTGCATATGCGTCTTCCTTATCGTTTTTTCAGACAACGGCGAATGGACAGATTTGGAATTCGACTACGTTGTCTGATACTCCGTCACAATGATATTGACGGAGTACTAAATAAAGACAATTCTGATATTCTAATATATTCGTAACGGCCCGATGCTCCCCGCAGGCCGGCGTTAGACCGGTCACCCTTGATTCCACCGGGCAAACCATACCGATGACCGTACTCCCCGGACTGTTGCTAGCCCTGATCCTCGCGTTCGCCGGACATTACCTGTCCATCCTGATCGGCGTCACGTGGATGGGTCTGCCCAAGAGCCCCATCAGCGCCATCATGATGGCAATACTGCTCGGCGTTCTGATTCGAAATACCGTGTCGCTGCCCCCATCGTTTCAGGCCGGCATACGCTTCGGCCTCGTCAGAATATTGAGACTTGGCATCGTGTTGCTCGGCATTCGGCTTAGCCTGGGACAGGTGGGTGCGATCGGTCTGCAGAGCCTTCCGGTCATTATCGGCACGGTCGCATCAGCACTGCTGATCGTCACGTATTTCGGCCGCAAACTCGGCCTGAGCGGCAAACTCGGTACATTGATCGCTGTCGGCACAAGCATCTGTGGCGCGACGGCGATAGTGGCCACGGCACCGGCTATCGGGGCGCGCGACGACGAGGTTAGTTACTCGATCGCATGCATCACATTGTTTGGCGTCGTCGCAATGCTGGTCTATCCGTTTGCAGCTCACTGGATGTTCTCCGCCGATCCTTTTGCGAGCGGGCTGTTCCTGGGCACTGCAGTGCACGAAACCGCGCAGGTCGCCGGCGCCGGCCTCGTCTATCAGCAGTACTACAATGATCCCGAGGCACTGAACGTCGCGACGGTGACGAAACTCGTGCGCAACCTCGGCATGCTCGTCGTCATTCCGCTCATGAGCATCCTGTATCACCGCGGTTCTTCCGATGGCGGTGAGACGCCCAGGTGGTGGACGATGGTCCCGCTTTTTGTCGTGGGTTTCGCGTGCATGAGCCTGATTCGAACCCTGGGTGACATGGGAGATCCTGCGTTCGGCTTCATCCAGGCCGAGCACTGGCAGGCGATCGTCAGCTACATCAAGAAAATGGCGGAACTCTGTCTCGCCGTCGCCATGGCGGCTGTTGGACTGGGCACCAGCATCAAGGGATTGAAAGACATTGGCTTGAAGCCATTGGCGGTCGGGCTGTTCTCTGCGCTGCTCGTCGGCGGAGTCAGCCTGTCGCTTATCACGTTTTTATACTGAGGACTTGAGAATGCTAATTTCACCCGCCGATATTGTTGCCCGGACCAAAGCAACGATTACTGAATGTTCGGTGACCGAGTTGGAAAATCGGTCGAAGTCAGACACATTGCTGATTGATCTCAGAGAGCCCGCGGAGTTTTACAAAGGCCATATTTCCGGCGCCGTACACCTGCCGCGAGGTTTGCTTGAATTCGAAATTCACAAACTGGTGAATACATTTTTCGTGGACGAGAGCGTGCCGGCCGAAAATCGGTCAATATTTTTGTATTGCGGATCTGGCGCCCGATCGGCACTTGCCGCACAAAGCATGGAAGCACTGGGCTATACCAATGTTGCATCCGTCGCCGGTGGATTCGAAGCCTGGAAACAGGCGCAACTGCCTGTCAATCTGCCCGACTAGGGGCCTGTATGGCCACCATCATTCGTGATCACAACGTAGGCGGATTCGCCCGAGTCGGCGACTTGCAATGCATTAGTATTGCTGGTCATGAAGAATAGCGACACCCCGCGTCTCGGAATCCGGCAAAACCTCGCGCAGTTCTCACTGCTCGTCGTCGTCAATGCCTTTGTGGGCGCCATGGTCGGCATGGAACGCAGCATCCTGCCTGCTATCGCCGAAGAGGAATTTCAGCTCGCCGCGCGCTCGGCCATTCTCTCGTTTATCGTCCTGTTCGGAATCAGCAAGGCACTGACGAATTACTTTGCCGGGAGATTCTCGGACACCTACGGACGCAAGATCGTGCTGATCACGGGCTGGCTGGTCGCGGCGCCGGTGCCGTTTGTCTTGATGTGGGCGCCTACCTGGTCATGGGTGCTGTTTGCAAACGTGTTGCTCGGTATCAGTCAGGGCCTGACGTGGTCGACCACCGTGATTATGAAAATCGATCTCGCCGGGCCAGAGAAACGTGGCCTGGCGATGGGGCTCAATGAATTCGCGGGCTATTTTGCCGTGGCTGGCGCCGCGCTTGCGACCGGGTTTGTCGCAAGTAACTGGGGTCTCCGCCCGGAGCCGTTCTATCTCGGCATCGGCTTCGTTGCTTGTGGTTTGTTGCTGTCCTTTTTCCTGGTTCGGGAAACCAAACACTTCGCGGACCACGAGGCTTCCCTGCACGGCGGCACCGAGCAGGCTGGATTGCCGTCACAGCGAGAGATCTTCTGGCGCACTTCGCTGACCGACAGAAATCTTTCATCGGTCAGCCAGGCGGGATTGGTGAACAATCTGAATGACGGCATGGCATGGGGTCTGTTTCCGATATTTTTTGCGGCCCATGGCATGACTCTCAGGCAAATCGGCTGGCTGGCCGCGACCTACCCTGCTGTCTGGGGTATCGGCCAGCTGTACACGGGCGCCTTGTCGGATCGTATCGGTCGCAAGGGACTGATTGTCGGCGGCATGTGGTTGCAGAGCACTGCAATCGCTGTCCTGACCGTGTCGAATTCTTTCTCCGGCTTCGCTACGGGCGCCGTGCTGCTCGGGGCTGGAACTGCAATGGTGTACCCGACTTTGCTCGCCGCAATCGGCGACGTTGCGCATCCGGCGTGGCGAGCGTCGGCCGTTGGCGTCTATCGACTTTGGCGGGACCTCGGCTACGCGGTTGGCGCCATCCTGGCCGGGCTCGTGGCCGATCTGTTCGGTATTGCGATGTCAATGTGGCTCATCGCCGGGCTGACTTTTATGTCCGGAGTCGTCGTGTTGATCCGAATGCGTGAGACCGCGAAGCCGGTGTAGCCCGTTTTCGGGCGATCGAAAATACGTTTAGCGCAAAAGTGTTGCCC
>SMUY01273665.1_pt1 | contig 11678 bp, 7 predicted proteins | sample 2456441 | NCBI WGS metagenome assembly SMUY01 (sample SAMN11095931, study PRJNA526329) | marine sediment metagenome | biome: Marine sediment; feature: Surficial sediment; material: Deep marine sediment; isolation source: Hadal surficial sediment | place: Pacific Ocean | collected 2014-11 | depth 0-1...
CTCTGTAGAGAGAGTCGTTGTCCGCCATTACTTGATCGAGCCATATTCGATAATCGCCAGGCTTGAAGTCGGGACCTGCCTCAAAAACAGTGATCTGATAGTCGTTTTCAGTCTCGAGGAGCTGCCTTGCCAATGTCGCACCGGCCACGCCGGAGCCGACGATGATAATGGACGTCATGCTAGACGGCTCCTCTCCTGTAGCTCTCCGGGGCCGTGAACGAACCACCGAAGTAGCCGCGGTAGTTCCAAAGCCCGAAGCTCTTGAAGGCGCCCGACATGGGAATCTGATGAGCGATCAGCTCCGAGAAGACGAAGCGCCTGGCACGTCCGAGTTTTGTGGAGGCGAAGTTCTCGACGTCGAACTCCGAAAAGAGAAGGGAAGCCCAAGCCTGCTCCACACCGGGGGTGGTGCCTACCACCAGATTGAACAATTCGACGGCACTCTCGTATTCCGTCAAGTAGCTGGGTTCCTCCTCTGTCTTGAATTGGAGGTCCGCCCTCAGGCGCCCGACATAGATGTCCATGTCGGCATCTAGTTCCCAGGCCTCGTTCACGTACCCGCACAGAGTTGACAGAGCGTCGAACTCATCCTGGCTCAGGACGCCGGTTCGCGTCGCATCAACCGGCAAGTCGGAGTCGCTTATGAAGCGGAGCAACTCGGCGGAGTCATCCTGTGTCAAGGAAATGCAAGCGAACGGCAGAGAGGCAAGCACGCCCGAGGAAAGGCCCAGCTTCAAGAGCTGTCTTCGATCAATCTGCAGCTTGCTCATGTCGGTCCCTCCCATGACTTTCGGGCTGGTTGAGTCCGTGGACCAGGAGCCATCTGGCTGGCGACGAACCAGACACTACTCGAGCTCGACTTCTTTGTCCTGAAAGACGAGGACTTCGACACCCGTCAACTCATCGATGCCGTCGCGGCCGTCCACAGTGTCGGTAACGGTCGTTCTCGCCCCATTGGTTTCAACCCGGTACTCGGACGCCATGCCGGTAAAGAAGGCTCGATCGCGTCCGCCCGCACCGGCGATCACATCGTCTCCCGTGCCGCCCGTGAAACCATTGTCGCCGACGTTGCCCGTGAGCGTGTTGTCCTGGTCGTTGCCCAACACGCTGGTGTGCTTGTCGCCGGTAAGGGTAACGTCGACCAGGAATCGGGACTTGAAGGTGTACTCGATGGCTTCGTCGTACGCCATCACGAAGGTCCCCTCGAACGACGGGTCGATGTACGCGTTGTAGGTCAGATATTCGGGCCAGAACTCCACGACCGCGTCGAAGAGCGGACGGTCGCCCGCTCTCATCTCGGCTCGCGTATGGTACGGATACTCGTCACCGTAGGACGTGCCATCGCCCTGAGGGTCGTGGTCCCACAAGCCGAAGTAGATGTCGAAACCGCTGATGATGTATTCGTGCGGTGCCGGGCGGCCGTACCTGTATATTCCGGCGTCGACGGCACGCTTCTCGGCTTGCTCGATCGCGGCGTGGTATTCGGGAAGAGCATCCTCGATGCCTTTGGCGTGCACCAGATGCATGATCTCTTCATACGACGCGTCGCGGGTGAAGAAGCCTCCTTCAGGGGCCTCGTTGTTTACATAAATGTAGTCACCCTCCACCGGGGACTCCGTCGCATACAGGTCCTGGATAGCGAGGTCCGAGGGTTCGAGGATGTCGTACATCGCAAACGCCCGGGCCTGCGTGTCGGTGTAGATGAGCGTCGCTCGCACGTCTCCCATACGGTTAGCTATCGCGGCCTTGTCGCTTCCGTACCTGGTGCCCGGGGCATCTGCAAGGTGGTACCGGAGAATCTCACGCGCTCGCGCCATCTGCAGATCGCTCACCCGCGACTGGCCGAAGATATGAATCGGCTTGCCGTTGGGGGCGACGTGCCTCGTGTATTTGGTGAACAGACCCGTCAGCGTCCTGCCGACGTCGTCCGGCAACGGCACCACGCCAAACTCTGAAGACGAAATATCGATGGCGTCCAGCACCTGATAGTCGATCTCGACCTGGTCCGGAACGTCGTACTCGATCACCTCTCTCGCCCCCGGCCGATTCGGATCCGGCCTCTGCTGAGCGAAGGCCAGCGTGGCGATGAGCACGGCGGGGACCAGCAGCATCTGCATTCGCTTCATTTCGAACTCTCTTCCCGGCGCCCTCGCGCCGCGTTGCCTGCCGACTCTGCGTTCGTTCGAATCAGGCGGCGCCAACAAAAAATGTATACAAAAAACACAAAGGCCTCAACTGTTCAACGAGAAAGTAATCTGAGACAGTGAATAATGGTTTTCGGCACGGAGATTGCGGTAACTGTATACAAAAATCTCGTACCGGGGAGTTGCTTCACTTTGAGGGCCTCAGCGCGTGGATAAGGTTTCGATGATCTCTGAACGACAAGCGAATCGACGACTTACACCGCCGCTAACGGCATGTTCGGGCCTCGTGTTCATCTTCGCTGTGTCGGCCGGTTTGATTCCGTCGGTCCAAGATGGCACTACCTTTCCGGCGCCGGCCTGCGATCCTGCAGAGCTCACCAACCGCGTCGGGTCGTATGACTTCGATGGCGATCTCGACGAGCTGTTCGACAACCACCCCCTGTGGCAAGACCATCCGACGCCCGGCGTGATCAACGACGCGGTGTTCGAGCAGCGCAACGGACGGCTGGAGTTCGAGGTGCCCTCGGCTTCGCGAGCCGCCTCTGAGGCATGGCGCACGTGGCGCGTGCCGATGTCGTCGTCGAGCAGCTGGAAGATCCAAGCCGATGTCACGGTGCCGGCGGCCTGGACGGGCGGCGAGGAAGAAAACCAGATCGGGGTTGGGCTCTGGGTGGGCAAGCCGGGTGGAACCACGGTGTACGAGATCGACTTCTCGGCCATGGCCAACGGCTCGCGATTCGTGTTGGCGCAGAACATCCAGGATCGGCATGGCGGCGATCCCAACTACGTCGGCTCCCCGATACCGATTGAAACGGCGTCGATCAGCATGGAGATCATGTATTGCGCCGATGACCGATCACTGAGCATCTACTACGACGGCGGCACACGCGTCGATACGCAGCCGGTCGATGTGGCGGGGATCTTCGATTGGGACATTGGGCCGGTGTTTCACGTCGGCATGATCGGGTTTGCGGAAGGCCCGGCCGCAACGGCGGACTTTCCCTATCTCGACAATTGGGAAGTCTTCACGCGCTGGTAGTCCCGGCGTGCCCAGCGCGAAACCTTGAAGCGTGTGGGGGTCACATTCATACTCTCGCTCCAATTGTCAATTGAGCCATCGAGGGGGCTCTCGAGAAGCATCCCTTCGTTTGCCGGGAGCGCAATCATGACATTTCGAGCCACAACATTAGTGGCCGCTCTTGTTTTCACTCTCACCGGCGCGGTCGAGCGGCAGAGTGCGGACATTCGGCCACTCCCGGGGCGCACAGCGGCCACGGACGCCGAAGCGTTGCGCCTGATGAGAAACGAAAAGCTCGATCTCATCCTGCCGGGAGCAATGCGCGACAACAGTGTCGACATGTGGATCCACGTGACGCGGGGCCAGGATCCGATGGCGATGCAATTCGGCCAGACCTCCGGCTATCTGATCTTCACCGACCTCGGGGATCGCATCGAGCGCGCCGTTTTCGGGGGCAGCGCCGGTGCCGTCGAGAAGATCGACGTCTGGGGTTCGGAAGCGGTCGCCCGCGCCTTCGCGGGCTACAACTACGACGACTCGGACCCGAGCCAGGGTTTCTCGGTTCCCGAGGTCTTCGATGAGATCAGCCGGTTCGTGGCCGAACGCGACCCGCAGACGATCGCCGTCAACTATTCCGACTTTCTACCCGTCGCCGACGGCGTCTCCCATACCCAGTTTCAGAAGCTGGTGCAGATCCTGGGGCCGACGTACGCCGCCAGGATCGTCTCCGCCGAGGGCGTGATCAGCGATTTCCTGGTGCGACGCACCAGCCGTGAGGTGGCGGCCCAGGTTGAGATCCTGGCGCTCGCCCGCCAGGAAGTCCTCAAGAGATTGTCGCGGATCGTTTCAGGCGAGACGACGGCGAGGGAAGCTGGCGCCCGGCTGATTTATTCGAGCGTTGCCGGCATTTCCGAGATGCGCTCGCCCGGCTACGTGTTGCAGCCCGGCGACTTGTTCTATGGCGGCGGCGACGCCGGCGGCAACTACATGGGCTTCGATATCGATACGAAAACCTACGCCTACATCCTGAGGCCGGGAGAAACGGAGGTTCCGATGTTCCTACAGGAAGTCTACGACCTGGCGATCGCCGGCCAACAGATCATGCGACCCCATATGCGGATCGGCATGACAGCGGGCGAGTCATTGGCCGCCATGGTGCAGGCGATGGAGGAGGCCGGATACATCTACACGCCTTTCGCCGATCGGGGCCAAGAGGACTACGAGATGGTGCGCCGCGTCCTCGCCGATACCGACAAGCCGGGCTTCTCGATCGACAACCACAGCATGGGGAACAACAACATCGACACCCGGGAGGTCGAGTGGGACATCCGGACGGAAGGTCCGTCGATGAGTCCGTTCCGGCCGTTCACGCATCACCTGAAGATCCAGGAGAACCACCTGTTCGCCTTCGAGTACATGGTCCACAAGGCGATCGACGAGCGGCCCGGTTACCCGCTCGCCTTCAACATTTCCAACCCCCAGATCGTCACCAGCCGGGGGGTAGAGTTCATCCAGCCGCCCAACGAGGGCATCGTTCTCCTCCGCTGAGTCCAATCGGGCGGATGGGGATCCATGTCGACGGCGATGAGAAGGGTTCTCACGAAACGCCCGCCGTGCCCGCGCTACTGCCGCTGACCGGGGAACCACAGAATGCCGAGGCGCCCGCGATACTCGAGGACGTTTCCTTCCAGATCCATGGCGGCCCGGGGCGGAAACCGGCGAGCCGTTGCGTACGTCACCGCGGCCAGCGCCACCAAGCCCACACCGGCCGCGATGAGCTCGGCCGGGAGATAAACGTCGGGGCGGGCGTTGCGTGCCTCGAGCCCGATCCAGGCGGCGACTCCGGCGATGATGCTGGCCACCGCACCTGGTCCGTTGGCGCGCTTCCAGTAAATTGCCGCCGTCATCGGCACGAACAAGCCCACCATCAGGATCGAGAACGACTTGATCATCAGCTGGTAGACGTTCTGAAACCGGAGGGCGATGACGAGCCCCAAAACGCCCAACACCAGGATCGACCAGCGCATCGCCCACACGACCTGGCGGTCGGGCAGGTCCTTCTTGAACAAACGGAGCAGGTTTCGCCCGATGATGCTCGCGGGAGCCAGTAGCCCGCCGTCGGCGGAGCTCATCAACGCCGCGAACATGGCGCCGACGAACAGCGCCATGGCCACCGGGTGCAGATAGGCTTTGCCCATTGCCGGCAGGATCGACTCCGGGGTGCCGATGTCCGGCATCAGAACGGATCCGGCGATGCCGACCAACACCGGGATCATGGCGACTGTCAGATACAGAACGCTGGACACATACATGCTCCACTGCGCGATGCTCTCGGTGCGCGCCGCGAAGGCTCGTTGCAGCAAATCCTGAGAGGCGATGTTGCCCAGACCGATGACCAGCAACCCCTGAGCGAACATCGTCCAGCCCCACAGCGTCGGCTCAGGCATCAGGTTGAAGTGGCCTGGCGGAGCGGTCTGCACCAGCCCGTTCCACCCGCCGATGTCGGCAAGCACCAGGGGAAACAACGCCACGAGGCCGGCGACGATGATGAGCGCCTGGACGAAGTCGGTCAGCGACACGGCCCACATGCCGCCGGCGAACGTATAAGCGACGGTAATCGCGGCTCCGACCCAGATGGCCGTTACCAGATCGACACCCGCTACGATGTTCAGCACGGTCCCGAAGGCAACAAAAATCGACGCCACCCAGCCGACGTACGCCGGAATGATGCAGACGGCACAAAGTACCTCCGCGGACTGCCCGTAGCGTTGCCGAAACAAATCCGGCAGCGTCAGCAGCTGCATCCGCCTCAGGAAGCGGACGTAGAACATCCCGGCCAGAACCAAACACAGTGCCGAGCCGAACGGATTTGCCAGCACCCCCGTGAGCCCGCCGGTGTAGGCGGCGCCGGCGGCGCCGATCAACGTGCCGGAGCCGAACCAAGTGGCGAAAACCGTGAACACGCACAGCCACAGGGGCAGCCTGCGGCCCGCCACCACGAAGTCGGCGCTGTTGTGGATGTTGCGGCTGGCGTAGACGCTGATCACGGCGAGGACGGCGACGTAAAGAACGGCGCCGACCATGATGATCGTCGACTCGGTCATGGCCGGTGGGGCGCTGCCGCGAGTGCACCGCGACGCTCGAGACCGCGAACCGCGACTGCTGGTGTCACAAGCGGTCTGCCGCCGGATCTTCGACGGTCACCCGAGCGGTTTTGTTCCCCCACGCCATCACGAGAACCTTCGTTCCTTCGGGCGTATGGTCGAAGTAAAACTCGAGCCTGGCGAGGGATTCCGTCCCGGTATCGACGGCCGCTTCAAAGGAAACGGATATGCGGTCGAGCGACCCGCCGGCCAGTGGCGAGGCGGTAAACGACCAACTTCGATCAGCGTGGGGCACGAGGGTCACATCGTACCGGCCCGCCCGCACCCGCTCGCCGCCGACGATGAGATCGCCCCGGGCTTCGAGTACGATGCCCTCATCGCCGAAGTTCCACACTTCGTCGAAGGGAACGTGGTCCCCGAAAAGCGGCGCCGTCTCGGCGACCTGTCGGCGATAGAAGAGCGCCAGCTCGCTCTGTCCCACGGTGTTCATCACCATGGCCGTCGGTTCACTCGCCACGTGATTTTCCGCGACCGTCTGCCCGCCATGCGAGAGGGCGATGTGCACCTCTACGTACTCCCACAGGACTCTTGCTATGACGCCACGATCAGGTCGCGTGTCGAAGAACACCTCCAGATGTTCCTTGGAGTTGTCTTCGAGTTGTGCATGCGTCCGCACACGCAGCGCCTCGGGGCCGGCTTCCGCCTGGCCGCCCCATTCCTTGAAGATCAGGGTCCACCGGGACGCACCATCGAGGAACTCCTCCGGGACAATTTCCATGGCATAGGTGCCTGCGGCCAGGTGCTGACCCTCGAGGAGGATGTCCCGGTTGCTCGAAAAAAGCGCTGGGTTGGGAGCGCCGATCGACCACGGCTCGCCGTAGGGCACATCCGCGCCGAACAAGCGCTTCTCACGGCCCGCAACCGCGGCTCGCCGATACTGGAACATCACATCCGCATCGCCGATCCGTTCCACGACAACCGCCCGCTCGTCCGGAACGGTGACAGCCTCGAGCTCGGCGCGTGGGTCGATCCGCGGCCGGCTGGTATCGATGGCCATCCGGAAGCTCATGTGATCGTCGCTGCTGTACTGGTCTGTGGATTCACGGCGGTCGGAGCGAATGCTGTGGCCACCCTCCTCCAGGCTGAGTTGTCCGGAAGCGTCGGTCCAGGCGCCGCCTCGGATGGAACGCTGCAAGTTGCTTCCCCAGCCGCCGGGAATCGAGAACTTGTGGCGGGTCGGGTTGAGAGAAGGACCGGTCGGATCAGTGGCCGGGCTGTTGGCGAAGTACGTGTCGTCGAACCAGTCGTAGAGCCAATCGATCGTGTTGCCCGCCAGATCGTAGATACCGTACGGCGAGCGGCCGGCGGGATAGGCGCCGACCGGCGAGCTCTGAACGTACCCATCGTCGATACCCGCACTCGGATTCCGGCGCTCGGCAAATCCACGCGTGTAGCTGGCATCCGCGAAGTTCGCCTGGCTGCCGTCCGGAGGGGCGTCGCCCCACGGGTAAACTCGCCCATCCGTGCCGCGTGCCGCCTTCTCCCACTGCGCCTCTGTCGGGAGGGTGAAATGCAATCCGGTCAGCGCGCTCATCCAAGCGGCATAGGCCATCGCGTCATTCCAGCTCACGCACAGCACGGGCTCGTCTTCGCGCTGGGTGGCATACGGCGCCCGCCAGCTGGCGTCGTAGCGGATGTCGCCGGGCTGCTCCACCCAACAGCCTTCGCCCCGTTCGGCATCGGTCAGGTATCCGGTATCCGCCACGAAGGTGCGAAACTGCTCCACCGTGACCGGGAACTTGCCGATCCAGTAGCCGCTGAGCACGACGCGGTGCACGGGTTGCTCGAAGTGCTCCCCATCGCGAGAGCCCATATCGAATGGGCCGGCCGGTACATGGATCAGGATGCGACCCTCACCGAGGTCCGCCTCCCAATAGCCGAGGTCGTTCTGCTCGACCGAAAGCGCGACCTGGCGAACCGCTTCGAATGCTGGATCGAGTCCGGATTCACCGTTGAAGCACCCCGTCGACGCCAACAACGCGGTGGCGATCGCCAAGGCCAATCCTCGCGGCGTTGTGAAGCGTGTCATCGGTCCGCCTATCGACGAATCAGGTAATCAATCGCGATTCTGAATCCGAGGTGATCATCTGCGCTGTCGGGATCATCATGTTGCCGCGCATCTGATCGAATATTGTGGCCGATTTCGAGTTCGTCCACCGGCTGTCCGGGGCGACCGGCCGAACCGGCCCAAAACCCGGCTTTCATCACCCGGTCTGCACCGTCTGCCGGGCCCATAGGATTGAGATAGGCCTTGTCTTCATAATCTCCACGCCGGTCAAAGACCCATTCACTGACATTACCGGCCATGTCCAACGCCCCTACCGGTGACGCACCCGCAGGAAAGGCGCCTACCGGGGAGGTTGCCGCATAGCCGTCATTGACTCCGTGATGCACTCTGGCCTGTTCGGTACCGGGGAAGTACCTGTCGAACGTATCGTCGGCATAGTTGGCGCGGCTGCCATCGGGGGCCTCATTGCCCCACGGATAGATGCGCTGGTCGTCTCCACGTGCTGCGTACTCCCACTCTGCTTCCGTCGGTAGGACGAAATTGACGCCGGTTGTCTTGGCCAGCCAGTCGCAGAACGCCGCCGCGTCGTTCCAACTGACATTCGCCACCGGGTGGCTGTCATCCACCTGGATCTCCGGGAATTTCTCGCTTACTTGATGAAAGGCGTTGCGCCAACTGTGCCCGGGGATGGTGGTGAAGCCGTGATCGTCAAAGTTGTATACCCAGGGCCCCTCATGCCCAGGCTGCTCGACCGAGGTGACGTACTTGGTTTCTTCGACGAAGGCTCTGAACTGACCTTTGGTGGTTTGCGTCTTGGCGATCCAGTAGCCGGCCAATGAGACTTCGTGAGCGGGTGCTGCCGCGCTGCCGCTAACGCCAGCGTGCAGCTGGTCGTTGCCCATGACAAACGTACCGGCAGGCACATAGATCATGGTGATGCCGTGATCGAAGTCGGCTTCCCAATAGCCCCTAGCGTTCTTGCGTACGCTGTTGGCCTTCCCGCTCATGAAAGCCAGCTCGTTCTCCATGTTGCGGATATCAGAAGCAAGCTGTGCCTCGAGAATGTTGGTGGAAAACGCTTCTCTGTCACCAAGAGCCTGCTGGTCAGGCGGGCGGCTTGGGGGCGCGCTTTTCAGCAGGACCTTACCGGCAAGCGCGCCGGTGTGGCTCCCATTCTCGATGGAGATCACGCCGTTTACCACTACGGCTTCCACTCCCGTGGCGTAGCGGTGGGCGTCGGCGTAGGTAGCGTGATCGGAGATCGTGTCCGGGTCGAAGATCACGACATCAGCTTTGAAGCCCTCCAGAAGCAGACCCCGATCCTTCATGCCCAGGAACTGCGCCGGTAAAGAGGTCATCTTGCGGACCGCGTCGGCGAGCGTCAGCAACCCCTCTTCGCGAACGTACCTGCGCAGCGCCACCGACTGACTCGCGAACGACCGCGGATGGGCGCGCACAGGACGGGCGTCGTCCGGAACCGGGGCGAAACCCCCACCGTCGCTGCTGATCATGACCCAGTCCTGACTCATGGCATGGCGCATGTCGTCGGGCGATTGCGACGCCGAGGCGAACAGCATGTCGGGCTCGTCGAGGATCAAGTCGGCGACGATGTCGAAGCCGTCTCGGCCCTGTTCGTCGACGAGCTCGTCGAGCGTTCTTTCGAGCAGCTCGGGGTGTCGATCGGTGACCTTGATGCGGAAGTCCTGCCAGCCCCAGCGCGCCACGGCGCTGGGGTCCGCCCGCCGCGGCTCATAGGTCGATTCGCGCAGACGGGCGCGCGTCGCTTCGTCGCCGAGCGCCTGCTGGAGGGCGACCACGAACTCGCGCCGGGCGGCATTACGGTCGCTTTGCGACACCCCGGTGTTGAACTCGCTGCGGCGCATCAGGCGCCGCAGCTCCGTTAATGATTCGAGGTCGTCCGGAATGTCGATCAGATCGGTGATGAAGTCGATCGGTGCGCCCTGCAGAAACGGGTATTGATCGGCCGTGATGCGCACACCGCGTGCCCGCGCCTCGTTGACCATGTCGACGACGCGGCGCATCTCGCCCCAGTTGTCTCTGCCGGCGGCCTTCAAGTGGGTGATCTGCACCGGCACGCCGGCCCCTTCACTGATGCGGATGATCTCGTCGGCGGCCTCGAGGATGCTGCCGGCCTCGTCGCGCATGTGAGAGATGTAGACGCCGCCGAACTCGGCCACGGGTTCGGTAACCTCGATCACCTCCTCGGTGCTGGCGTAGACGTTCAGGCCGTCGTATTCGAGCCCGGTGCTGACCCCCCAGGCGCCCTCGCTCATTCTCTGGCGGACAATCGCCCGCATGCGCTCGATCTCGTCCGGGCTCGCCGGGCGCAGATTGTCGCGGCCCATCACCTCGCGTCGAATGACGTTGAACGGCACCATCATGACCGCGTTGGCGCCGATGCCGCCGGATTCCCAACGAGCCTTGGTCTCGGCGACTCGGAAACTCCCCGAGCCGTCGCTTCCGGTTCGCACCGTGGTGACGCCCTGGAGCAGGTAGTTGAGGATGGCGTTCGCGTCGTCGCTGTCGAAGGCGTCGTCCACGTGGGTGTGCATGTCGATGAAACCGGGAGCGACGACCTGCCCACGCACATCGATGGTACGGACGGCGGTACGGTCGCCGAGGTCGCCGATCTCGGCAATCGTGTCGCCACGGATGCCGATGTCGGCGCGGAACCACGGGTTACCGGTGCCGTTGACGATCCTGCCGTTGGTGATCAGCAGATCGAAGTCGGCCGGAGCCTGGGCAGTGCCCGCCGGCGTCAGCGCCCCGCTCGCCGCGCCGGCCAGAGCGGCAAGTGCGACGAGTAGTGTGAGGAGCTTCATGGATCCGCTTCGGTGCAGGCCGCGCACTAGTCGGGTGACCAGGACGGGTTGCTGTTGGATATTCCCCGGCGACCCTCAGGCCCGCGGGTTCCCGAGGTCGTCAACCGGACCTGGTTCGTGCCGTCGATGTTCATGACGTAGATCTCCGTGACGCCCTCGCGAGACGAGTCGAAGACGATCCGCGTACCGTCGGGCGACACGGAAGGGTTCGAATCCTGACCGGGAGCGTCGGTGAGACGACGCTTGTCGGAGCCGTCGACGTTCATGATGTAGATCTCGTAGTTGCCGTTTTGCGGCTCGCCGTCGCGGTCCGTCGAGTAGACGATCTGCTTGCTGTCGGGCGTCCACTCCGGGACCTCATCGAGCGCCCGTGTAAACGTCAGGCGTTGCTGGTTGGTGCCGTCGACCGCATTGGCAAGGTAGATCTCCGGGTCGTCGCGGTCCCGATCTGCTTCGAAGGCGATCCACAGGCCGTCAGGCGACCAGGCGAGGAAATTATTC
>SMUY01180828.1_pt1 | contig 11672 bp, 14 predicted proteins | sample 2456441 | NCBI WGS metagenome assembly SMUY01 (sample SAMN11095931, study PRJNA526329) | marine sediment metagenome | biome: Marine sediment; feature: Surficial sediment; material: Deep marine sediment; isolation source: Hadal surficial sediment | place: Pacific Ocean | collected 2014-11 | depth...
AATGACTGTACCCGTTGGTATTTTACTTATAGCAATTAGTAAGTACCTAATATCAGCAAAGGATAAATAATTATAAGGAAAAATATCATATCTTTATTAAAAATAAACCTTATAATTTATACTTTTAGTGGTATAATTTAATTGGCTTTGAATTATAATCAAACAACAATTTAAAATAAATACAGTAAATCATTAGTTAAACAATAAATAAAAAAAATATGAAAAAGTCGATATCCTTAATCTTAAGTCTGACGGTAATTATTTTATTAAATGCCTGCTCCAGTGTAAAAGTTCTTGACTCCTGGAAAGCAGATAATATAGACTCCATGAATTTCAAAAACATTCTGGTAATTGCAAGAACCGATAATAATCAAGGGCGTGTAATATTTGAGGAAGAAATAGCAAATCAGTTAAGAGCAAAAGGCATGAAAGCCACTGAAAGTTATACAAAATTCCCGCAATTAAATCCTGATGAAAAAATTTCAGAAGAGAAAAGAGAAACAATCATAACCCTGTTGAAAAACGAAGGATTTAATGCTGTTGTATTAACTGTAGTTAAAGACGTACAAGAGACTACTAAAACAGTCACAGATGGAGGATATTATGCAGGAGGCACCTATGCATCCTATTACCCTATGTACTATGGAGGTTTTTACGGATATTATCGTCATCCCTATTCTTATTCCACTTATGGAAACTATGTTCCTAGTACATCCACTACCTATACAACAAAGGCATATATTTTAGAAACTGTCATTTACAATCTAGATCTGTCAGATAACAAACAGTTAGTAGCTGTAGTTACTTCAAAAATCGATGATCCAAAAAATGTGTTTAATGCTGCAAAGGATTATGTAAAGGCGATCACAAAAAGTTTTAATAATAAATAAAAACTCTACAAAACCTGGTTTAATACTGCAATGTAGCGATATGATGTTGTAGTCTTTATTTTCCGAAAAACCTGAGCACATAATAACGATTGGTTAGTGATGAACAGTGCTCGTATTATATTGGAAATGATAATGTGCTATTAAGAATTTGAAAAATTATAAGCATATTCCATAAAATCTCAAATTGATATGTTTTAGGGTCGCACTTTTTTACCTGTATAATAGGATATTAATAGTAATAGTAGCGATATCGCAGGAAAAGGATCAAACTCATTTATCATGTAATGAGCAAAAAAAGCTAATATGAAATTAAAGAAAAACCCAATATAAGCTAATTCTTTTAAGAGCTTGTTTTTGTTATATAAAATAACCATCGCACCAACAATTTTTGCAACAGCCAAAGGATAGATAATGTAGGTCGGATAACCGTAGCGTTTGAAATAAATTGATAGAGTATCGTGATAAACAAAATATAAAATACCTGTTGCTATTAGCGTACCAAATAATATAATTGTAGATAACCAGTAGATATGTTTTTGCTTAAACACCATCCAGAAAGAAATTAATGTTGATAAACTTAATTTTAGTGTAATATAATATCTTAAAATAAAAGTACACAGAACTAGCTATATTATTAAAGCGATAATATGGTTAAGCCAAGCAAATTTTCTCATAATTTAGTATCTTAGACATGCCGAATCTCTTAAATAGAATATTCCGAACAAATTATACATAAAACGTTATTTAAATTTTTTAAAAGAAGAAAGATAATTTAAAATGGAAAAGTTTTTGTTGCTAGCTCTTTTTGGTATCTGTATGGCACATTTCGAAGGAGTAACTGTGGTTTATCTTCGTAGAGTTCTTGGAATTACAAATTCACAATCAAATAAAGAATTTTTTAAAAAAATTGATAAAAACTATATTCTTATTGAGAAAACAAGAGAAATTGCCACAATATTGATACTTGTAATCTTAGCTCTTTTGGTTGGGGAAAAATGGCTTGATATGATGGTTGTCTTTCTTTGGACATTTGCATTTTGGGATTTGTTTTATTATCTCTCACTTTACATTTTAATTAGGTGGCCACCTAATTTTACTACGGTTGATGTTCTTTTTCTTATACCTCGTCCTTGGATTGCACCGGTTTGGATTCCAATTGGGATATCATCAATTACTATCATAATTATTACTATTCTTCTTCTAACTTCTAATTTATAAGAAAGGTAAAGAGTCGAAAAGATTGATTAAAACTAAAATTAGCAATATTTAAAAACCACTGTGATTGGCATACTTACTATATACAAGATGTTGTGTGTCATGGACTAGTGATTAGCAAATAAAAATGATTTATAAGGTTAGAGCTAAATACAAAAAAGAGATAGCAGGTAATTTTTTTGAAAAGTTAACTGATGGATCAATTAGTAGTCAAAAACCGGATGGGATGGAGATAGTTTCATCAATGAAGAGGGCTATGATTATTAAACCAGGAATAATAGAGTGGTTTGAAACGTGTTTTTGCAGTTCCCCACTTCAACATGAAAGAGAAACTGTATATAATCTTTACCTGTCCGATATAACCACTGAAATAGTTGACTATTACGGAGAAGTAAAGGGTAATTCGTTTTGGTCTTATTTGAGTTCAGCTTCATAACGGTAGTTGGGAACAATAGTATGATAATTGAAACTAATAAATTCAAAAAAAACCTCCCATTATAGTAGGGGAGTTTATTGTAGCGAGATCGAGACTTGAACTCGAGACCTCCGGGTTATGAATCCGACGCTCTAACCACCTGAGCTACCTCGCCATTATTTTGCGGTCGCAAAGATATAAACAAATTGATTTAGTTCAAAAATTCCTATCATTATTTCTTATAATACTTGTTATGGTGAGTAAAAATATAGTATAAATAATTTTTTCGTTGTTTCTTTTACAATAAGTAATTAATCTATATATTGGGCAATTACTAACAATCAATAATGGCAGAAAAAATTAAATACGAAATGGAGTTTCCAATCCAGGCTTCCCCTTCATTATTATACCAATTTATTTCAACTCCTTCTGGAATGGAAGAGTGGTACGCAGATAGTGTGAACTCAAGAGGTGAGTTTTTTAATTTTATTTGGGAAGGAAGTGAAGAAGAGGCTAAACTTATTTCAAAAAAGAAATCTGAATATATTAAATTTCAATGGTTGGAAGACGAGGGAACCGATTATTACTTCGAAATTTATATTCAAGTAGACGAGATAACCAAAGATGTTTCATTGATTATAACCGATTTTGCTGATGAAGGTGAAGTAGAAGAAGGTAAAATGCTTTGGGAAAATATGATTTCAGAATTAAAACACATATTAGGTTCTGTTTAAAATTTTATTATTATAGTATATTTATACCGTCTCATTACAATTGAGGCGGTTTTTTTATGATCAATATAAACGGTACACTTTTTAGCAAAACCGACGCTTTTATTAAAGTAGAAAATCGGGGGCTTCAATACGGAGATGCTGTATTTGAAACGATGCGTGTTTCTGGTGGTAAGATATTCTTTTGGGAAGATCATTATTTTAGATTAATGGCTTCTTTACGAATTTTGAGAATGGAAATCCCAATGAATTTTACTATGGAGTTTCTTGAAGAAGAAGTGATGAAAACAGTAAATGTTTCTGCCGAAAGAGATCAATCGTATAGAGTTAAAATATTGGTATCAAGGAAGCCCGGTGGTAAATATACCCCTATTGACAATGATGTAGAATATTGTATAACTTCTGAATCCATCGATTCTTCTTTTTATACAATAAATGATTCATTTTATAATGTTGAATTGTTTAAAGATCATTTTATAAGTTCGGGTTTGCTATCAACCATAAAAACCAACACAAAAATCATTAATGTTCTTGGGAGTATTTTTGCTAAGGAGAATGAATTTAACAATTGCTTACTTCTTAATGAGAAGAAACAGGTTGTAGAAGCAATTAACGGTAATATATTTTTAGTAAAGGGCTCATTGATAATAACTCCTCCTTTAGAAGACGGATGTATAAAAGGTATCCTTAGAAAGCAAATTATATCTATTTGTACGCAATTACCAGAATATACTATTGAAGAAACTTCGGTATCGTCCTTCGATCTTCAAAAAGCAGATGAGTTATTTATTACCAATGTAATAGTTGGAATACAACCAGTTACAAAATATAGAAGAAAGGAATTTTCAATTACTGTAGCTAAAGAATTATTACAAAAATTAAATGTAAAAGCTAGAATAAGTTAATTTAAAACTTAATTATTATTTGGATTTTCTGGGGCATTAGACCAAATTAAATAATCACCACCAAACTCTATCATTTTTTCTTTCCAGAAATTGATATTGGTTTTTCCTATAATATCATTTTTATGTTTATTGGGAACAACCACCCAACTATTTACTAGTAATTCCTGCTCTAATTGATTATTGGTCCATCCTGAATAACCTAGAAAAAAACGAATTTCAGTTTCCTTTAATTTATCATCCTGAAGTAATTTTAATATCTCATTAAAATCTCCTCCCCAAAAAATGCCATTAGAAATTTCAATACTATCTGGAATTAATTCAGGGATTCTATGAATAAAATAAAGGTTGTCCTGGTCAACAGGACCCCCGTTATATACAGGAATGGAAGAATCTATTTCGGGGATAAAATCTTTAAGCTCATATTGTAAAGGCTTGTTTAAAATAAACCCAACAGATCCGTTCTCATTGTATTCAGCTAATAAAACTACGGCTCTATTAAAAGAAACATCTCCTATAATAGAGGGCTCAGCAACTAGTAATACTCCTTTTGTGGGTTTTTGTGAAGTCATTTATTGTATTTTAGATACTTAAATTTAAGAATTAATTTTTTAATAAACAACCATAGTGCATTAGTAATTAATTTGCATTAAATAAAAAAAGCCTCTCAAATTGAGAGACTTTCATAAAATAAATGTTTTCTTACAATTAGTTTACACTACTACTTAAATCTGAACCGGCTTTAAATTTTATTACATTTTTAGCTTGAATTCTAATTGTTTCTCCAGTTTGTGGGTTTCTTCCGTCCCTTGCAGCTCTTCGTTTTACTGACCAAGAACCAAATCCTACTAGAGATACTCTGTTTCCTCTTTGGAGAGATCCTTGTACGTTACTTAAGAAAGACTCTAATGCTTTTTTTGCAGCAGCTTTTGTGACTCCAGAGTCAGCTGCCATTCCATCAATTAAATCTGATTTGTTCATAATTTGTGTTTAAAAATTAAAAATGTTGGTTAAACTTCATTTTATTAGTCTACAAATTTAACAGGAATATCGGTTCACGCAAGTAATAGCACGCTAAATCACGTTTATTGTTGATAACTTGTAGCGTTTGTTAATAAACACACTCCTTTTTCACCTTTTTTATGAAATCAGTGATAGTAAGGCTTTACAACATTTTTGCATCTTTACTAAAAGAATACCCATTTAATAATGATTTTACTTCCATTTTTTGTTTTCCAGGAAGTTGCAATACCTTAATATATATATAACCATTTGTCGCAGCTATTTTTAATTCCTTTTTGGTGGTAAATATTGTTCCAGATCGATGAGGATGCTTATTAATTTCAATAGTACAATCATATATTTTTACTTTAATTTTATCTTTATTATTATAAAGTATGCCCCATGCCGTTGGATATGGATTAAGTCCTCTAATAAAATTATAAATGATCTGAACAGATTGATTCCAAATAATTTTTGTGTTTTCTGAATTTAGTTTGGGCGCTTCTTTTAAATCAACAACTTGGGGTTGTTTAAATGTGATTACCTTATTCTGTTCTATAAGTAATATCGTTTCTAATACTAACTCCCTGCCTAATAGCACCAAAGTGTCATGAAGACTCCCTGCGGTATCATTAGTCGCTATATCAACTTTCTTTTTAAGGATAGTTTCTCCGGTATCTATTTTTTCATCGATAAAAAATGTAGTAACTCCAGTTATTGATTCTCCATTTATGAGTACCCAATTAATAGGTGCTGCACCTCTATATTGAGGTAGAAGTGAAGCATGTAAGTTAAAAGTGCCATATTTTGGCATACTCCAAACTATTTTTGGAAGCATTCTAAAGGCGACAATAATTTGTAAATTGGCATTTAAATATTTTAGTTCGTCTAAAAATTCCGCATTCTTTAAATTATTGGGTTGTAATAAGTGTAAATTTTGAGATAAAGCATATTCTTTTACTGGCGACCGTCTCACTTTACGTCCCCTACCTGACAGTTTATCTGGTGATGTAATTACCCCAACAATATTTTTTCCTTCTTCAACCAGTTTTTGTAACACAGCAACAGCAAAATCCGGAGTTCCCATAAATACAATCCGCAAGTCTCTCATTATATAAGACAATATTGATTTTTTGTATTGAATTTTATTTTATTCGCATCAAGCAATAATTGCAAAACGGATAAGATATTATTTTCAGTAAAAGTAAGTTTTTCTGAAATCTCACGCGAATTCATTTCTGATTCTTTCAGCAATTGTATGATTTTTTCTGAAATAAGCAATGCCTCCTTTTTATTTATTGTAGCTCGTTGGGGGTTACAAACCGAACATATACCACAAGATTCAGCATTTTTTTCACCAAAATATTGAACCAATTGAATGCTTTTACATGTCTTTGTATTTTCAATGTATTGTAAAACGAAGGACACTTCTTTTTCCTTTTTTTGGTTTAACGATTTAATTTCTTTTGATATGCTATTAATAGTTTTATCATCCTCTCTCGGTACTAAAAATGTAATTGAAGCATCCGTAATGTGTAGCGTTAATTCTAAAACATTATCGCGCTCCATTTTTTGTAATAAATTAATAATCGAAGAAATAGATTGACCGGTTTTTGAAGCTATTAATTCTAGATTCACAGTGATAGGAGCATCAAATATTCCTCCATACAATCGCAGTATTGTTTTACCTATTACCGAACTTGAGATATTTTGTTCGAAATAAAGAAGGATTTTTTCAGATGAAATAATAAACTTAAGAATCGATTTCCTGCCAAACTGCTTGGAAAGTTGAATGATGCCTAATCTATCCAAAGCCGAAATACCATTGTAAATAAGTAATGAATTGAGTTTGTATGTTTTACAAAAATCGATAAAACTAAAGCTATGGTCTGTAAACTCACCCTCTCCATATGATATTTGAAAGTAATTATTAAGCTTACGATACAAGATTTTTAAATCCTTTACAGTAGGACGAGAATCTACAAATTGTTTTTTCACCAACACTTTATCATATTCATTATATAGCAATACAGCACTTGCCTTTTTTCCATCTCGTCCAGCACGCCCTGCCTCTTGAAAATAACTTTCTAAACTCTCAGGTATTTGAATATGAATAACAAAACGTACATTGGGATGGTCTATTCCCATTCCAAATGCATTTGTAGCTACCATCACAGAATATGTTCCTTTACGCCATTCTTCCAAACGAGTTAGTTTATCTTCTGAATCAATTCCACCGTGAAAATAGGCACTGGTAATTCCCAAACTATTTAATTGATTACTAACTTCTACCGCAGATTTTCGGCTTCGAACATAAACAATTGCTGATCCCGTATTATGTTTTAATAATTGCTGAATTCTGTAAATTTTATCCGCTTCCTTTTGGACACGATATGATAAGTTTTCCCTTATAAAAGATTCTTTAAAGATATTGGGGAGTTCCAACTTTAATTGTGCAATGGTATCAGTTAATACCTCAGGAGTTGCAGTAGCTGTTAATGCTATTATGGGAACTAATGGATGCAATACCCTAAGAATATTAATTTGTTTGTACGAGGGTCTGAAATCATTTCCCCAATGCGAGATACAATGCGCTTCATCGATAGCGAAAAGGTTGACACTCATTTGACGAATTGCATTTTGCACTATTTCTTGTCGTAGACGTTCTGGAGAAAGGTATAAAAATTTGTAATCCCCATAAATAGCGTTATCCAAGAGTGTACTAAGTTCATTAAATGAAATACCCCCTACAATTGCCAGGGCTTTTATTCTGCGATTTTTTAAATCTCTAACCTGATCGTTCATTAAAGCTACCAACGGAGAAACAACAATGCAAATCCCTTTATTTACTAATGCGGGGACTTGAAAACAAATAGTTTTTCCCCCACCGGTCGGAAGCAAAGCAACAGTGTCCTTTTCCTTTAAAACGGAAGAAATAATCTCTTCTTGCATAGGTTTAAAAAAAGAAAATCCCCAATAGTATTCTAAAATTTGAAGTGGATTACTCAATGTAAAGAAGTTAGTTTTTTTAAAATAAATTTTGATCGGTTTTCGATACTATCCAATGGGATTTCAATAACCCCATATCCATAATTTTGGTAGCCTTTTAATAAGTAATTGTAAATAATTACTGCTTCACTAAACGATTCATAACGTTCATTATCTTGCTTGTAAATATCTTTCCAAGGGGGTAATAAAAAAACAGTATCATAGCGATATGAATTACAAGTTTCTAAAAAATGATCTGGATATTGAGAATTGATATAATCCAAATATGCTGTAACATCGGGTAATCCACGATCAAAAAAAATATAGGTCTTTTCAAACTTTTCAGATTCTATAAATTGTTTCAATCTGCTTTCAAGTAGTTTTTCACTAAAGAGAAGAGGGTTTTCCATAAAAAATTGTTCAATTCCATTATTTTGGGCTTCAATAGTTATATCTCTTGAGATTTCAGGCAGACATTGGAATCCTTGTTCTTGAAGATAGTTTATTAAAGTGGTTTTTCCTGAGCCAGGACCACCGGTAATGACAATTTTTTTTGGCATTAATCGTTAGAATTTATACAAAGAACGTAAATTAATATTGATAGTGAAACTGTATCTTTGCAAACCATTACTCAATGCAAATGGAACGAAAAAAAGATACATCGGAGTTTTATAAGCGATTAAAAAAACAACTTGAGCTTAATAACTCCTGGCCATCATTATATCTGTATAAGTTTATAGTTCCAACAAGTACAGAAAAAATAGAAGAAATTGAGTCACTTTTTAAGAATACAAATGCAATAATTACCACTCGTGACTCTTCAAAAGGTACTTATACCAGTATTTCAATAAAGGTTACTATGGACTCAGCTGAAGCTATTATAAATATATATCAGGAAGTTTCCAATGTAGAGGGAGTTATTTCTTTATAAAATTAGTATTTTGCAAGCCAAATTACTTCAATAATAAAAACCTGTTGTCTGGTCAAGGCTACATATAGATTAAAAATAACGTAGATAAGACCTCAACATTATCCATAATATTTTGATAACTGAAATAGATTACAACACAGAACGACCACATCTTATTATACCAGAATATGGCCGACACATACAAAAAATGGTAGACCACGCCATTTTAATAGAAGATAAAGAAGAACGTAATAAATGCGTTAAAAGTATTATTGCAGTGATGGGCAACTTAAACCCTCATTTACGTGATGTACCAGATTTTCAACATAAACTTTGGGATCAATTATTTATTATTTCTGACTTTAAATTGGATGTAGATTCGCCATTTGAGAAACCTACAATTGAAGAATTAAAGAAAGGTCCTGTTTCTTTAGAGTATCCCCAAAATTATCCTAAATATCGATTTTACGGAAACAATATAAAGCGAATGATAGATGTTGCTAATAAGTGGGAAGAGGGAGATAAGAAAGAAGGTTTGATATTTTCTATAGCAAACCATATGAAAAAATGTTTTTTAAATTGGAATAAAGATACCGTTGATGATGAAGTAATATTTAATCATTTGTTTGAACTTTCTGAAGGTAAAATAGATCTTCGTAATAGCAATGAGGAGTTATCTGATTCACAGAATTTACTAAAGAATAAAAAGCATTATACAAAGAAAATTTATAAAAATTATAAGAGTTCTAAAAGCAACCGCAACCGTAAGCGTTACTAAATCTATTTTGTAAAAACCTATGGGAACTTTTCAAATTGAAGGTGGACATAAGCTAAAAGGTGAAATTTACCCTCAGGGCGCTAAAAATGAAGCACTTCAAATTATTAGTGCTGTTTTATTGACTTCTGAAGAGGTGATCATAGAGAACATCCCAGATATCCGAGACGTTAATAAGCTCATTGAAATTATTGGGAATTTAGGGGTAAAAACACAAAAATTAAGTAAGGGAAAATTTTCATTTTTAGCAGATCAAGTAAAGTTCTCCTATCTTAAATCTGATTTATTTAAACAAGAAGGTAGTTCTCTTCGAGGGTCAATAATGATTTTAGGTCCATTGCTTACACGATTTGGAAAAGCATACATTCATCGTCCGGGAGGTGATAAAATAGGAAGAAGAAGGCTAGACACCCATTTTGAGGGTTTTATTCGTCTAGGTGCAACCTTTCAGTATAACCAGAATAAAAGTGTCTATAGTGTAGAAGCTCCAAACGGTCTTACGGGTTCATTTATTTTATTAGACCAAGCCTCTGTTACAGGTACTGCAAATATAGTTATGGCAGCTGTCCTTGCAAAAGGAACTACTACTATATATAATGCAGCTTGTGAACCTTATTTACAGCAATTATGTAAAATGCTTAATTCAATGGGAGCCAAAATAAATGGTGTAGCTTCCAACTTACTTACTATAGAAGGAGTAGAAAGCTTGACTGGCTGTACACACCGTGTTTTACCGGATATGATTGAAATTGGTAGTTGGATAGGTTTAGCAGCTATGACCCGAAGTGAAATAACAATCAAAGATGTAAGCTGGGATAATTTGGGGCTTATCCCCGATACTTTTAGAAAACTAGGGATAACCATCGAAAAAAAAGGGGATGATATTTTTATTCCTTCACAGGATGAGTATGAAATTCAAGGGTATATTGATGGTTCTATACTTACTGTAGCAGATGCTACCTGGCCCGGTTTTACACCAGATTTATTAAGTATTGTTTTAGTTATAGCCACTCAGGCAAAAGGAAGTGTTCTGGTACATCAAAAAATGTTTGAAAGCCGTTTATTCTTTGTTGATAAACTTATTGATATGGGAGCTAAAATTATTTTATGTGACCCTCACCGAGCTACCGTTATCGGCCTTAATTTTAAATCTCCTTTAAAAGCTATGACTATGGTTTCGCCTGATATACGTGCCGGAATTTCACTTTTGATAGCTGCTTTATCTGCTGAAGGCACTAGTCTGATTCACAATATTGAACAGATAGATAGAGGGTATGAAAATATAGATAATCGTCTTCGGGCTATAGGTGCTAAGATAACAAGATTGGAATCTTAATTTTCGGAATTCCTGTGTACCACTTTTAATTTATTTAGGCTTTTTACTAATATTGATCTCATCCTGAAGTTTTCTTCGGAGTAGTTGTTCACTTTCGAGATTTTTTTGTCTATGGGTTTCAAATTCTTCTTCGATTTCTAATAATTTAATTTTGGATGCCTTGGTTACGGAATGGCTGTTTTTATATTTTAAAAACAAATATCCTAATGCTACTAATAAAAACCCTATTATAAACCACATTATAGTATTATAAGTAGATTTAGTAGTTGTAAAACCAAAGAGTTCAATACTATTCTCTTTTTCCTTGGATAAAGTAAGATTCTCTTGAGTAACTTTCAATTCCTGGCTGAGGGATGCAATGTTATTCTTTTGTAGCTCTATTTGTGTAGTTGTGGTTTCAATATTTTGCTTTAATAAAGCAACAGTATCCAAAATATTTTTTTGAAGTGTAGCTAATTTAACTCTTTTAATAACTTTATACTCTTCGTAACTATTAGATTTATCAATT
>SMUY01293362.1_pt1 | contig 11672 bp, 11 predicted proteins | sample 2456441 | NCBI WGS metagenome assembly SMUY01 (sample SAMN11095931, study PRJNA526329) | marine sediment metagenome | biome: Marine sediment; feature: Surficial sediment; material: Deep marine sediment; isolation source: Hadal surficial sediment | place: Pacific Ocean | collected 2014-11 | depth...
CACCGCGGGCGAACGCCCCGCATCGTCCGCGAGGAGTTGAGCGGTGCGAGCGAACGGCCGATGATCATCCCATGACGATTACGGCCCGCCCTCAGCAGCGCTACGACCACCGACTTCGGAATCTCGTCCACCGCACCGGGGACCTGACCATCGCCACGGATCTCGGCGTTCCTCGCGGGACGGCCCGTGGGTGGCTCAGCAGGGCGCCCGAGGTCGTCGTCAGCCTCGACGTGACACACCTGAGCGAGCTGGAACTCCAACAAGAGATCCTGACGCTCCGACGGCGCGTGCAGAAGCTCGCGGCGCTGCTCCAGCTGGTGCTGGCCGTGCTGCGCGTCTCGGGGTTCACGTTGTCGCACGAGCGGCTGCCTGACGGACGCGCGAAGGTGCGGATCTTGCGCGCCGTGGATCGTGCCAGGGAGTGTATTCCGTTGCGGGCGCTCCTGCGGGTCCTCCGGCTGTCGCCGAGCCGGTTCCATGCCTGGCGGCGGCAGGACGCGTGTGCGCTTGACGATCAGGCGTCCTGTCCGCGCACGTCACCCCATCGGCTGACGCCATCCGAAGTCCAGGTGATCAAGGACATGGTCACCTCGCCCGAGTACCGACACGTGCCGACCGGCACGCTTGCCGTCCTCGCGCAGCGGCTCGGCACGGTCTGGGCGTCCCCCTCGACGTGGTACCGCCTGGTGCGGACGTGTGGGTGGCGTCGCCCGCGGTTGCGCCTGCACCCGGCCAAGCCGAAGATTGGGGTGCGCACGACGCGCGCCGACGAGATGTGGCACATCGACACCACCGTCATCCGGCTGCTCGACGGGACCCGCGCCTATCTGCACGCGGTGATCGACACCTTCTCGCGACGGATTCTGGCGTGGCGGGTCGCCGACACGTTCGGCCCGGTCAACAGTGTGGCTGTGCTGCTCGACGCCAGTCGGGGCGCGACACCCTCAGATACCGCCCCGGTCGTGCTGGTGGATGCGGGCGTCGAGAACGTGAACGCCCAGGTCGATGCACTCATTGACGCCGGGGTCCTGCGCCGTCTGCTGGCCTTGACGGAGCTGCAGTGCTCGAACTCCATGATCGACGCGTGGTGGCGCTCCCTACAACATCAATGGCTCTTCCTCCACTCGCTCGACAGCGTCACGACCGTCCGTCGGCTGGTGGCGTTCTACGTCGACGAACACCACCGCGTGCTGCCGCATTCGGCGTTTCGCGGACAGACGCCGGACGCGATGTACTTCGGCACAGGGGACGCGGTGCCGGCCGACCTAGCGGCACGCGCGGCCACCGCGCGCCGGACACGCGCTGAAGCACACCGGTCGGCGTCGCGCGAGACGTGCCCGTCCCTCGACGCGGCCGCATGACCACGGCATGCTGACCGCTCTTCCGACCACGGCGACCGGCGGGCACGTGCGTCTGGAGGCGACTGCCGGCAGCAGCGGACCGCGCGATCACACGAGTAGACGGGCCGCACCGTGTCCGGGATCAGAGTCGCGGTCCAGTAGCCGCAGCTCGCGGCCTTCCAATGGCGAGAACTCGCGCGCGAAAGTCCAGAATGTCCGTGGAGATAGCTCGCCTAGTGGTTCCTGCCTCAGGCTCGCTGCGCACCCGGGCGGCCGGCCTCGACAACAAAGGACGCGCGCGTCGAGATGGGGCTGCCCTGGTGGGTCACATACTCCAGCACGCGGTAGTCGGCGGTCCAGGTCTGCTGGGTGATCGCACACCGCACGTAGCCGCGCTGGCTGTTGAAGAACCGCACCCAGGGGTTCTCGGAGCGCATGCCGGCGGTGCCATCCCGGACGTCTGACCCGTCACCGCCGGAGCTGATCGACGTGCCCACGAACTCCGTCCCGACGACCGGCGCCGCCTCGTCCGCGTAGTCGACCTTCAGATCATTCACCCAGTTGGTGTGGATGTCGCCGGTCAGCACCACGGGGTTGGCGGGGCGCCGCGTGGCAAGGAACTCCATCAACCGGCGACGGGGCGCCTCATACCCGCTCCACTGGTCCATGCTGATCCGTTCGTCCGCGCCGGGTGTGCGGTCCACGCGCGCCATCATCACCTGTTGCGCCAACACGTTCCAGCGGCTCGACGAGCGGTCGAGGCCGTCGACCAGCCACCGCTCCTGGACCTCGCCGAGCATCGTCGCGTCCGCCGCCGTCACCCCGTCGCAGGACGGACCGCTGCGGTCGCCGCACGGCTGGTCGGTTCGGTACTGTCTGGTGTCGAGAACGAAGAACGACGCGAGGTCGCCATACGCGAACTGGCGGTAGAGCTGCATCCTCGGCCCAGTGGGGAGTGCGGCACGCCGCAGCGGCATGTGCTCGAAGTAGGCCTGATAGGCCTCTGCCCGGCGCCGGAGGAACAGCTCGGCCGGAAACCCTTCCTCCTCGGACACGTCGGCCGCGTAGTTGTTGTCCACCTCGTGGTCGTCCCAGGTCACGATGAACGGAAACCTGGCATGCGCCGCCTGCAGGTCCGGGTCCATCTTGTAGAGCGCGTAGCGGTTACGGTAGTCGCCAAGCAGCTCGATCTCGTCGCCGGTGTGCTTCCGGGCCCGTCCGTCACGTCCCTCATACTCGTAGATGTAGTCACCCAGGTGAAAGACCAGGTCGAGGTCGTCCTCCAGCATGTGACGGTAGGCGGTGAAGAACCCGGTCTCGTAGTGCTGGCAGGAGACGAACGCCATCCGCAGCTGGTCGACCGGCGCACCGGGCGCCGGCAATGTCCGGGTACGCCCGACGCGGCTGACCTCGCCGCCCGACCGGAAGCGATACCAGTACCACCGGTCCGGCTCCAGCCCCCCGACCTCTACATGGACCGCGTGCCCGAGCGCCGGGGTCGCCACAGCGGTGCCACGCTGCACCACCTGTGTCATCCGCTCGTCCCGCGCCACCGTCCAGGCGACCTCCACGTTCTCGTCCGGCATGCCGCCACCTTCGAGCGGCACCGGCGCGAGACGGGTCCAGAGCACCACCCCGTCGGGTGACGGGTCGCCCGACGCCACCCCCAGGCTGAACGGCGGGCCGGCGAACTGTGGTGTCTGACGCGGCTGTCCAATCAGCGGCACCGAGCTGGTCGCATACAGCGCCAGCCCACCCGCCATGAACGCGCGCCGGGTCACGTGCTGGGGGAGCCACTCCTCGGACAACGTGTTGCGAGCCATGTATGACCTCGAGTCTCTCGCCCCATTTGACAGGTGCGCGATCGGTGAGATAGGGTAACGTCTACCATGACGTTGCGGCAACGGCACCCTCACGCGCACCATCCCGCGACAGCGGCGGGCCAGTGGACCTGCGTGTGAGGTAGCTCGACTGCACGTCACATCCAGCGCATGCATCTGGCCCCGCCGAACACCACGGCGGGGCTTTTTTTTTGAGACGAAACGGAGCCAGAGGACAGGGTCATGGATTTTTCGAAACTGGACGGACTGATACCGGCCGTGGTGCAGGATGCCTCGAGCAACGAGATTCTGATGGTCGGCTTCATGAACCAGGAGGCGCTCGACCGCACCCGGGAGTCCGGCTTCGCCACCTTCTTCAGCCGCACACGCGGCAAGCTCTGGATGAAAGGGGAGACATCGGGCAACACGCTCGCGGTGCAACAGATTCTCGTCGACTGCGACGATGACACGGTGCTGCTACGGGTAACGCGCAACGGCGACGGGAACGTGTGTCACACCGGCGAGCGCACGTGCTTCTATCGAGAGCTCGAGGAGACAGGAGCCTGAAGGCCACGGCCCGCGACTGAGGCCATCACGCGGCGCGACACGAGGATGTTGTACTCGATGGGTCATGGCCCGGCGCGCACGTGCGCGCCCGCGCAGGAGCCGAGCGGGGCTTTAGGGCCCCCGCGAGCGACGGAACGAGGGTGTGGGGCGAAGCCCCACGTAGACGAAGATGGCTGACAAGACACTACGACTCGGTATTCCGAAGGGCTCGCTCCAGGACTCGACGATCCAGCTGTTCGCGCACGCGGGCTTCAACATCTACACGAGCACACGCTCCTACTTTCCGACGATCGACGACCCGGAGATCACGTGCACCCTGATCAGAGCGCAGGAGATGGCGCGCTATGTCGCCGACGGCGCGCTCGACGCCGGGCTGACCGGGCAGGACTGGATCGCCGAGCACCAGGCCGCAACCGGCCACACGGTGGTCGACATTGCCGATCTGGTCTACTCGAAGCAGAGCTTCCGCAAGGTCCGCTGGGTGCTGGCGGTGCCGGAAGACTCGACGTATCGGGCCCCGCAGGACCTCACCGACGCGACCATCGCGACCGAGCTGGTTCGTGTGACCGAGGCGTACTTCCAGCGGCTGCACGTGCCGGTCAAGGTGGAGTTCTCGTGGGGTGCGACAGAAGTCAAGCCACCGCTGCTGGCCGACGCAATCGTCGAGGCGACCGAAACCGGGTCGACCCTCCGGGCCAACCGGCTTCGTATCATCGACACCGTCATCGAGTCGAACCCCCAGCTGATCGCCAACACCGTGACGCTCGAGGACGACTGGAAGCGGACGAAGATCGACAACATCGCGTTGCTGCTCCGCGCCGCCATGGAGGCGCAGGGCCGCGTCGGCCTGATGCTGAACGTGCGCCAAGCCGATCTCGAGACGGTGATCGGTCTGCTGCCGGCGCTGCACCGCCCCACGGTGGCGCCGCTCAGCGATCACGAATGGGTCGCGGTGACCACCATCATCGAAGAGTCGTCTGTGCGGGACCTGATGCCGAAGCTGAAGGCGGCGCGCGCCGAAGGCATCGTGGAGTATCCGCTCAACAAGATCGTGCTTTGATATGACGACGCTACAGGAGGCAGGAGGCAGGAGGCAGCATGAAGCTCGAGGCTACGCAGCATCACGTTGAAGCCGGCGACGCCGTCCGGTTTCCTCCGGTCTCCGGTCTCCTGCCTCCTGAATTCTGACTGCTATCTCACATGCGCATCATCGAGTCGTCGAATCGGCGGGCGGTCAGCCGGCTGCTTGGCCGGCGTCAGGAAGCCGACCCGGCGGTCGCGCGCCAGGTAGGGCGGATCGTGGCAGCGGTGCGCCGCGCGGGTGACACAGCGGTGCTCCGCTACGCCCGGCGGTTCGACCGGCTGTCGGCGCCGGTCGAGGTCACCGGGGCCGAGATGCAGGACGGCCTGCGCGCGGTCGCACCGGAGCTGCGGGCAGCGCTCCGGACGGCGGCGCGGCACATTCGTCGGGTCGCCCGGCGACAGGTGCCGCGCGGCTGGCGCACCACGGTGACGCCAGGTGTCGAGATCGAGCAACGGGTCACGCCGCTCGACCGGGTCGGCTGCTATGTGCCAGGCGGACGCTACCCGTTGCCGTCCTCGCTGCTGATGACCGTGATCCCCGCGCGGGTCGCCGGCGTACGGGAGGTCGTCGTTGTCTGCCCGCGGCCGGACCAGACCGTCCTCGCCGCCGCCGCCATCGCCGGAGTCACACGGCTGTTCCGTCTGGGCGGCGCACACGCTGTCGCGGCGCTGGCCTATGGCACCACCACCGTCCCGAAGGTCGACAAGATCGTCGGGCCAGGCAGCGCCTACGTCGCCGCCGCCAAAGCGCTGGTCTCCACCGACTGCCCGATCGATTTCCACGCCGGACCGACCGAGATCGTCATCATCGCGACACACGGCAACGCCGCCTGGGTCGCGGCAGACCTGGTTGCCCAAGCCGAGCACGACCCCGATGCGCGCGCCATCATGCTCACGCCGGACCGTCGGCTCGCCGCCCGGGTCGCGGCGCAGGTGCGGAGCCAGTTGCCCCCCGATGGCCCGGCACGCGCGTCGATACGACGGCACGGCATCATCGTCGTCACCGGCTCACTCGACGAGGCGGTGGAGCTGGCCAATCAGATTGCTCCGGAGCATCTGGTGTGCGACCGGGAGACGGTTGCACGCCGCACGACCCGGGCCGGCACCGTCTTCATCGGCCCATACGGCGCCCAGGCGGCCGGTGACTACGCCACCGGCTCGAATCATGTCCTGCCCACCGGTGGCGCCGCACGGTTCCGCGGCGGGTTGAGCGCCTCCGATTTCGTCCGTATACACAGCGTGCAGCGCATTACCCGTGGCGGGCTCGAGGCCCTGGCGCCGACGATTCTCCCGCTGGCCGAGGCCGAGGGCCTGCGGGCGCACGCCGAGTCGGTCCGCGCGCGTCTGAGACGTCAGAGCGCTCCGAAGCAGTCACCAGGCAGGCTTGTCCGCCGTAGCCTTGGCGAAGGCGGAAGTCAGACGTCAGAAGGGATGTGATGCGACGCGCGCTCATCACCCGACGGACCGCCGAGACCACCATCACGATCCGTCTGGGCATCGAGGGACACGGCCGGTACGCCATCAGCACCGGGATCCGGTTCCTGGACCACATGCTCGAGCTGGTGGCACGTCACGGCGCCTTCGACCTGCGGATCGACGCCGTCGGCGACCTCGACGTGGACCAACATCACACCGTCGAGGATGTCGGGATCGTGCTCGGCGAGGCGGTAGCCAAGGCGATCGGGTCGCGCCGCGGCATCAACCGCGCCGGCTACTTCGTCATGCCGATGGACGAGACGCTCGGCGTCGCCGCGATTGACCTTGGCGGCCGGCCGCACGCCGTGGTCGATCTCCGTCTGCGGGTCCAGCGTGTGGGCGACCTCCAATCAGAGTTGATCCAGGACTTCTTCGAGGGCTTCGCGCAGGGCGCGCGCGCGAACGTCCACCTGAAGGTGCTCTACGGTCGGTCGAGCCATCACCAGGTCGAGGCGCTCTTCAAGGCGTTCGCCCGGGCGCTCCGTGTCGCGTGCGACACGGACCCGCGGATGGCGAAGCGGCTGCCGAGTACCAAGGGATTGCTATGAGACCCTATAGGAGACAGGAGACAGGAGTCAGGAGCCAGCATACGATCGGAGGCTACGCAGCATTTGTCTCGATCTCGACAAAGCTGGCCAAGCCCTCAGGGTTCCTCCTGTCTCCTGTCTCCTGTCTCCTGTCTCCTTCGAGCACACGCTTGTGATCGCGTTGATCGACTACGGGGCGGGGAACCTGACGTCGGTGCGCAAGGCGCTGGCGCATCTGGGCACCACGGTGACGACACCGGGGACGCCGGCCGACCTGACGTCGGCCGGCGGCGTCATCATCCCCGGAGTCGGCAACTTCGCGGTCACCGCCGCGCTGGGACCGGACTGGCGGGCCGCCATCCTCGATCACATCGGCCGCCAGCGACCGCTGCTCGGGATCTGCGTCGGGATGCAGTGGCTGTTCGACGGGAGCGAGGAAGCGCCGGGACACCGCGGGCTCGAGCTGTTGGCCGGCACGAATCGTCTGCTCACCGAGGCGGCACGGGACGATGAACGCGCAGGCGTCTCGACGACCGGTCCCGACACCGGTGTCGGTGTGAGTCGCTTCAAGATACCGCACGTCGGATGGAACTCGTTGCACCTGACGAGACGGTCGTGGCTACTCGACGGAGTCGCCGAGGGCGACCAGGTGTACTTCACGCACTCGTTCGCGGCACCGGTCACGGCCGACTGTGTCGGCACGACCTGCTATGGCGTCGATTTCGCAGCGGCAGTGGAACAGGACCACGTCGGTGGCGTCCAGTTCCACCCGGAGAAGTCGTCAGATGTCGGCCTGCGGATCCTGCAGAACTTCCTGCAGAAGGTCTCATGAGCCTGTCCAAACGCATCATCGCGTGTCTCGATGTTCGTGACGGGTCGGTCGTCAAGGGCATCAAGTTCGAGGGCCTGCGACACGCCGGTGACCCGGCCGCACTGGCGCGACGTTACAACCGCGAGGGCATCGACGAGGTGGTGATTCTCGACGTGACTGCCACGATCGAGAACCGGAAGGCGCTCGCCGAGACGATTCAGGCGGTGGCGCGCGAGATCTTCCTCCCGCTGTGCGTTGGCGGCGGCATCCGTGGGGAGGCGCACGCGGAGGCGGCGATCGAGGCAGGCGCCGACAAGGTCGGCATCAACACCGCCGCGCTCGCCCAGCCAGAGCTGATCACGACGCTGGCCAGGCGGTACGGCAGTCAAGCGATCATCGTCGCGATCGACGCGAAACGTGAGGACGGCCGCTTCAAAATCTACGTCCGCAGCGGACAGCAAGGCACCGACCGGGATGCCGTGGATTGGGCGCGGGAAGCGGCCGACCGGGGCGCCGGAGAGATCCTGCTCACGTCGATCGACCGTGACGGGACCAAGCAGGGCTTCGACTGCGAGCTGACGGCCGCCGTGTCGTCGGCCGTCCCGATCCCGGTCATCGCATCCGGCGGCGCCGGCAGCTTCGACCACTTCGTGGACGTGTTCACCACGGGCCAGGCGGACGCGGCACTCGCCGCGTCGATCTTCCACTACGCCGAGCACGCCGTCGAAGACCTCAAGGCCCATCTGCACGAACATGGGATACCGGTGCGACTCGGGGCGCAGAAGTCAGACGTCAGACCTGTCCGCCGTAGCCTCGGCGAAGGCGGAAGTCAGAAGTCAGAATGACTGCCTCCTGTCTCCTCGGAGTGTTCGCATGTTGATCCCGTCGATCGACCTGAAGAACGGGAAGGTCGTGCAGCTGGTCCAGGGTGAGCGGCTGGCGATCGAGAGCGACGACCTCGACGGCTGGGTCGGCCGGTTCGCGCGGTTCCCCAAAGTGCAGCTCATCGACCTGGACGCCGCCATGGGGTCGGGCTCCAACGACGCGCTGGTGCGCCGGGTCGCACCGCGGTTGCCCTGCCGGGTCGGTGGCGGCATCCGGTCCCTCGACCGGGCGCGAGAAGTGCTCGACTACGGCGCGCGCGCCATCATCGTCAGCTCGGCCTTCTTCAAGCATGGCCGGCCGGACGTGGCGTTCGCCAGGTCGCTGGCCGACGCGGTCGGCGCTGACCGGGTCATCGCCGCCGTCGACAGCAAAGACGGGAAGGTCGTCATTCGCGGTTGGACCGAGCCGGTCGAGGTGACCGCCGTCGAGGCGGTCCGTGTCCTCGAGCCGTATTGTGGCGAGTTTCTCTACACGCACGTGGACCGCGAGGGGCTGATGGCCGGCACCGACATGGAGGCGGTGCGGCAGGTGGCGGCCGCGACGACCCGTCGCGTCACGGCGGCCGGGGGCATCACGACCCGCGCGGAGATCGACACCCTCGATGCCGCAGGCATCGACGCGGTCGTCGGGATGGCGATCTACACTGGCACCCTGGCGCTCGACGATGGCTAGCACACAGCCTGTTTGCCCTCACCACAGTCCTCTCCCACCGGGAGCGGGAGCAACCGGAGCGCCCGAAGCTCACAGCCCATAGCCCGAAGCCCACAGCCAAGATGCAGGCGGCGGCTTGCGGCAGCCGGGCAGCACACGCCATGACCCAACGCTGGGACCCGGACACCTACGCGGCACATGCCCGGTTCGTCTCCGAGCTTGGCGCGCCGGTCGCCGACCTGCTCGCGCCGCAGCCGGGCGAGCGCGTTCTGGACGTCGGGTGCGGCGACGGCGCGTTGACCGAACGGTTTCGGGCCGCGGGCTGCGTCGTGGTCGCGATCGACAGCAGCCCCGAACAGGTCTGGGCGGCGCTCGAGCGCGGTCTCGATGCGCGGATCATCGACGCCCGCGAGCTGGAGTTCCAGATGGAGTTCGACGCGGTGTTCAGCAACGCCGTGCTCCACTGGATCGGGGACGCCGAGCGGGTCATTGTGGGGGTCTGGCGCGCGCTGAAACCGGGTGGACGATTCGTCGGAGAGTTCGGCGGCCACGGGTGTGTCGCCTCGATCCGTGAGGCGTTTGCCGACGCGCTGGGTGCCCGGGACATCGACGTCGCCACGGTGGACCCGTGGTATTTCCCGACCGCCGCGCAGTATCGGAGCCAGCTCGAGTCGCGCGGGTTCTCGGTCGACTCGTTCCAGCTGTTTCCACGCCCGACGCCGCTTCCTGGCGACGTCACGCATTGGCTCGAGTTGTTCGCACAACCGTTCTTGTCGGCCGTGCCGGACGACGGGCGGCCGGCGCTCCTCGAGGAGGTCCGGGCACGACTCGAACCCCGGATCCGCAACGCCGACGGTGTCTGGATAGTCGACTACGTCCGTCTGCGGTTCGCCGCGACCCGACCCGGGTAGAGAGACACGTGGCGGTACGTGGCGGGTCGGATGAGACCGCTCCGCTGGAGGGCGCGAGAGACCCACAACCTGAGGCCTGACGCCCGGGAGCAGGCTGCCGTGTGCCAGCAGACTGCGAGGATGCTCCGACCATGACCGAGCCGGATAGCGCGCACGCCGGCAGCCGCGTCCTGTGGACACTCGTGAGCGTGGCGGTGCGGGTCTTCTACCGCGTCGAGCGGGTTGGCCCGCCGCTCCCGGACGGGGCGCTGCTGCTCGTCGCCAACCACCCGAACGCCTTGCTCGACCCCTCGCTCGTCCAGACGACCGCAGGACGACCGGTCCGATTCCTCGCGAAATCTACGCTGTTCCACGGACACGTTCTGAGCCCGCTCGTCCGCCGGTCCGGCGCAATCCCGGTCTACCGGAGGATCGACCCGGGTGTCGACACGTCACGCAACACCGAGATGTTCGCGGCGGTGCAACAGGCGCTGCAGAACGGCCATGCGATCTGTCTGTTTCCCGAGGGCGTCAGTCATGCCAGCGGGCATCTTGAACAGTTGCGTCACGGCGCCGCGCGGATGGTGTTGACCAGCGCCGCCGCCGGTCACCCGGTGACCATCGTCCCGGTCGGGCTCAACTTCGACCGGTTACCGATGTTCCGGTCACGCGTGACCGCCATGTTCGGCCAGCCGTTCGACGGCGCAGATCTCGTGGAGGGATTCAGCCAGGACCCGAGGGGCGCGGCACAACGGCTGACCGACCGAATGGCCGACAGGCTCCGCGAGCTGATGATCGAGGCGGACCCACGCGCTGATCTGCCGCTCGTCGACCGCATCGACCGGCTGTATGCCGCCGCGCGTGGCGTCTCACGAGACCCGGCCGAGCGGGTGCACCGGCGGCGGTTGATTGCCGGCGGCATGGCACGGCTGCGCACAGCCGACCCGGCGCACTATGACGCCATCCTCGACGACCTGCGGATCTATGACGACCAGCTGAAGGCGTTCGGTCTGCGGGAAAGCGACCTCGACCGGCGGATGCCGACCGGCCAGGTGGTGCGGTTCCTGGTGCGGGAGGGCGCCCGGGCGCTGATGCTCGCCCCGCTCGCGCTCCTCGGCGTGTTCTGCTTCGCGCCGGCGTACTGGGTGACCTGGGCGATTAGCCGCCGGGCGCCCGACCTGCAAAGTCGCGCCACCTGGCAGGTCGTCTGGGGCGTACCGGTCTATGGCACCTGGATCGCGGCGCTGGCGACCGGGGTGGGCCTGTGGCTCGGGGCCGGTGTCGGCATTGCAGCAGCCGTCGTGCTCCCTGTCCTGGCCTTTGTCGGCCTGATGGCCTACGAACGGGAGGCGTCGGTACTGAAGCTGGTTCGCGCGTTTCTGGCCAGCAGGCAGACCCCGCTCCGTGCCCGGGCCAGTCTCAAGCGACAACGTGCGGCAATCGCGACGGTGCTCGACCGGGTCCGCGACTGGCTCGAGGCTTAGTGGTCCCGGTCATAATTACGGTCACGCACCGAGGGTGGCGAGGCGCCCGGCTGGCAAGGCGCGACGAGGGAGCAAATTGGGGGATGTGACCGAGGAGCAACGCCGTCCAGGCGGGATGCATCGCCAGCCGAATGCTAC
>SMUY01006474.1_pt1 | contig 11670 bp, 12 predicted proteins | sample 2456441 | NCBI WGS metagenome assembly SMUY01 (sample SAMN11095931, study PRJNA526329) | marine sediment metagenome | biome: Marine sediment; feature: Surficial sediment; material: Deep marine sediment; isolation source: Hadal surficial sediment | place: Pacific Ocean | collected 2014-11 | depth...
CGTCAGGACGGGCTCCTGTGCGGCGCTCGATTGATTTCTACCATGACGTTTAATTCCAAAGTCCTGTTGTCGCGCCTCGCAAAGCTCGCAGAGGGCATCGACAAGCCGCGCCGGTATCTGGTTGCATTCAGCGGTGGTATCGATTCAACCGTGCTCCTGCATTCGCTGGCTGCAGGTACTGATGAGCATCGGACGCCGATTCTGGCGATTCACATCAATCACGGTTTGCATGACGAGGCACCCGCATGGGAAGCGCATTGCCGGACTGTGGCAGCAGATCTCGACCTGCCATTTGTCAGCGAGACCGTCGAGATCGACGACAAATCGGGACTCGGTCCCGAGGCTGCAGCGAGGCAGGCCCGTTACGATGCTTTTCGACCGTTGGTCGAAGATGGAGACTGGCTTCTCAGCGCACACCACGAGGACGATCAGGCGGAGACTCTGCTGCTGAATCTGATGAGAGGCAGTGGCCTCGCCGGGCTGGCAGGAATCGGTGTCATACAGAGCTTTGCCCGAGGGATGCTTGTAAGACCGCTGCTTGGTGTCAGCGCTGCTTCGATAGAGGTTTATGCCGAAAAACATAAACTCCGCTGGATTGACGATCCCTCGAATCTCGATACGCGTTTCGACAGGAATTTCCTGCGACAGGAAATCATACCCGCGCTCGCGCGACGATGGCCCGGTGTCTCGGTGCGCCTCGGACGAAGCGCCGAACTGGCAGGCGAGGCCAGCGAACTGCTGAACGACCTGGCGCAACTGGATCTTGCCACTGTTTCGACAGGGGACAAGCCGGACCGGCTGGACATTAACGGACTGAAAGCCTTGTCAGAGAAGCGGCAACGCAATGTGTTGCGCCATGCTGCCAGAAAGTGCGGTCTGCCGGCGCCGCCGGCAACGCGCCTGCACCAGATTACCCATGAATTGATCCCGGCGCGGGAAGACGCACAACCACTGGTGGGGTGGCCCGGTGCCGAGATCAGGCGGTACCGTGACAAGCTCTACCTGCTCGCCGAGACGACGCCCGAAGAAAAACCTGCTGTGATGGAACTGATGGCGGACGGTTGCTGGCTGGATCTGGGCACCGGTAACGGTCAGATGCGTCTGGAAGCCGGTGTCGATGGTGGCATCGACCGTGGGGCCGTCAAGGGTGGACTTTCACTCAGGTATCGCCAGGGAGGAGAGGAATTCTGTCCGGCCGGTCGAAAGCGCACCCATAAACTCAAAAAACTGCTGCAGGAGGACGGTGTCGTACCGTGGATGCGCCAGTGTATTCCTCTACTGTATTCGGGCGATGATCTGGTTGCCGTCGGTGACCTCTGGGTGGCTGCGGACGTAAGCAAAGCGAACGGTTACGGCGTGCACTGGCGCAACCGTCCTGCGCTGCATTAATTCAACAATAGCCTTTACTGCAGTTTCCGTATTCATTGTTAAAGACGCAGCGATCTGTTAACTTTTAACACCGTCTTTCATCCATCGACGGGACATCTCAAGGGTTGGAAGAAAAGCGCAAATTGGCCGATTTTGGCGCCGGTTTCGTGTTTTTATTCTGACCCTTTGTTATTTCCCGCCGCCTTACTTTATAAGGGCCCGTAAATGACAGCGTATGTATTCATCACCGGCGGCGTGGTGTCCTCCCTGGGAAAGGGCATTACCTCTGCTTGTCTCGGCGCGATTCTGGAGTCCCGGGGTTTGTCGATCAGCATGATCAAGCTGGATCCGTACATTAACGTCGACCCGGGCACGATGAGCCCCTTTCAACATGGTGAGGTTTTTGTGACCGAAGACGGTACCGAGGCTGACCTCGATCTCGGTCACTATGAACGTTTCGTTCGCACTACAACCGGACGCAACAGCAATTTCACCACCGGCCGGATATACGAGACCGTCATTGCCAAAGAGCGGCGTGGCGATTATCTCGGCGCCACGGTGCAGGTGATCCCGCACATCACCGACGAAATCAAGAAGAGCGTGAAGAAGGGCGCGGGCGATGCCGATATCTGCCTCGTTGAAATCGGCGGAACGGTGGGCGACATCGAGTCCCTGCCATTCCTGGAGGCGATTCGTCAGATGGGTATCGAACTCGGACACGATCACGTCGTCTATGTGCATTTGACGCTCGTGCCGTATATCGCAACCTCGTCCGAAATCAAGACCAAGCCAACGCAGCACTCGGTGAAGGAACTCCGTTCCATTGGAATTCAACCCGATATTCTCGTTTGCCGTTCGGAAAAGGTGCTGCCTTCCGAACACCGCAAAAAGATTGCGCTTTTCACCAATGTACCGGAAGCTGCCGTGATCTCGGCCTATGATGTCGACGACCTCTACAAAATACCAGCGATGTTGAAGGACCAGGGTCTGGACGACATTGTAACGAAGCAGTTACACCTCGATCTGCCGCCGGCCGATCTCAGTGCTTGGGACTATGTCGTCAAGGCAAAACAAAACCCGGAAAGTGAAGTCAATGTTGCGATGGTCGGCAAGTACGTCGATCTACGGGATGCTTATATCTCGCTGAGTGAAGCGCTGTTGCACGGCGGCATATACACTCGCACGCGCGTCAATATTCATTATTTCGAGTCACAACACATCGAGGACAAAGGGGTCGACTGCTTGCGCGGGATGGACGGCATCGTCGTACCCGGCGGCTTCGGTGATCGTGGCATCGAGGGCAAGATCGAGGCGGTTCGCTATGCGCGGGAGAATAAGGTGCCTTATCTTGGCATCTGCCTCGGTATGCAGGTGGCCATTATCGAAGCGGCACGCAACCTCGCGGGTCTCGAAGGCGCGCACAGCACGGAGTTCGAACGCGGCACGCCATATCCGGTAGTAGCGCTTGTCACCGAGTGGGAAACCGAGGCCGGCGAACTCGAAGAACGCAGTGAAGATTCAGAACTCGGAGGTACGATGCGTCTCGGCGCACAAAGAATAAATCTTGTTGAGGGATCGCTTGTAGCAGCGATTTACGGCAAAACAACGATTTACGAGCGGCACCGGCATCGTTATGAGGTAAACAACAACTACCGCGACGTTCTCGAGAAAACAGGTATCAGGTTTACCGGCCTGTCAGTCGATAACCTGGTCGAGATGATCGAAGTACCCGATCTCCCCTGGTTCATCGCCAGCCAGTTTCACCCCGAGTTCACATCCAACCCGCGCGATGGCCATCCGTTGTTCACCGGATTCATTATCGCCGCAAGGCTTTACCACAACGGTGAGATGCCGAAGGTCGCCCAGGGATGAAGCTATGCGGTTTCGATGCCGGTATCGACAAACCGTTTTTTTTGATTGCGGGAACCTGTGTCGTCGAAAGTGAGTCGATGGCGGTCGACACGGCCGGGCATTTGAAGGCAATCTGCGCCGAACTGGGGATTCCGTTCATCTACAAGTCATCGTTCGACAAGGCCAATCGAAGCTCGAAGGACGGCTACCGCGGTCCCGGCCTGGAAGAAGGGCTGCGCATTTTGGGCGAAGTCAGGAAACAGCTTGACGTCCCCGTGCTGACGGATGTCCATGAAGATACGCCGATGGCAGAGGTTGCATCGGTCGTGGACGTGCTGCAGACGCCCGCATTCCTGTGCCGGCAAACCAATTTCATCTTGAAAGCTGCCAACCAGGGGAAGCCCGTCAATATCAAGAAGGGCCAGTTTCTTTCGCCCTGGGAAATGCACAACGTGGTTGCCAAGGCGAAATCCACGGGCAATGAAGACATCATGGTCTGTGAACGCGGTTTTTCCTTCGGCTACAACAACCTGGTCTCGGACATGCGCAGTCTCGCGATACTTCGCACAACCGGGTGCCCGGTTGTCTTCGATGCAACGCACTCCGTGCAGTTGCCCGGCGGCAAAGGCAGCGCTTCGGGCGGGGAGCGGGAATTCATTCCGGTACTCGCGAGGTCGGCGATCGCCGCCGGTGTGGCTGGCCTTTTCATGGAGACACATCCGGATCCCGACAAAGCGTTAAGCGACGGACCGAACGCCTGGCCACTCGATAAAATGGCAGCACTGCTGGAGACGCTCAAGGCCATAGACGACGAGGTCAAGAAGGCCGACTTCCAGGAAGCGGAGTACGGGCTCGGCGGTTGATTTCCTGATTTCATTGATAACGACAAGGGATCCGGGCGCCGCGTAGCTGCGTCGTAGGAGCGGCTTTTTGTACATGGATGTACTTATATCGCGGAGCGCAGGATGCGCGAGAGCGATGCAACCGCGATACCACATAGACCAGCCCGAGCAATCGGGCCTGCTACGATGCCCCTATGAGATTCATCCCATAAATGTGGATATTTCATCGGAGAAAACATGATCAAGATTGCAGATATTCGAGCACGGGAAATTCTCGATTCCCGCGGTAACCCGACGGTCGAAGCAGATGTGCGTCTCGACGACGGCAGTCTGGGGCGCGCCGGCGTACCGTCGGGCGCCTCGACCGGCACACGTGAGGCGGTCGAGCTTCGTGACGGTGACAAGGCCAGATACCTCGGCAAAGGCGTGCAAAAAGCGGTCGCCAATATCAACGGCGTTATTCGGGATGCCTTGCTCGCCGGGACATTCAGCGATCAGCGTGCCGTCGATGAGAAGATGATCGAGCTCGATGGCAGCGACAACAAGAAAAACCTGGGTGCGAATGCGTTGCTTGGCGTCTCACTGGCGGTCGCGAAGGCCGAAGCGCAGTCAAAAGGTATTTCCCTGTTTCGGCATCTCGGCAACAGCACGACGATGCCGGTACCGACAATGAACATCATCAACGGCGGGGCGCACGCCAACAACAGCATCGACATCCAGGAATTTATGATTTTGCCGGTCGGTGCGCCCAGCTTTGCCGAGGCGCTCAGGTACGGTGCGGAGATTTTTCACTCGCTCAAGGATGTTTTGCTGGGAATGAAGCTGAATACCGCTGTTGGCGATGAAGGCGGATTTGCGCCGGACCTGCCGTCGAACCGGGCCGCGCTCGACACGATCATCGAGGCAACAGAGCGAGCAGGTTTCAGCATGGGAAAAGACATCCTGCTGGGCCTCGATGTTGCCAGTTCGGAGTTTTTCGTGGACGGCCGTTACCGGCTGGCTTCCGAGGGGCGCGACTTCGACGCGGCCGGATTCTGCGAATTCCTGGCCGAACTCGTCGATGCCTACCCGATTATTTTTTTGGAAGACGGCATGGACGAGGGAGACTGGGACGGCTGGCGCCTGCTCACCGAGAGGCTTGGCGAGCGCGTGCAGCTCGTCGGCGATGATATTTTTGTCACTAACACGAAAATTCTGAGCCGCGGAATCGAGCAAAAAATCGCCAATTCGGTATTGATAAAACCTAACCAAATCGGTACCTTATCGGAGACTTTTGATGCAATTACTATGGCGGTCGAGGCAGACTACACAGCAGTCATCTCTCACCGCTCCGGGGAAACATCTGACAGTACGATCGCAGACATCTCGGTCGGGACCCGGGCGACGCAGATAAAGACCGGGTCGCTGTCACGATCGGACCGGATCAGCAAGTACAACCAGCTGTTGCGCATCGAAGAGGAACTGGGTAGCGCGGCCCGATATGCCGGACGGGAGGCATTTTCGGTCAAAGTACCTTAGATTGATTGGGTTTTTGGGGACAAATCTTGCGAAGCAGGAGCTGGATACTGTCAATTTTGGCCATTCTCGGGCTTATGATGCAGGCAAAGCTGTGGCTGTCCGATGACGGCTATGGCAAGACCCGGGAGCTGCGGCTAGCCGTATCGCTGCAGCGTCAACAGAATCAGGTCCTCAAAGACAGGAATTCGGCCCTCGAGGCGGAAATGCTCAATCTGAAGCACGGCCATGAGGCGGCGGAAGAAAGGGCACGTACGGACCTCGGGATGATTGGCCGCAATGAAACTTTCTACCAGGTGGTACCTGCCTCTGGCACGCCGAAGTCAGAGTGACTGAGTATGCGCTGCCGAACTGGCAACGCGCCATCGGCGAGCCGGTCCTTACCTGCCGGATCAAAAAGGAAAACGCCGACTTTCAACTAAGCGAGCGACTCGGTTTCGGGCTGTCCGGAGACGGCGAGCACGATTTCCTGCAAATTGAAAAAGAGGGCGCAAACACGAGTTGGGTTGCCAGCGGTCTTGCCAGATTCGCCGCTATTGCTGTATCCGATGTGGGCTTCGCCGGCTTAAAGGACCGCCACGCAGTTACAACGCAATGGTTCAGCGTACGACGGCCTGCCGGTCACAGAGCGGACTGGCTGAAACTCGATCTCGAAGGCGTTCGCGTCCTGCAGGTGGACCGTCATCGGCGCAAACTTCGTCGTGGCGCGCATTCGGGCAATGATTTTCGCATCGCGCTTAGAAATCTCACCGAGACAGGTGGTGGCCTGCGCGAACGACTGATGGAAGTACGGGATGGGGGCGTGCCGAATTATTTCGGCGAACAGCGCTTTGGTCATGACGGCGGCAATCTTGCTCTGGCGCGCGATCTTTTTGCAGGCCAGCGACTTTCACGCGGCAAACGAAGCATCGCTTTGTCTGCCGCACGGTCATTTCTCTTTAATCAAATACTCCAGGAAAGGGTAAGGAACGGCACATGGAACACCCTGCTACCCGGTGACTGCGCCAGTCTCGATGGCAGCGGCAGTTTTTTTTCTGTCGCCGGTATTGATAGCGAACTCGAGCGCCGCAGCGATGAACTCGACATTCACCCGAGCGGTGCGCTTTGGGGTGCCGGTGATTTGCAAACCGCCGCTAAGGTCGCGGAGAGCGAAGAAACGGTCGTTGATCGCTTTCCGGAATTCATGCAGGGTCTTGTCAATAAACGGGTTCAGCAGGCCAGACGGGCGCTGCGCCTGGCAGTCCGGAGTTTTACCTGGGAACGGGATGGCGACACAATGTGGCTGCGGTTTTTCCTCACGCGCGGCGGGTTCGCGACAGCTGTGCTGAGGGAAATCGCCAACTACGAAATTTGATTTAATTAAGATCCAATTTTGCTGGGGTCGGGTCCATTTTTTTCTGTCTTTTCCCAGAAAAAATGGACCCGACCCCAGCAAAATCAGGGTCGAACCGCTAAGAGCACTTCCGATTAACTTTTCCTAAGCAGGACATAGACTGCGCCCGTACCGCCATCGACCTGGCGGGCGGAGACGAACGCCAGGACGGTGTTCCATTGCCTGAGCCAGGTGTCGACCTTGCGTTTCAAGACCGGACCTCGTTCGCCGGATCCCAGTCCTTTACCATGGATGACGCGTACACAAAGGTGACCGCGATCGACACTCCTGTCGACGAATTCGGCGAGCACTGTTTTTGCCTCGGCCGCCGTCAGTCCGTGCAGATCGATCTGGGATTGCACGCTGAAGCCGCCCCGGGTCAACTTGCGAAAGCTGCGGCGACCTACCGACGAGCTTCGAAACGAGAGGATCTCCCGGCTGTCGGATTTCATGGACTCGACATCCGCCTCCAGACTTTCGCGCAAGACCTCCCGTTCATCGCGTCTCCTGAATCTGGCCCTGGGCGTGGGGCGATTCGGTAACGGCAGAACGGCATCCTGATTCAATGGCCTGGCACCCGACATCAGGCGTCGAAAGAGGCCGACATCATCGTCGTGCAGAGGCGCTGGCGGTGACTGGCTGTCATCGTCCTTATTTGGCAAGGTCGGTCTCCGTAACGCACCGCTATGGCGGACAGGGAACTTTGAGTATAGTGAGCGCGGCTTGCATAACCAACAAACGGGCCCGCGCGTAAGAATCGGACTCGTATTCAGGACGGAGAAATCAGTCAGGCATGGACGTATTGTGAAGATTCTGGTCAGCAACGATGATGGCTATCTGGCTACCGGTATTACACTGCTCGCAGACGCGCTTGCCGAGATAGCGGAAGTTGTCGTCGTCGCTCCCGATCGAAATTACAGTGGTGCCAGCAATTCCCTGACGCTGGATGCACCACTTCGAATCCACGAGGTGAGGGACGGTCGGTATTTCGTCAACGGTACACCGTCTGATTGCGTTCACCTCGCCTTGTCCGGCTTTCTGGATTTCGAGCCCGATATCGTCGTCTCGGGCGTCAATCACGGCGCGAACCTCGGTGACGATGTTATTTACTCCGGCACGGTCGCGGCCGCGATGGAGGGCCGCTTTCTTGGTTTTCCGGCAATTGCCGTGTCACTCGTGGGGCACCGGCGCGGCCAGTTCGACTCCGCGGCGACGGTTGCCCGCGACCTGGTGCAACGACTGCAGGAGGATCCTCTGCCCAACGATGTGATACTGAACGTCAATGTGCCTGACCGGCCCTACGAAGAGCTGACGGGTGTTCAGGCGACACGGCTTGGTTTCAGGCACCGTTCTGAACCGTTGATCAAGACCAAAGATCCCCGGGACAGGACGATTTACTGGATTGGCCCGGCCGGGCCGGGTCAGGACGCGGGGCCGGGCACGGATTTCGAAGCCGTCGAACAAGGAGCCGTATCCGTCACGCCGCTCAAGGTAGACCTGACCTGGCACGAGGTAATGCCGCAGATCGGTGACTGGCTCAGCAAATGATCGATCAAAATCCGGACATTCGTGGCATTGGAATGACATCGGCGCGTACGCGTGACCGGCTGGTACGGCGCCTTCAGGACTCCGGCATACGGTCGACCGAGGTTCTTGAGCAGATCCGCAATGTTCCGCGTCACCTGTTCGTCGATGAGGCGTTGGCGAGCCGGGCCTATGAAGACACGGCGCTGCCGATCGGCCTGGGACAGACAATCAGTCAGCCGTATGTCGTTGCCAAGATGACCGAGGCATTGCTGCAGGGATTCGAGGGCGATCGCGTACTCGAGATAGGCACGGGCTGTGGTTACCAGACGGCAATGCTGGCGCCACTCGTCAAGGAGATCTACACCGTGGAGCGCATACCCGAACTGCTGAAAAAGACCAAGCAACGCTTGCGTCAACTGGATATCTACAATGTCCACTATCGCCTGGCCGATGGCTGGGAGGGCTGGCCAAAATACGGCCCTTATGACGGGATCATCGTTGCGGCAGCAGCGCCGGAGCTACCGGAAAAACTCCTGCAGCAGCTTAGCGATGGCGGCCGGATGGTCATCCCGGTCGGCCCATCAGGCCGGCAGGAGCTGTTCAAAGTGACCAAGAAGAATGAGCACTATGAGCAGCTGTCGCTGGGTCTGGTGAGTTTCGTTCCGCTTGTTCATGGAAAATAGGCGAAGCACATTCCATGAGCCATTTTCCTGAACCAGCGTTGCAACTTCGGTTCTGCTGATCTTGCGCCTGTTTGCTCCCCTGTATGACCGCGTGCTGTCATGGGCAGGCCACCGGCACGCGGAGCGATATCTGGCCGTTTTGAGCTTCGCCGAATCCTCGTTCTTCCCGATTCCGCCGGACGTCATGCTGGCCCCGATGTGTCTCGCGCAAAGGGCGCGTGCCTGGCGGTTTGCTTCCGTGACGACCGTAACGTCGCTGGCAGGTGGAATCGCCGGTTACGCGATCGGCTACTATTTGCTGGAGGCGATCGAGCCCTGGCTGCATGAGATGGGATACTGGCCGGCGTACCTCAACGGCCGGCAGTGGTTCGACGAGTGGGGAGTCTGGGCCGTTTTTGTCGCAGGATTTTCACCGATCCCCTATAAGATCTTCACGATCTCTGCCGGCGCCGCTGTACTCGATTTCCCCGGCTTCGTTATTGCATCGCTGATCGGTCGCGGCGCGCGATTTTTCCTTGTTGCCGGGCTGATCGTCGCCGGTGGACAGCGAATGGCCGATGCGCTGCCAAAATATGTTGAGCGTATCGGCTGGTTGCTGGTCCTATTGGCAATAGTAATCGGCGGCATCATCTTTCAAATGGAATAACGCGGCTATGACCGTAGGTCCCTGTTACTCCCTGAGAATCATCGTGGCGATGGGTGGATTGCTTCTCATCGCTGCCTGCGGGCCGAAGACCCGCTGGGATCACACGCCCCGTGACCAGCATATCGTTCGCTCCGACGAGACGCTTTTCACGATCGCCTGGCGATACGGCGAAGATCCCCGCGACTTGGCGCGCTGGAACAATCTCGGTGACGGTACGCTGATTTACCCGGGTCAGGTCATTCGCCTGACGCCGCCTGCCGGGGGGCGCCGCTCATCCTCCACATCGACTTCCAAACCGGCCGGCAAGCGGCCCTTGCCGCCGGTCCCGACACAAGCGGCACCACCCTGGGGCTGGCCCGCCACGGGCAAGGTCATGGTCGAATTTGGCGACCGGCCTGGCAGCGGCAGCGGCATTCTGGTCGGCGGGTCGATTGGTCAGCCCATCAGGGCCGCGGCAGCCGGGTCCGTCGTGTATGCGGGCAGTGGACTAATTGGTTACGGAGAGCTTATTATCCTGAAGCACAACGACACCTACCTGAGTGCATACGGGCATAACGCGTCGCTACTGGTCAAAGAGGGCCAGACCATAAAAAAAGGTCAACGAATAGCGACGATGGGTGAGGGGCCGGGAGGCAAGCCGCGACTGCATTTTGAAATCAGGCGCAATGGCAAGCCGGTTAACCCGCGACAGTATCTGCCGGCGAGATAATTCGACTTGATCGTCAAATAACGTCCTCGTGGTCTGCTCCCGAAATGGCGAGGTTTGGACTTGTGGGCGAGCTGCGATTTTCCATTGCATCGACCGGACGTCAGCGGGGGCTTGGACCGGACTCGCCTCCTGAGAATCGCCCGCATGCATCCCGCTACGCGAATCGCAGCATCGATCCCACCTGCATTTACCTGAACGAGATCGGCGTGTCGCCGCTCCTGACGCGCTCAGAGGAGGTCAAATTCGCGCGCCGGATCGGAAAAGGTGACGAGACCGCCCGGCATCGCATGATTGAAAGCAATCTTCGCCTGGTCGTGAAAATTGCACGCCGCTATATCAATCGTGGGCTGCCGCTTCTGGACCTCATTGAAGAAGGCAATCTCGGGCTGATTCACGCCGTCAAGAAGTTCGATCCAGAACGCGGTTTTCGCTTTTCGACTTATGGCACATGGTGGATTCGCCAGACCATCGAGCGCGCGATCATGAACCAGTCACGCACGGTTCGATTGCCTATCCACGTGATCAAGGAGATCAATGCCTGTGTTCGTGCATCACGGCGCCTGCGACAGGTCCGGGACAGCCATCCAACGGCGGCAAACATTGCCGACTACCTGGGCAAAGATGTAGCCGATGTCGAAAGGCTGCTGGCATTACACGAGCGCGTCACGATCCGCTCGAGCAGTTCCGATGATGAGCGCGCAGCACTCGATTCGTTGCCGGCGAGACACGATGCCGAACCCGCACAATGTGCCCAGCAGGAACGGGTCAATGCGATCCTCGATACATGGGTATTCAAGCTGAGCAACAAACAACGGGCCGTCGTTGAATGGCGATTCGGCTTGCACGGCTATCGTCGCCTGACGCTGGAGGAGATTGGCAAAGAGATCGGGGTGACCCGGGAGCGGGTTCGCCAGATTCAGCTCGATGCCCTGGGAAACCTGCGCAGCATGATGGAGAGCCACGGTATTTTCGGCGATTCGATGCTCGACTGATTGGGGTCGAACCGCTAAGAACTCCTGGCGGTTCGACCCCAATCTCGGGACAGACCCCGGGACAGACCCCGGGACAGACCCCGGGACAGACCCCGGGACAGACCCCGGGACAGACCCCGGGACAGACCCCGGGACAGACCCCGGGACAGACCCCGGGACAGACCC
>SMUY01210168.1_pt1 | contig 11669 bp, 8 predicted proteins | sample 2456441 | NCBI WGS metagenome assembly SMUY01 (sample SAMN11095931, study PRJNA526329) | marine sediment metagenome | biome: Marine sediment; feature: Surficial sediment; material: Deep marine sediment; isolation source: Hadal surficial sediment | place: Pacific Ocean | collected 2014-11 | depth 0-1...
CAGTTGCCGGCCGTCCTGGAAGCAGCCTTCGGACCAGGCCTCGGCACCGACGAGCCGAGGGAGGTGGTGACGCAGCTAATCAAAGTCCACGACGAAGAGATGGAGAGGTATCAGGCGCGGTTCAACGGGCGCTCGTTCTTTTTCATGCCGCCTCGAAAACTGCCACCACGGCAACTGCTCCCTGTGGTGAAGGTAGCACCGGACGAGCCCCCGGAAACGCCCGCGGCGTCCCCGCCGTCGCCGGTCTACACCGGCCCCAGCGTCATCGGGATACTGGGCGACGAGGTCTGGTTCCGAGCGCCGCGACCCGGCGAAGGCGGTCTGCGGATCCGGGTGGGCGAGGAGCCCCAGGAAGGCATCACGGTGCTCGCCACCAACCCGCCGTGGTCGGTCACGCTCGCCTATCAGCGCGGCGAGTACGACATCGACGTCTGGAAGACCGACTTTCCCAGCATCGAACGATCGGCGCCGCCGCGCCAACCCATCCCCGGCTTGGTGGACGCACCCCCCCCGACCCCGCCCGCCACCGAGTCCGAGGCCGACGACGACGGGGCCCCGGCCCCGGCCGAAACCGCCGCCGGCCCCGAAGATCAGCCAGCCAGCGCCGGCAACCAAGATCCGCAGACCACCCCCGCCGACGATGACGAGCCCTCCGGCAGCGAGCCCGAGGGCGACGCCGACCGGCCCGATCCCAAGCCCTTCGTGCCGGCCGATAATGAACCCGCCGACGACGACGAGGCCGACTCCTCGGACGATCCGCAGGAGCAATAACTGCCGGCATCACTCGTTCGCTTCGGACCCAACCAAACGAGCTCATTCAACCATGGCCATTGAGAAAGAAAACAGGTTCAACATCGCGTCGCTCCGACGGCCGACCACCTGGTGCGCGGTGGTGGTGCTCGGCGCGGCGGCGTCCTCAAGCCAGGCCCAGTCCCCGCGGCCCGAGCCGCTCCCGGCCTCGGCGGTCAGCCTCGCGGGGCTCTCGGGCGACGAGGACCTCGGCGGTCTCGCGTTCGAGGACACCTTCGTGCCGGTGCGCAACGGCCCCCGCCGGCGACCGGCGGAGTCCGACAAGGTGATCTTCGGGTTCCGCGCCGCCCCCATCGACGAGCTTGTGCCCTTCATCGTGCAGACCACCGGCAAGGTGGTCATGCCAGTGCGCCTGAGCACCCTCAAGAACACCAAGATCACGCTGGTCACCGACGAGCCGCTCGAGCCGTCCAGGGCCCTCGACCTGCTCTTTGAGTCCCTTCGGCTTCACGGGGTGGGCGTGGTCGAGACGGACGACGTGATCATCCTCGATCAGCTCGACAACATCGGCAAAAGCGGCGCCCTGCCCGTCCTCAGCGCCGACGAGGACGTGCTGGGGCGGACCGATCGCGCCAGCATGGTCATCAAGATCTTTCGAGCGGTCAACACCGAGGCCAGCGGCATCGGCGATCGGATCCTCGAGACGTTTCCCGACTACGCCACGCTCACCGTCGACCCCAACTCCAACCAGATCGTCGTGCTCGGCGACATCGGGCTCTGCCAGCAGGTGCAGAAGCTGATCAACGAGCTCGACAACACCTACGTCGTCCCCCGGACCCGGACCTTCCGCCTCAAATACGCCGACGCCAACGAGATCGCCCAGAACATCACCGAGCTCTTCGAGCAGGACAGCTCCCCCGCGAGGACGACCCCCGCCCGGAGCCGGCGCCAGCAGCAAACGGGGCGCCGATCGTCGTCGTCATCAACGCGCCGCCTCACCTCGGCCGGCGGCGTGGGACCGACGGTCGAGCTGCGGTTGACGGTCAACGTCCAGCAGAACGCGGTGACCGTGCAGGCCGAGCCGGCGGTCATCGAGGAAATCACCGAGCTGGTCGAGAACGACTGGGACCTCCCCCGCTCGCCGAGGACCTCCAAGCTCTACGCCCTGAAGTACACCGACCCGCTCAAGGTGCGCGACCTGCTCCAGGCGCTGCTCGGCGGAGGCAGCGGGGGGGCCGCCCAGGGCGGCCAACGTCGCGGATCCGGCACCAGCCGCGCGCGGTCGGGGATCGAGCAGATGGTCGGCGGCATCTACACCATCGAGGCGTATCCCGACTCCAACAGCCTGATCGTCCTCTGCAAGACCGAGTTTAGCTTCGACTTCCTCGACGATCTCATCGAAGAGCTCGACCAGCCGTCCGACATCGGTCTTCCCATGCTGATCGAGCTCAAGCACGCCAACGCCGTCACGCTGGCGGAGTTGCTCAACATCCAGCTCGCCGACGGCGGCGGCGGGGGCATGAGCATTCCCGACCAGGGACTCCGCGGTCGTGAGGGCGGAGACACCGACGGCGCCACCGGAAGCGGGGGCCGCGAGGGCACCGGCCCGGCGGGGACGATGACCTTCCCCTGGCAGAACGGACGCGCGCGGGAGGACCAGACGCCCGAATCGTCTTTGATCGGAAAGGTCCGGATCGTCCCGGTGGTCCGCCAGAACGCGCTTTCGATCCTTGCCCCCCCCGCCCACCGCGAAGCGCTGCGGGAGCTGGTGGAGTACTACGACCGGCCCGGCCGGCAGGTGATGATCTCGGTGATCATCGCCGAGGTGGCGCTGTCGGACTCCTTGTCTCTCGGCCTGCGGCTGAGCAGCTTCGACATCGACAGCCCGGAGCGGCCCGACAACGCGATACTGGGCACCGGCGCCTTCTCAGTCACCGACGAGGGCGGCCTCCTCAGCCGCCTCTTCGACACCGCGGTGCTCAGCGCCAACTTCAACATCAACGTCTTCTTCCAGGCTCTCGCCCAGAACAACCGGGTCCGCATCCTCCAGGAGCCGCGGATCTTCACCGCCGACAACCAGGAGGCGAACTTCTTCGACGGCCGCGACGTCCCGTTCATCACCAACACGACCATCAACTCCCTGGGCAACCCCACCGACTCGTTCGAGTACCGGGAGGTCGGCGTCTCCCTGAACGTCCGGCCCCGCATCACCGCCCACCGCCATGTGGACATGGAGATCAACCTCGAGCTGTCCACCATCTCCGACGAGCGGCTGTTCGGCGGGGCGATCCTCGATCGCCGCGAGACGACCACGCGGGTGGTCGTGAAGCACGGCCAGACGATCGTGCTCTCGGGGATTCTTCGGGACGAGGAGTCGGAGATCGTGCGCAAGGTGCCGTTCTTGGGTGACATCCCGCTGCTCGGCCTGCTCTTCCAGTCTCGAGAGACCGAGACCGTTCGAAGTGAGCTGATCGCGTTCATCACACCGTACGTCGTCGACAACCCCGATGAGAACGACACCAACTTCAACGAAGCCGAGCGGCAGCGGCTCAAGGATCTGTCGCGACCGCTGAAGGAGCAGGACGACCTGCTGGATAACGACCGGACGCGAAAGCGTATCCTTCCCGAGCCGGTTGATCCGGCCTCCCAGCAGCTTCTCGAGCCAGACGAGTTGACGGACGCGTGAGACATAGGTGGTTGATCGGGCTGGCAGCGGCGACGGCGGCCCTGAGCCTCGCCGCCGGATGCGCGACGGACACGACCGTCGCCCGCCGCGGCATGGTCGAGTTCGCCAACCGCCCGGCGGTGGTGACCCGCTCGACCCGGGTGCGGGCCGGGCTGCGGCCCTTGGGCTCGGTTCCGTACGACAACCTCGTGCTGCCGATCGTGAGCCCCGACGGGCGGTACCTGGCCACCGAGACCGGCGCGCCGCCCACCTGGGAGGCCATCCTCGCCCAGCCCGAGGCGGCGGTGCCCGAGGCGACCACCGTCGAGATCTACCGGATCGACCGGGGCGAGGAAACGTCCGGCCGGCCCGGCGGCCCCAAGCTGTTGACCACGCTCGGCGAACCGGTCCTGCTCGGCCGGGCCTGCGATCCCGCGGGGTTCCTCGTCGAGTCGGTGCGGCCCGACGGGGCCCGCTGGATCGGACGGGCCGGATGGGAGACGGGCGAGATCACCTGGCTCATCCAGGGCCCCGACGTCAACGCGTTCGCGTCGCCGGGATCGGGTGGGAGGATGGCGTGGTCGCGCCGGCCCGCGGGCAGCGAGCACTTCGACCTGGTGGTTCGTGTCGGTGGTCAGGAGTGGACGATTGACTCGCAGGGTGACGACTGGCTCATGCCGACGTGGACCCGCCGGGGTGACGGGCTCTTCGTGCTCGTCCTTCGCAACGGCTTTCTCGACGCCGTGCACGTGATCGCGTCGAGCCCGGCTTCATTCCGCCAATCGCTGCGGCGGCTGCCCCTGGCCTCCGGCGCGACGGTGTACTCGGCGTACCAGACCGCCAACGGGCAGGTCGCGTCGATCGACGGGCCAGAACCAAGGCTCGACCAGCTGGTCTTCTTCCACCCGGCGCGACTGCGGGTCGCCGTGTGGAGACCCCTCTCGCCGCACGGCACCACCCCGATCCTGCTCCACGAGAAGTCGGTCACCGCCCTGGTCGGTGACGACGACTTTGCCCTGGTGGCCACCGAGGACCGCCTGTTTCGCGAGAGCCTCGACGATCCGGCCGATCGGGTGGAGCTCCTTCGGGGGGTCCTGATCCCCCGCGCGATCAACTCACCCGATGCCTCCTACCTGCTCCTCTCGGCCACCACGGAGGGCCGGATCGGCCTCCTGGAAATGAGCCTGCTCGATTAGCGATCCGCCCGGATCTCCATCGCCAGGGCCTCGGTCGTCGGGGCCAGGCACGCGGTGTCGGTGCACACCTGGTAGGTCAGGATCAATTGCGGCCGGCCGGTGATCTTGCCCACTTGCTCCAGGCGCACCGGGATGGTCACCGTGCCGCTGTGGATGCGCATCTCGCCCTCCGCCAGCGGACCTTCGTACGGCTCACCCGCCGGCCAGTCCACGATAACCACGAGCCCGTCACTGCCCGTGGCCTGTAGATCGAGCGGGATCAAGAACGACGGGCCGGGTCGGTGGGAGTTGATGTGGTAGCCCTCGGCGATCTCGAGGGTCAGCTCGAAGGTCGCGGCGGCGCCGGGGGCAAGCTCGAGCGAGCGCGTGCCGGTCGTGACCGACACCACGGTCTTCGGCGCCTCGGCGGCGGCCACCGTTGGCGACTCCAGTCGCTCTGGATACTCCCGCAGGAACCGGTCGATCGCCAGGGACGCGAGGACGCTCCCGGCCGGCGAAGCGTCGATCGCCCCGCTAAGCCCCCGCAGCGCCGCTTCGGCCTGGTCGAGAAACGACTCGTCGCCAGAGAGCTCGTGGAGATCGAGCAGGTTGTTGAGCATCACCGTGTTCCCGCAGGGGACCGCGCCGTCGTAGGTCGACTTGGTGCGCACGAAGAGGTCGGACTGCCCCACGAGCGTGTCGAAGTAGCCGCCGTGAGACTCGTCCCAGAACCGCTCCCGGGCCGTGGCCGCCAGCGCCATCGCCTGCTCGAGCAGGTCGGTATCGTTCGTCGCGCGGTAGAGGGCGATCAGCCCCTTGATCATGAGCGAGTAGTCCTCGAAGAACGCGTCGATCTTGCTCTTTTGGGCCCGGGAGGTGCGAAGCAGCCCGCCATCGGCGGTCCGCATCGAGCCGAGCACGAAGTCCGCCGCCGCCCGGGCGGCTTCCAGGTACCGCGGCTCCGACAACGCCCGTCCCCCGTCGGCCATGCCCGCGATCATCAGGCCGTTCCAGCCCGCGAGCACCTTGTCGTCGGTCCCGGGCTGGTCGCGCCGGTCGCGCACCCGAAGCAGCGCCCGGTTAATCCGATCGAGCCGCTCGTTGAAGGTCTCCAGCGAGAGGCCCATAGCCTTCGCCTGGGCCTGCGGTGTGCCCACCAGGAACACCACGTTCTTGCGACCGTCCTCTGGGTGATGGGGATCGAGGAAGTTCGGGCCGCGGTTGAACCCGTAGACCTCCAGGGCGAAGTCGATCTCACCTTCCATTCGGGCCTCTGCCAACACCTGGCGCACCTCGGAGGCGACCCAGACGTAGTTGCCGCCCTCGCGCGCGTTCACCTCGGCGTCCTGCGCGCTGTAGAAGGCCCCGTCCGGGGCGGTCATTTCCCGCAGGACGTAGTCGAGAGTTTCGCGGACGATCTCGGCGTAGTAGGGGTCAGCGGTCCGCTCGTAGGCCGCGGCGTAGGTCGAGGCGAGCTGCCCGTTGTCGTAGAGCATCTTCTCGAAGTGCGGCACGAGCCACTCGGTGTCCGTGCTGTAGCGGTGGAAGCCGCCGCCGATCTGGTCGTACATGCCGCCGGTGGCCATGCGGTCGAGCGTGTGGAGCACCGCGTCCCGGACGGCCTCCTGCTCCCAGGCGACCCCGATCAGCAGATCGATGTTGGCCGGCATGGGGAACTTGTTGACGCCACGGCCGAACCCGCCGGCTTTGCGGTCATAGATGCTCATCAGCTGCGCGACCGCTCGATCGACGACCTCCCGGCCGAGCGGTCGAGGCGCCGCCGCCCGCGAGAGGCTCTGCTTGACCAGGGCCGCCACCTGCTCCGCCTGCCGCACGACCGCCTCGCGCTGGCCGGCCCACACTTCCGCCATCTGGGTGAGCACCCTGGGGAACCCCGCCCGCCCGTGTCGATCCTCCGGCGGGAAGTAGGTCCCCGCCATGAACGGCCGCAGCGCCTCGGGCTCGAGGAAGATGGACATCGGCCACCCGCCCTGGCCCTGATTGAGGGCCTGCGTCGCGGCCATGTAGATGTCGTCGACGTCCGGGCGCTCCTCACGGTCGACCTTGATGCAGATGAAGTGCTCGTTCATGAGGGCCGCGATCTGCTCGTTCTCGAAGCTCTCGCGCTCCATCACGTGGCACCAGTAGCACGTCGAGTAGCCGATCGACACGAAGATCGCCTTGTCCTGCCGGCGGGCGGCCTCGAAGGCCTCCTCGCCCCACGGATACCAGTCCACGGGGTTGTGGGCGTGCTGGAGCAGGTAGGGGCTGGTTTCGTTGATCAGACGATTGGTGTGCCGGGCTCCGTCCGTCGCGTGCGCCGGGACGGTGGACGGAGAGCCCGCGGGGAGCGGGGAGGAGGACATGGCTTTTCCAGTCGTGGGGGGAGGTGTGCCCGGGTCGGTCGGGGCCGCTTGTTTCGTGGCCGGTGCTTCCTCGCGGCCGCTTTGACCGCAACCGCCGGCCACCACGAACCCGCCGAGCATGCACAGGAGCAGAACGCGCATCGCTAGCATCCTAGGCCGGCGCGAATGAAAGGGGCTTCGGATCTTCAAGCTGAAAGCCGAGAGCTGACGGCTGATCGCTCTTTCTTCTCCTACAGGATCCGCTGGGCGCGCGGGTAGGAGCCGAGCACTTTCAGGGAGACGCAATGGCGGTGCGCGGCCTCGATGGCCGCCGCCATGTTCGGGTCGTGGCAGTGCCCCGCGCAGTCGATGAAGAACGTGTATTCCCAGTTCGTGCGGCCGCTCGGGCGCTTGTCGATGTGGCTCAGGTTGATGTTCGCATCGCGGAAGACCGCCAGGACGTCCACCAGGGCGCCGGGCTTGTCGGCGGTGACGAACATCATCGTCGTCTTGTCGTCACCGCTCGGCAGCGCCGCCTCGCGACCGATGACCAGGAACCGCGTGACGTTGTTCGGCTTGTCTTCGACGTGCTCGAAGAGCAGCTTGACGCCGTAGATCTTGCCGGCGAGCGTCGATCCAATGGCCGCCGACTGCGGCTCCGTGGCGGCGCGCTTGACCGCCGCGGCGGTGCTCTCGGTCTCCATCAGCTCGGCGTCGGGGAACTGCCGGCTCAGCCAGCGGCGGCACTGGCCGAAGGCCTGCCGCCGGGAGAAGATGCGCTGGATCTCGTCCGGCGGGCAATTGGCCAGCAGCGACTGGCTGACCTCGATGAGTGCCTCAGCGTAGATCGTGACCTCGTGCTCGCGAAAGACGTCGAGCGTGTCGGTGACGCTGCCGCCGATGGAGTTCTCGTAGGGCACGAGCCCGTAGTGACACCGTCCCGCGGCGACCTCCTCGAAGACGCCGTCGATGGCGTGCAGGTCGGTGCACTCGACCGACGAACCGAAGTGCCGCACCGCGGCGATGTGGCTGAACGATCCGGGCGGCCCCAGATACCCCACCCGCAACGGAAGCTCCAGGGTGAAGCTGCCCGACATGAGCTCGCGGTAGATCCCCTCGATCGTGCGGTCCGACAGCGGTCCGGGATTGTTGGCGAGCGCCCGGGCGAGCACCTCCTGCTCGCGATGGGGGACGTAGATGGGATCGCCGCTCTTGCCCTTGGCGCGGCCGATCTCGACGACGATCCGGGCCCGCTCGCTGAGAACCTCGATCAGGCGCCGATCGACCTCGTCGATCCGGTGGCGCAGCGCTTCCAGATCGGCGCCCGACGGCGGCGTCGAGTCCGGTCGAGCCGAATCGTCACCGCTCCCTTGTGGCGTCTTGGCGGGAATGGGATTCCTCTTTCTCACGCCGACGGCCGGGCCGCATCGAAACCGGAGGGAGGCGTGGGTACCATGTCTGATCGGCCCGGGCGACCCGAGAGTCGAATGCCGGCGCCGACGATTCCGTAAAAGAAGGGGGATGTCGGCAGCCGGGAGCACCCGTGGTGAACGACCAAGGACCGGTGTTGAGTGAGCTGCCCTGGCTCCTGATTCTACCGCTGGGTATCGCGGTTCTGGCCGGCGTGGTCCTCTGGGTGTCGGGCGGGAGGCTCATTCGGCCGGCGCTAGGGCTCGTGGGGTTGCTGGTCGGATCCACCGTGGGATGGGTGGCCGGCCAAGCCTTCAACCTGGGATGGGCCACCTGGGCGGTGGTGGCCGTGGCGGCGGTGATCGTCGGCTTTCTCGCCTCCCGCGCCGACCGGATGGCCGTGCCGGCCCTCCTGGCTCTCATGCTGGGGGTCGCCGCCCCGACTGGGCTCATGGTGGTGCTGATCGCGATCGACGCCTTTTCCGGCGACGAGCCGCCGGGCGCCGCCCCGGCCACCATGGCCGCGGAAGATCCGCCGGCCGAGGACCCCTGGATCGCTGGGGCCCCCGATTATCTCGTCGACTTCCTCGAACAGGTGCGAAAGGCGGCGGGCAGCCCCGCCGACGACGGCGCCCGGTCGAAACGCCCCCTGGACGAGGTGATCCCGGAGCGGGTGGCGGAGGCCCGCGGGGAGGCCGACCGGATCTGGGCCGCCGCCCGGCGAGCCTGGGACAAGGCGCCCCAGAAGCTGGCGGCGGGGCTGGCCGGCTCGAGCCTCGTGGGGGCCCTGGTGGGTCTCATCATGGGCGTGGTCGCCCCGACCTTCAGCGCGGCCCTGGTGACTGCCCTGATCGGGTCGGCGCTCTGGCTTCGCTGCGGCGGGGCCCTGGTGACGCTGGTGGGCCTGCCGGGCGGGTCCCTGCTGCCCCGCACCGTGCCCGGCTGGCTGCTGGTGTGGATCGCGGCCTCGGTTATCGGCCTTGGCATTCAGTGGATGTATCGAGCCAAGCCTGCCGATAACGCGGGCTGATCGAACGGCCCCCGCCGCCGGCCCTGCCTCGTCCCCGATCTCGACTCGGTCTCTTGCCATCGGCCCGCCCGCCGGGGCGGCCCCGCCGATTTCGACGCCGCGGCGGTGGTCCGGCCGACCATGCGAAAGGTCCCCTGACATGACCACCCTGATGAGCATGATGACTCAGAGCCTCCTCCTGGCCCAGCAGCGCACGGATTTCATGCCGATGGAGATGGTCCGCGACATCGTCGGGCGCATGGACATCCTCAACCACCCGAACCAACTGCTCGACGGGCTGGCGCAGGTGCCCCTGGTGATGGGCGGGGTCTTCGTGGTGGTCGGCGTGCTCTGCGTGCTCAACGGCTACCGCTGGCACAAGTGGGTGGTGGTGGTGCTGGCCTTTCTCGGCGGCCTGGTCCTGGGACGGCTCTTGAGCACCCACATGGGGGAGTCACGCATCGTCGCGGTGGCCCTGGGGCTGCTGTGCGCAATCATTGCCACCCCGTTGCTGCGGATCGCCGTTGCGATCTTTGGCGGCCTCACCGGCGCCTTCATCGGCGCCAACGCCTGGACGGCAATCAACACCGCACAGGCCGACAGTCACTGGGCGGGGGCGGCGATGGGCTTCATCGCCCTGGCCATGGCGTCGTTCCTGCTCTTTCGCCTGGTCATCATCCTCTTCACCTCGATCGGCGGGGCAGCGATGGTCGTCTTCGGCGGCATCACCCTCCTGCTCCAGGTCGAGGCGTGGGAGCCGGCGGTGCGCAGCACCCTCGCCTCCAACCAGCTCCTGATCCCGCTGCTGGTGGGCCTGGCCGCGGTGACGGGGTTCGTCCTTCAGGAGACCCGGGTGCGAAGCGGCCAGCACGAGGAGGAGGCCGCGGACTGAGGCTTGCGTGCGCGGTGGCGCAGCTGCGCGCTGCACGGGCGGTCCATCCGCGGAGGTCGGAGTCCAAGGGTTCAGGGTTCAGGGTTCGGGATTGCCGGATCGGGAAGGCCGGTCTCCGGCGGCGCGCAGTCGTCCTCGCCCGGCCCAGGAGCTTCCTCGACGGGCTCCGTCCCCGACTCCTTCCGTTCCGCCCGCCGTTCCCGCTTCTGGAATAGCCTTCTCGGCCTTCCTCATCTCCCGCTGCCGCTTGGCGAACGCCTGCTGGCTCCTTCGCGCCATGGCAACTTCTCCTGGGGGTCCGCGACGAACTGTTCGCGCAGCCACCCCCCGGGGCCGATCTTCAGCGTCTTGGGCTTCGCGATCCTTACTACCAGCCGCCACGCCGCCCGCCGCCGGCGCGGTCACCGGCGGGCTTCGGACGCGACTCGCTCACCTTGAGCGTGCGACCGTCGAGTTCCTTGCCGTCGAGGGCGGTGATGGCGGTCTGGGCTTCGGAGTCGCTGGTCATGGTGACGAAGGCGAAGCCGCGCGGCCGTCCGGTGTCGCGATCGGTGATGACCGCCACCTCGTCGACGCTGCCGTGCTCGGCGAAGGCGGTGCGAAGGGAGGCTTCGTCGGTGTCGAAGCTGAGGTTTCCAACGTAGATTTTCACGATGACTGGATCCGGACAAGGTGAGAATCACGCTCGGCCTGCAAGGCTCTGACGTGATCGTCACTGGATGGGGAGAAAGCGGCCGCGACGCTCGCGACGGCTCCGGTCCATCATACGGTTTTTTGACGACGGCGGGACGGCCTCGAAGAAAGGGAGCCTCCCGGCGTCACACGACGCCGGAGGACCCGCCCGACGCTGAGGCCCGACGGCCGTCCAGGCTCAGCCCGCCGGGCCCGCCGCTGACAACCATCAGCAGACCCCCCAGGATGCTGAGGTTCTTCAAGAATTCGATCATCTGCATCTGGCGCTCCATCTCCTCGAACGCCCAGAAGTTGTGGAAGATCAGGGTGGTCGGGATCAGGAAGATCACCAGGGCCAGGGCGCCGAATCTCGCCTTGAAGCCCACGAGGACCAGCAGACCGCCCACCACCTCGAAGACGATGGCCCCGACCAGGAAGACCGGCACCACGGGCATGCCCTTGGCCGCCATATAGCTGGCGGTGTTCTCCCAGTCCATTGCCTTGTGGACGCCGCTGGACAGGAAGATCGCACAAATGCAGAAACGGCCCAGAAGGGCCAGAAACGGTCGAATCGCGTCCATGATCGAGACTCCTCGCGTCTTGATGCACCGCCGCCGGCGGCCTCGTGGCCCGCTCGGCCCCAGCCTGCACTCTGGATCGGCCAAACCACCGTCCCGGCGATTTAGTTTGAGCGCTCCGTAGGGCCCTCCGGGCCCACACTCGCTCTGGTACGCGGCGGCGAATACATCCG
>SMUY01380825.1_pt1 | contig 11662 bp, 9 predicted proteins | sample 2456441 | NCBI WGS metagenome assembly SMUY01 (sample SAMN11095931, study PRJNA526329) | marine sediment metagenome | biome: Marine sediment; feature: Surficial sediment; material: Deep marine sediment; isolation source: Hadal surficial sediment | place: Pacific Ocean | collected 2014-11 | depth 0-1...
ATAAGCGTGGAACCATCACCTACCCATAACCAGGTATCGCTAAACACCCTGTCGAAAAATAAGGACAGCCCACGCTATGCGTGAGCTCCATATTCCCTTCGACATTCAATTTTTTTAGCGATTTTGGTTATTGGAATTGGAACTAGTTCTTTATGTCAATTCATATATCGTAAAATTACCAACTTTAAACAAAAATATTGTTTGTTCGTGTCATAAATACATATGTCTTTCTTATCTAATTTTTTTTATAACTTTGCAGGTTGAGAGTGAAAAATTTATCTGAAATATCGAATTGTAAAAGAGTAACCGTTTTCATTTTAAGTCTCATGATAGGAATAACGGGCGCCTTTTCTTCAGAAGGGCTACCGATTCAAAACTATGAGGATCAAGTGACTACCAAGTCAGACCAGGAATTACCTGATTCACAAAAGAGAGATAGTGAAAATAATTTCACAATTAAGCGTCAGGCAATTTCATTTTCAGCCCAGCTCACGGTAATCTATCAGCCTTTATTATTGATGAATATCACCTATGACAAAGACGACAACGGAGGGATTGAAGATGAACAAAATGTGCAACATAACGAATTCTTCAGATGCTTGATTAAAAGAGTTATCTCACCGAATGCCCCGTAGATTTTGCACCAGCACTGGTTACAGTGAAATTATTATCTCAACATTAACATTCTAAATTCTAAATTTTTAATATCATGCAGAACAAAGGTGCAGTTGTAGTTTTAACAATTATTGTAACAATTTTATGCCTTTATTACCTTTCATTTACCCTGGTATCAAGAGGAATTCAAAAAGATGCCACTGAATATGCCACAGATGAAAACGGGAATACAGATTTCATTAAAAAACAAAATTACCTGGATTCGATCTGGAACGAGCCAATTTATACTTTATTCGGCGCTGATTATACTTTCCAGGAAATAAAGGAAACGGAGCTTAATCTCGGACTCGATTTACAAGGGGGTATGCACGTAATATTGGAAGTTTCCCCTGTTGATATATTGAAAGGCCTGAGTGGAAATAATGAAGACCCTGATTTTCTGGCAGCAATCAGAAAAGCCAGGCAAGATCAAAGAAATAGTCAGGAAGGCTTCACTTCACTATTTTACAAAGCTTTTCAGGAAGCAAATCCAGGAAAGAAATTGAGTGAAATATTTGCTAGTGCTGCGAATCGTGGCAGGATAGATTTTAATTCTTCCGATGAAGAGATATTAGATATTATTGAAGCGGAAATAGAAGATGCAATTAGCCGTTCTTTTAATATTCTTCGCACCAGGATTGATAGGTTTGGCGCATCGCAACCTAATATCCAGAGGCTTCAGGGTACAGGAAGAATACAGGTTGAAATTCCAGGGGCCGATAATCCGGAGCGTGTCAGAAAACTTTTGCAGGGGGTTGCAAAATTGGAATTCTGGGAGGTTGCAGATCCACAGGAATTCAACAACTCCCTTATCGCGATAAACGACCTACTGGTGGAAGAACAAAAAGCGCAATTAGTGTTGGGAAATTTAAATGTGCAAGGAATCGAAGATATACAGGAAGATGATCTCGCAGATCTATTAGCACCCTCAATCGGTACGACACAGATCCAAACTAGTGATACCTCCGCAAATGAGTTGATCCGGCAATTGACCGGCCAAGATACCATTGCCAATGTACTTGATTCCCTATCTCAACAAATATCTCCCATTTTTGCTTTATTACAAAGCAATGAAGGGCTAGTCTATAACGTAAAAGATACCTCCAAGATCAACCGGATATTAAGGAGATCTGATGTTAAAGCATTATTGCCGCGGACTATCAAATTCATATGGGATGTTAAACCTCACGATCACGGTGCATCAGCGGAGCCGCATCTTGAGCTGTATGTTGTGCGTGTTAGCAGAGGGGGTAAAGCCCCGCTTACCGGTGAGGTGATTACGGATGCCCGCCAGGACCTTGATCAGGCCACAAGGCCTGCGGTTTCAATGCAGATGAATGCCACCGGCGCTAAAATCTGGAAAAGACTGACTGCTGATAACATTAATCGTAGAATTGCCATTGCGTTGGATAATTATGTATACTCAGCACCCACGGTAATCAACGAAATACCAACCGGGAACTCTCAAATTACAGGTAATTTTACTCTTGATGAAGCGAAGGATCTGGCAAACATATTAAAAGCCGGTTCATTACCCGCTCCTACCAGAATAGTACAAGAGGCTATTATTGGGCCCTCACTAGGTAGAGAGGCACAACAGCAAGGCATAATGTCAATTCTTTTAGGACTCTTAATAGTAGTGCTGTTTATGGTTGCATACTATGCGAAAGGTGGATTCGTGGCCAATTTTGCCCTAGCTTTCAACGTGTTTTTTATCCTTGGGATATTAGCTCAACTTAATGCGGCATTAACCCTGCCTGGCATTGCAGGGATCGTATTAACTATTGGTATGTCTATAGATGCCAATGTGCTGATCTTTGAAAGAATACGAGAAGAGCTTAGGAACGGAGTTGCACTTAGAGAAGCAATTTCGACCGGTTACAAAAAAGCATACAGCTCTATTATTGATTCAAATGTAACCACTTTTTTAACTGCCTTGATATTAAATACCCTAGGTCAAGGCCCGGTAAAGGGTTTCGCGATCACTTTGATGATAGGAATTGCCTGCTCCTTCTTCTCTTCAGTATTCATTACCAGGGTGATAGTTGATTTTATGGCTAGAAAAGGTGATAACAGCAAGGTTTCTTTTTCCACACCATTTTCCAAAGGTGTTTTTTCCAGGTTCGGATTTGATTTTATTGGAAAAAGAAAGATAGCCTACCTGTTTTCTTCAACATTTATTGCGATAGGTATGATTCTTATCTCACTAAATGGACTCAATCTTGGCGTTGATTTCAAGGGAGGCAGATCTTACGTAGTAACATTTAGTGATCCTGTGGTGGCCTCGGATATGAAAACATCATTACTCACTGATTTTCAAGGTTCAGGCACGGAGGTGAAGACTTTTGGAGGAAATAATGTTGTGAAAATAACCACAAGCTACCTGGTAGATGATGAATCTGACTCAGCCGATGCAACCGTGGAAAGAGCACTAATTAGTGGCCTTGAAAATTTTAGCGGAAAATCGTTCGTTAGGGATGATTCCAAGGTCGATTCAGAGCACTTTACCATTTCCAGTTCAAATAAAGTAGGTGCTACTATTGCCGATGATATCAAGGTGGCCTCCCTCAATGCCGGTTTTTTCGCCATTATTGCTATTTTTCTCTATATCTTAATAAGATTTAGAAAATGGCAGTTCAGCGTAGGGGCCATAATTGCACTGGTTCATGATGCCCTGTTTGTGTTTTCTGCTTTTGCTATTGCAAGCCTGATGGGATTTTCCTATGAGGTCGACCAGGTATTTGTTGCCGCGATTTTAACAATTATTGGATATTCTATCAACGATACCGTTATTGTATTTGACCGGATAAGAGAAAACATCGGTCTAAAAACCAGTGACGATAAAATTGCCATATTTAATACTTCCATTAACAGTACGCTTAACAGGACGCTTATTACTTCGGCTACAACATTGATTGTAGTCATTGTATTGCTGATATTTGGCGGTGAAGTATTGAGGGGTTTCTCCTTTGCATTATTAGTGGGCGTAGTTATTGGTACTTACTCATCAGTATTTATTGCAACACCTATTGTAATAGATCTTGATAAGAAAGCGGTAGTAGCTAATTAATTTTAATGCAAATTGAGCGTTGGAAGTTGGAATTATCAATTATGGATTTTTATTTTCATTTCCATGCTTGCTTGGGTTGCTTACACTTAGTAATAGTAGAAGGCATGCAAATGAGATTAATCCTGATCAATTTAGCTGATGAAGACTGGGTATGATATAGGATAACCATAAGTTACATATTGGACTGCCCCGACTTTTAGAGTTTTCGCCAAAAATACGGCGTGAGTAACATCATAATGGTGAATAGTTCCAGTCTTCCCAGGAGCATTAAAAATGACAGGAACCATTTCCCAACAGTAGGTATAGCAGAAAATGAATTAGAAGGGCTAACATTTCCAATACCTGGCCCGACATTCCCCAGTGTGGAGGCGACTGATCCCACCGCGGTAGTGAAATCTAGACCGATTAAAGACATAGTCAATGCTCCAATTGTAAATACAAGGATGTACATCATAATGAAAGCCAATACATTAAAAGTGATGTCCTGGTTTACTGCTTTATTGTTAAACCTCACAGGGATAATGGCTGAAGGGTGGAGCAATCTTTTCATTTCAAGAAAACTGTTTTTAAACAGTATTATATGTCTCACAATTTTAACTCCCCCAGCTGTTGATCCAGCGGATGCCCCGATAAACATCATAATAAAAAACAGAAATGTAAGTAGTGTTCCCCAGGTAGTGTAATCGGCAATTGTGTATCCTGTAGTAGTAATAATTGATATCACTTGGAACATGGATTTCCTGAAGGTCAGTTCTAAGTTATCATTGGTGATTGTTGCCAGGGTTGAAAAACAAATCAGTGTAAACATCACAATCAAGAGCACGTAATACTTGAATTCTTCATTCGAGAGCACTTTTTTCAATTTACCTTTTATCACAAAATAAATTAATGTAAAGTTGGTTCCTGCAATAGCCATAAATATGATTATAACATATTGTATAAAAGGGGTTTGGAAATAAGCAATACTTTGCTGTTTTGTAGAGAATCCTCCCGAAGCAAGTGTCGTCAAAGCATGATTTATTGCATCAAAATATCCCATCCCTCCAATCTTCAGCAGTATTGCTTCAACCACTGTTAATCCTAGATAGATCAACCAAAGCCTTTTAGCGGTCTCTTTTATTCGAGGTTTGAGTTTATCCGGGCTGATCCCCGGTGCTTCGGCAACAAATAATTGCATCCCACCGATTCCAAGTAAGGGAAGTATGGCTACAGCAAGCACAATGATGCCCATCCCTCCAATCCATTGAGTCAAACTTCTCCAAAATAATAAACCTTTTGGCATGGCTTCAATATTGTCCAATATTGTAGAACCAGTGGTAGTATACCCTGACATTGTTTCAAAAAATGCATTTGTGAAGCTTGGGATTTCCCCTGATAAATAATAGGGTAGGGATCCGGAAAAGGACATTACTAACCAAACCAAAGTGACTACTAAATATCCATCCTTTTTTTTAAGCTCCCTGTTGCCTTCTCTACTATTAAAATACAACCATAATGGAAAACCAATGCCAATTGTAATACCCGACGAAACCAAAAAATAATACCACTCCTCCTGATAGTATATGGAAAAAGGGAGGCAAAGGAGCATAAATACACCATTCAGAGAGAGAAGTAATCCTAAAAGACTTAGAATTATCTTGAAATTGAATTTCATAAAAAGAACTCTTCAACTTGGTGAAGACAGTCTGGTTTGCACAGCACTACGACCCGATCATTGGCCATAAATTTAAAATCCCCCATTGTAGTATAGCCCTTCCCATTTCTAATTACCCCGCCTATAATCGAAGATTGGGGAAAATGTAATTCCCTGATTTCCTTATTTACAACCCGGGCATTCTCTTTAACCAGAAATTCAAGTACCTCGGCATCAACCCCGTGAATACCGGTTAATGAAAGCACTTCACCTTTCCTGATGTACCGGAAGATAAAATTAGCAGCGATTAGCTTTTTGTTGATCATAGTATCCACGCCAATATTTTGAGAAATATGTATGTAATCCATATTTTCTACCAGACAAATGGTTTTTTTAACCCCACTGTTTTTCGCTACCAGGCAAGAAATAATATTAGTTTCCGAATTACCTGTAACGGCAATGAAAACATCCATTTCAGATATGTTTTCTTCATTGAGTATTTCGACGTCAGTACCATCACCATTAATTACCATTACTTTCGGCAGTTGATCTGCAAGCTCAAAGCATTTGTCCTTATCTTTTTCAATCAGTTTTACATTGAACTTTTTTGAAAGGCTCTTTGAAGAATGATAGCCAACCTGACTACCTCCTAAGATCATAATATTTTTGATATCAACTTTTTGCTTACCGGCAAGAGCAACTACTCTTTCTATGCCTTCGGGCTGAGATATGAAATAAGCGTGGTCTCCAGGCAGGAATTTATTATTGCCTCTTGGGATGATAGTCTTATTGTCCCGTAATAAGGCTACTAATATAAAATTCAGTTCTGGATTAAGATCTGCAACTTCAGCCAGTGTTTTATTGACGAGGATACTATTTTTATCAATAAAAAGCCCTAACAGGGAAAGTTGTCCTCCTTCGAAATCGAAAATATCTGTTAGTGCAGTTTTTCGTAATAGCCTTTTTATTTCCCTTGCAGCTAGTGATTCTGTAGATATGATCTCATCAATTCCAAGATCCCTAAGATCGAGCTTATCCCTATTATATAGATATTCTATGTTCTGGATCCGTGCTACTGTTTTTTTTGCCCCCAGATGTTTAGCAATTATTGCAGCAGAGATATTAGTTTGTTCAGACTCAGTAACTGCTATAAAAAGTTCTGCCTCAGATATATTGGCATCATCAAGGATTGAGAATGAAGTAACATTACCCTTTATTATTGCTACATCTATATTGCTAGAGGCATGGGCTAATTTATCATGTTTCTTATCTATCAGAACAATATCATGTTCTTCGTATGATAGCAATTTTGCCAAATGAAATCCAACATCTCCGGCTCCGGCAATAATTATTCTCATTGTAGAATCTGCTACGGTGTGCAAATATAGTGTTTATTTTGACTTCAGTATTTTCCAACAAAGAATTGATGTATTTCTTAATTTGATGTACGAGGCAGGTAGATTTAAAATATTGGGCAAAATCAGGGAAGGCTCCCTGATTTACCCAAATAATCTAAAAAATAGATTAAACTAAACCCTGGTACAAATTTGGTATAACTTTAGGAATTCATCTGGTAAGATTATACCATTTACTGGCAATATTGTAACATATTAGGTTATTTAGGTACAATTTTAATACTCAGTTCATCGAGTTGCTCTATTGAAATAGGCGCAGGCGTATTTATCATAGTATCCCGGCCAGAATTATTCTTAGGAAAAGCAATGTAATCCCTTATCGAATCAGTTCCTCCCAATATTGCGCATAATCGATCAAATCCAAACGCGATACCACCATGTGGAGGCGCTCCGTACTCAAAGGCTTCCATCAGGAATCCGAATTGTTGATCAGCTTCCTCATCGGATATCCCCAATGCTTTAAACATTTTCTTCTGGAGGTCTTTTTTGTGGATACGAATAGAACCTCCTCCTAATTCCACACCATTGATTACCAGGTCATAAGCATTAGCCCGGACCTTGCCCGGTGATTCTAACAACATATTAATATCTTCGTTTTTTGGGGATGTAAATGGGTGGTGCATAGCAGTATATCGCTGGTCATCTTCATCCCAATCTAACAATGGAAAATCAACTACCCATAACGGACAAAAGATTTCTTTGGAACGCAATTCTAACCTGCTCCCCATTTCTAATCGTAATTCGGATAATGCAAACCTTGTTTTCTTAACATTTCCTGCAAGGATCAATAACAGGTCGCCGGGATTTACATTGCCAAATTTACAAATCGATAATAGATCTGATTTACTATAGAATTTATCCATGGAGGACTTGATAGTACCATCTTCATCATATTTAATATATGCCAATCCTGCTGATCCAATTTGTGGCTTCTTGACAAAATCAGTGAGGTTATCTGTTTGTTTTCTAGAATATCGCCCGCATCCTTTTGCACAAATTCCGATAACCAATTCAGCGTTGTCTAAAACATTAAATCCTTTACCCTTAATAATCTCATTCAGTTCAATGAACTCCATTTCAAATCGTAGATCGGGTTTGTCACTACCAAATCTGGCAATTACTTCCTGGTATGAAAGGCGTGGAAAATCATTTAATTCTATGCCTTTTATACTCTTAAATATATGTTTAATTAAGCCTTCAAAAGCATTTAACACATCATCCTGTTCCACGAATGCCATTTCACAATCAATTTGAGTGAATTCAGGTTGCCTGTCAGCCCTTAAATCTTCATCTCTAAAGCACCTGACCAGTTGAAAGTATTTGTCAAAACCCGCAACCATTAGTAATTGTTTAAAGGTTTGAGGAGATTGGGGAAGGGCATAAAATTGTCCCTGATTCATTCTGGAAGGCACAACGAAATCCCTGGCCCCTTCTGGTGTGGACTTTATTAAAATGGGCGTTTCGATTTCAATAAACTGTTGAGATTCCAAGTATTTGCGTGTTTCTTTCATCAATTCATTTCTCAGGAAAAGATTCTGTTTTATTGGCTCTCTTCTCAGGTCTAGATACCTGAATCTCATGCGTAAGTCCTCACCTCCATCCGTTTCGTTTTCAATTAAAAAGGGGGGTAGTTTAGAGGTGTTTAATATTTCGATGCTATCCACTTTTATTTCGATATCACCGGTTGGTATTTTATTATTTTTAGAATATCTCTCAACTACTTTCCCACTGGTTTTAATCACAAATTCCCTCCCTAGCTTTTTTACTGATTTAACAATTTCAGGCCTCGAACTTCTTTCTTCAACTATTAATTGTGTTATACCGTACCGATCCCTGAGATCAACCCAAATCATTTTTCCTTTATCACGTACCCGTTGCACCCAACCACATAGTATAACTTCTTGATCTACATCGGTTATTCTTAATTCACCGCAAGTATTTGTTCTTAACATCTTGTCTTTTTTAATAAAGTGGCAAAGTTAAAATAGTTTGCTTGTTGGAACTATTTTAATATCATTTTCCTACTGTATCTTTCAATCACACTTTCAAAAAGTAATTCAAATATTAAATTTCAAATGCTCCCAATCATTTAGATTTTTTAAAATGACATAATTTATATTTCGTTTAGGTGGAAATGATGCTATTTTTGCATGTAATTTAAGATTTATGAAGATTATTTTAGTAAGTATTTTTATTTCACTGCTATTATTTTTCCCCCAGACGAAACTGGTAAAAACTAAAATTACTCAGGATATAACGGTCAGCATCCCCGAAAATTTTACCGTAATGACCCCCGCGGATGTGAACCAGCGCTACAAATCTTATCGGAAGCCAATAGCATTGTTTACAGATCCCAGCAGACTTGTAGATTTCGGTGTAAACTTCTCATTTAGTAAATGGGCAGTGGGTGATCTTGAGATACTGGCTAAATTTTATAAATCAAGTTTGTTGAATCTATACACAGAGGTTGAGTTTATTAATGAAGGGATGAGATCCATTAATGGAAAAGAGTATGTGCACTTCGAATTTATTTCAACAATTTCATCCACCGAAGATAATTCCATGGTAATTCTAAAACCAATTAGGAAGTATACACAATTGTTGTACACCGTGGATAAGGGAAGGACTATTATCTTCAATTTTAGCTGTCCGGCTGAGCAGCAATTAATCTGGCAATCAGATGCTTCAAGAATAATGGCATCTGTGAACATCAAAAATTAACATGTTGAATCCTCCATCTTCAGATGAACATTTTATGCAGATAGCATTAAAGATGGCAACCTACTGCGATCAGTACAACGAAATTCCTGTTGGGGCAATTATTGTCTGTAATAGTAAAATAATAGCCAAAGCACACAATCAAACTGAACAATTAAACGATGCCACCGCTCACGCTGAAATGATCGCCTTGACTGCTGCATTTAATCACCTAGGCTCAAAATACTTGAATGAATGCATTTTATACGTAACACTAGAACCGTGCGTAATGTGTGCCGGGGCGTTATATTGGAGCCAGATAGGTCGTTTGGTATATTCACTTAAAGATGAAAAACGAGGTTATTCAATGTTAAAGAAATCAATATTGCATCCCAAAACAAAAGTGGGAAAGGGATTGTTAGCCAAAAAGAGTAAAGTTATACTGGATGATTTTTTCAGGAAGCTTAGAAATTAGTATATTGGAATGTCTTTTCCAATTGTAATTGTTTAACCTTAATTATATATAATCATGTCATTTGAATTACCTTCTTTACCATATGCTTTTGATGCATTAGAACCACATATTGATGCACGAACTATGGAAATACATCATACCAAACATCATAACGCGTATGTAACCAAACTTAATGATGCTATTACCGGAACTTCCCATGAGGGGGAATCCCTGGAGAATCTGATAAAAAACATAAGCCAGCATAGCCCAGCGGTACGGAATAATGGTGGAGGACATTACAATCATTCTTTGTTTTGGGAAATAATGTCATCCAATGGAGGTGGAAGTCCTACAGGTGCATTAGCAGAAGCTATTGACCGCAATTTTGGCTCATTTGATCAGTTTAAGGAAAAATTTGGTACTGCTGCAGCCACGAGATTTGGGTCAGGATGGGCCTGGCTAGGTGTCAAGGATGATGGCAGTTTATGTGTTTGTTCAACTCCTAACCAGGATAATCCTTTAATGGACATTGCTGAAGATACTTGCCGACCTATTCTCGGGTTGGACGTGTGGGAGCACGCCTATTATCTTAATTACCAAAACAGGAGACCCGACTACGTTGCTGCATTTTGGAGTGTGATAAACTGGGAGGAAGTTGCTAACAGGTTTGAAGTTTGAGTTGAGAGTGAGTTTGGGTTTGAGTGTGATTTCAAACCCATGGATTTGCAACAAAAACCGGACAAAAAGTTAAGCAACATTTAATAAGTAGAAGGTCTGAAAGTATCTAGGTAAACCTCTTCATTCTCTTTTAAAGGGAAAGGTGCAACCACCCAAGAGATTGGTGAGATCTTGGATGTAAAAACCGTACTAGAAGGAAGTGTAAGTAGGGTTGGAGATAAATTGAGAATCATTGCACAGCTAATTGATGTGGAAATCGAAGCACATATCTGGTCCGACAAGTATGGTCGTGATGCAGAACCTCATCAGAACAAGCGAGAAAGGCATTCATCTTTCTCATAGCATTCCCAAGTAAATAAAAAAAGCCTTAAACACAATGTTTAGTACTGACCAAAATTCAATGTTGTAATTCTCTACTTCCTTGGTGAGAACCTTAGATGCATCTTCATTGCACGAGTAATCTTTTATGAATTTAGCTTACAGCCCAAGTGGTACTGATACTTCTGTCTGGTCCCATGCAAGTGTAAACCCTTTCACCTGGTCAACAGAAATCGTGAATTGTTCTACGACTTCTGGGAGAAAAACCGGGGGTATACTTACAACGACTGCATCTGCTTCAGCTATTCGAGGTGAGGTTCCTTTACGATTCGTTACTCCCCAATCGTATTCATTTTTATTCCATATTACTTTCCATGAATTGCTTCCTGGGATGGTAAATATTGAGTATTTACCCGCAGGTAAAGTTTTCCCGTCAATAGTCAAGTCAACGGATGTCGTGAAGATTGTACATTCATTTGCACCGGTCCGCCATACCTTATCAAATGGGACGAGTCCACCATAAATTTCACGACCTTTTTTAAATGGTCTGCTGTAGGTTATGGAGATCAGAGTGCTTCCATCATTATAGTTGACTGTTTCCTGAGGGCTGTGTGATTTCGTGTACATCATAAAGCCCTGAAAAGCAATAAATAATAGAAAAGCAAGTGATGGAATAATAATTAGAGACCATTTGAGATATTTATTCATGACTATTAGCAGATTATCAGGTCACAAAAATACCA
>SMUY01203511.1_pt1 | contig 11658 bp, 10 predicted proteins | sample 2456441 | NCBI WGS metagenome assembly SMUY01 (sample SAMN11095931, study PRJNA526329) | marine sediment metagenome | biome: Marine sediment; feature: Surficial sediment; material: Deep marine sediment; isolation source: Hadal surficial sediment | place: Pacific Ocean | collected 2014-11 | depth...
GCGCAGTCAGGATGCCGCTCTGGCCGTTGAATCACTTGCGATTTATCGAGCGGCGAGCAACGAACTCGACGATGAGAAGGGTTATGTAAGTTATCTCAAGGAGTGTTTGCTGAGCGCGCCCCATTTAGAGGTCATCGAAGAACTTTTACATTACGTTGAGCGAGAACAGGGTGCTGTGGCAGCCCGGGAGTTTGTGGTCGAACAGTTGCTCAAGAACCCAAGCCTCGGCGGATTCGTCACTCTGTTGAAGCATATGGACCGTGAAGGCACATTGTTAACTCGGGAGCAACTGACATTGGTTCGGCGATTCTCTCAGTCTTTACTCCACAAGCAACCGAACTATCGATGCAGCAATTGTGGATTCAGCGGACACACTCTCATGTGGCAGTGCCCGAGCTGCCGGACGTGGGGCAGCATTAAACCAATCCTGCACATCGACCGCGAACAATAAAACAATTTGCATCGATTCGATTGGCTCACAACGCAGGATGGCCTTTGCTTAGCTCCAATCGTGGCAATGTCACGCCTGACTTTCGACCGCCTTGGTTAGTCTTGCGATCCCATTAATCGAACTGAAAGGAGATTCCATGGTTAGTCTGCTGCAGCGCTGGCTCCTGGTTTGCGCACTGGCAATGGCGGGTTCTGTTCTGGCAATTCCCGACGATGGACCTCGGGTGAACATCAATTCCGCCAACGCGGAGACAATCGCCGAAGTATTGGACGGTATTGGTCTCATTAAAGCTGAAGCCATCGTACGTTATCGCACGGAGGTTGGTGAGTTCCGCGATGTCTACGAGCTTGCCAACGTTAAAGGAGTAGGCGAGCGTACCGTTAAGCTGAACGAAGCGCGCATAACCCTGGAGGATTAGTCAGCTTCCGGGGCACGCCCGGGTACGTAGGTCGTGCCCGGGCACCTTTTCTTTTCCAGGCTTTCTGTATAGGTTGGTGTGGAACTTCAACGTGGTCGAATCGCTGCTCGGCGAAGTCATGGAAAACCAACGTAGCGCTCTGCTTATCTACGACGGCGAATGCCCGTTTTGCAACCGATATGTCCGGATGTTGCGGTTGCGCGATAGCATCGAATTGCGACTTTTAGATGCTCGTAGTGGTGCGCCAGAGGTTCATGAGGTTGTCGCTGCAGGTTTCGATCTTGACGAAGGGATGGTGTTGAAACTGGGTGAGGAGTTCTATCACGGCGATCGCTGTATCGAGGTGTTGGCTTCGTTGAGTTCATCCGTTGGCTTGGCCAATCGTTGTTTCGCTGCCGTTTTTCGCTCGCATACGGCAGCGCGTGCCCTCTATCCGGTATTACGATTCTTCCGCAACCTTACGTTGCGTTGTCTTGGGCGCAACAAGTTGGATCTCAGTTCCTGATGTGCGGTTATTCTTGGCTTGGTGGTGGCCAAATGATCCGACGCGAGAGAACTTCTTGACGCATTCCACTTGGAACGTCTATACGATGGATTGCTCGAGTGTGAGGTGCACGGGTGAAGATCTTATTCGTCGTGAACGAAGCAAAATTCTTCCTCTCTCATCGGTTACCCATAGCTGAGGAAGCGTCCAGTCGCGGTTACGAGGTGATGGTGGCGTGTGGCGAGGGCACTGGTGAGCAGAAACTGGTTGCGTTGAATATCAAGTACCGGACGCTTCCGCTGTCGCGCAGTGGTATCAATCCCATGGAGGAGTTGCGGACGTTTCGCACGCTGCTGAAAATCTACCGGGAAGAGCGACCCGATCTGGTGCATCACATCACGATCAAACCCGTGCTCTATGGAACAGCGGCTGCCAGGTGGAGCAAGGTTCCCGCGGTGGTCAACGCGGTCCCCGGAATGGGGTTCATTTTTACTCGTCGCGGGCAGATTGCGGCACTGCGCAGATCGTTTGTGAATCTGGGGTACCGAATCGCTTTGTCTCACTCGAATATGCGCGTCATTTTCCAGAACATCGAGGACATGCGCGGCTTCTTAGGGCACGCGATTATTGGCCGCCATCAGGCGGCGTTGATCCGGGGCGCGGGAGTCGATCTGAACTTGTTCAGAAGTACGCCTGAGCCCGCAGGTCACATCACTTTCGTTCTGGTCGCCCGCATGTTGCGCGACAAAGGAGTGCGGGAGTTCGCCGAGGCTGCAGAGATCGTCAAGGAACAATATCCCGATTGGCGTTTTCGGTTGGTCGGCGAAGTGGATCCGGGTAATCCGTCCTCGCTTTGCAAAGAGGAGATAGACGCCTGGCAGACAAGGGGTGTAGTGGAGTGGTTGGGTCAGCGAGACGATGTGGAACTTGTGATCGCAGCCGCCCACGTCGTGTGTTTGCCCTCGTATGGGGGCGAAGGGTTGCCCAAAGCATTGTTGGAGGGTGCCGCAAGCGGGCGGGCGATGATCGCTTCCGACATACCCGGGTGTCGTGAGGTCGTACGAGATGAGGTCACCGGCATAACGGTACCGCCTCGCGATGCCAAAGCGCTTGCGCAGGCTATGCTGCGCTTGGGAGAAGACCCGCCATTGCGTGCTCGTTTCGGCCGCTCTGCACGGCAGAAAGCTGAAGCGGTGTTCTCCGTTGAAGATGTCGTCCGCCATACCTTTCTGGTGTACGAAGAGCTGTTAGCAACATGACTACGGCAGTTGTTACTGGTGCGGGCGGATTCATCGGAAGGCATTTGTGCGCGCGATTGGTGGCGGAAGGTTGGACGGTAAAAGTAATCACGCGTGGCACCGCGCCAGCCAATACCCAAATGCTCAAGACGGCCCTTGATGCCGAAAACAACGAGCTTGTGGGAGGTTTTCTGAATGCCCAGGTCGTGTATCACCTCGCTGGTTTGGCGCACGAGGGCGTCGCGCACAACAATCGGGCTGCACTGCAGGGCGTCAACGTGAACGGCACGGTATCAGTTATTAAGGCTGCCGTGGAGGCGGCAGTACCGGCGGTCGTGTGGCTCAGCTCGATTAAGGTACTGGGGGATGTCAGCGATGATCCTTTTCGGCCTGAAGATCCCTACCGGCCCGGGAACGCATACGCGAAAAGCAAAATGGCTGCAGAACTCGCGCTGGCAGGCATCTGCACTGGAAGCACTCGAGTAGCGATCGTTCGGCCGCCGCTGGTGTACGGAGCCGGTGTACGCGGTAATTATCTCAGGATGTTGCATTGGGTTGCGCGTGGCATACCTCTGCCCCTTGCCCACGCAACGGCGCTGCGCAGTATGGTCAGTGCCGCGAATCTCTGCGATCTGCTCGTTCGTCTGAGCCAGGATGGTGCGGGTGTTTTTCATGTGGCCGACTCTGAGGACATGAGTGTTTCAGTACTTCTCGCGGAGCTTGCGATGTTACTCGGTCATCGACTTCTGTTGTTTGGTGTTCCTCCTAAGGTAATGCAATTCCTCACGGCTGCGGGGCGACAGCGAGTCGTCTATTCACGTTTGTTCGACCCGCTACAGGTGGATCAGAGCGCAACTCGCGAGGCTCTCGGCTGGCATCCGCCATTTACGGCTCGCGAACAGATGGCAGCGACGGTCGAATGGTTCCAACAGCAGCGTTGATAGCTTTGTTTGCGGGCTTTCTGAGCGCGGTCGTGCTGGAGGTCCTCATTATTAGGTGCGCACAACGTTTTCGTCTGTACGCCCTGCCGAATACGCGTAGTTTTCACGATGTGCCGACTCCGAGCATGGGTGGGTTGGCGTTTGTTGTTCCCATCGTTGCCTACCTGGCGGCAGTGGATGTCGCTCACGATGGAGCCGGCGTAGCACTCGGTTTGTGGCCGGCTCTGACCTTGGTTGCGGTAATTGGCTTATGGGATGACCTGAGCGAACTCAGTGCCAAGGTACGATTCTCCTGCCATTGGATAGCCGTTGCGTGGTTGTTGTGGTATGTGGATCCAGCATGGCATTGGGCGGTGGTCGGCGCGGTTGCCCTCGCCATCGTCTGGCATATCAACCTTTTCAACTTCATGGATGGAATTGATGGGATAGCTGCAGTGCAGTGTTTGTTGTTCTGCTTGAGCGTTCAAGTGCTATCCGGAGGGGTTTTCGGCTGGCAGGGCGATCTGCTCTGGCTGACCATCGGCGGAACACTCGGTTTTCTTGTCTACAATTGGCCTCCGGCCCGAGTTTTCATGGGTGATGTGGGAAGTGGATTTCTAGGTCTGTTGCTTGGTTTGTTGACCGTAGAGATGTGGCGTAGCGAAACGCTACCGTTGATCGCCTGTTTGATACTGTTGGCAGGTTTTTGGTTTGACGCCACCTATACCCTTTGTGTCAGAATGATGACCGGCCAAGCGTTTACCGAAGCGCATCGCAGCCACCTGTATCAGCTGGTGGCAGAAAGGCAGGGGCATTTATGGACGACAGTTGCCTATATCGTGTTTGGCATTGCCTGGCTTCTGCCACTCGCCTGGTTGGTAGTTCACTTTCCCGCGGTTTCTCTTCTCTGGCTACTCATCGCCGTATTACCGCTGGCTATGCTGGCTGTATATTTACGTGTTGGGTTACTGACCACGGGGCTCAAGCCCACAACGGCGGAGGAGGATCGTAGCGATTTCTAACGAATTCCTGGATCAGCTATCACGCCGCAAGAAGCAGGCGATCGCCGTATTTGCCGATTGTGTTGCGTTGCCGATTGCACTCTGGAGCGCCATGGCGCTGCGCTTAGGTGAGTGGAACCCGGATGTCGCTCAGTTCTGGCCGGCATTTGTCGTCAGTAGTTTGATCTGTATACCGGTTTTCGGCGGTTTGGGTTTATACCGACACGTTGTGCGCCATATGGGTAATCACGCCATGTTAGCGGTGGTCAAGGGGGCCACCATCACGGCGATTGCCGTCACGGCTGTGGCTTATATGGTGCCGCTCAAGGGTTTTCCGAGATCCGTTCCAGTCATGTTCTGGCTGCTCACACTGTTGTACGTGAGCGGCTCACGTTACTCCGTGCGAGCTTACTACCGGTGGCTGAAGGGCAAGTTGCAGGCCGGCAAGGCGGTAATTATCTACGGTGCAGCCAGCAAAGGTGTGGAGCTCGCACATATGCTGACCCAGCAGGGAGATTACGTGCCGGTCGCGTTCCTCGATGATGACAGGTCCTTGCAGCGACGAATTATCGACGGGTTGTACGTTTATGCACCAAAGGCGTTGGACCAGCTGCTACGCGACACTGACGCCAAACAGATATTCGTGGCGGTAGATTCAACAAAGTCCGAAGATCGTAAACGAATCATCAATTTCCTCGTGCCTCACGCCGTTCGGGTAAGGCTCATTCCTGATTTTGTGGAGTTAGTATCCGGACGCCAGACGCTGACAAACATCCGCGACGTGGAACTCGAAGATCTACTGGGTAGAGACGAGGTCGCCCCGCTGACTCGTTTGTTACAAGGATCCGTACGCGGGCGTGCAGTTATGGTTACTGGAGCCGGCGGTTCGATCGGTTCGGAGTTATGCCGGCAGATTGTTCGGCAGAATCCACAGCTTCTCGTGCTGCTCGATCAATCCGAGTTTGGTCTCTTTCAGATACAGCGAGAGCTCAAGCAATTCGTCGAAGACAATGAGGTACAGGCGCCGGTGGTTTCGGTACTTGGCTCGGTAACCAACTCGGCGCTCATGCGGCGGACGCTGCAGAACTATCATGTAGAAACGCTCTACCATGCAGCCGCATACAAACACGTGAGCCTCGTAGAGCTCAATGTCATCCAGGGGTTGAAGAACAATACTTTTGGTACCTTACACACGGCGCAAGCAGCCATGGATGCCGGGGTGAAAGACTTCATCTTAATTTCCACCGACAAAGCCGTTCGGACCACCAGCGTGATGGGCGCGAGTAAGCGCTTGGCGGAGATGATTCTTCAGGCTCTACAGGAGATGTCCGAGGAGACACGTTTTTCCATGGTGCGTTTTGGCAACGTGCTCGGTTCCTCAGGTTCGGTTGTGCCATTGTTCCTGGAGCAAATTAGCAATGGTGGGCCGGTGACTGTCACCCATCCGGAAGTCACTCGCTATTTCATGACCATTCCTGAAGCAGCGCAGCTTGTGCTGCAAGCTGCCAGCATGGCTCGGGGTGGCGATGTGTTCCTGTTGGACATGGGCGAACCCGTAAAGATTCTGGATCTCGCTCAACGGATGATTCGTTTGAAGGGTTACGCGATTCGCGACAAAGATCATCCGGAAGGTGACATCGAAATTCGCATAACCGGCTTGAAGCCCGGCGAGAAGCTGCACGAAGAGCTTCTTGTAGGGAAAGACGTGACAGGTACCGATCATCGCAAGATCATGCGGGCAGAGGAACACTTCGTTCCGTGGACTGAGTTGCGTGGGGCGCTGAACACACTCGAACAGGCCTGTGATTCGTTCGATTACGAGGCGATCAAGACCTTTATCGAAGGGCTGGTGGAAGGTTCGGATCTGGAATCTCAGCTCGGCGATCTCTCCCCAATGGCCGAGGTTGTGGAGTTCAAACCGGGGCCCACGTAAATTTAGTCGCGATAACTGGCGATCTGATCCTTGCTGATGGTTAATGCCTGCACGGCGTCAGCCCCTGCTGCCGGATTTGACGATGCGACTCCACAAGCTTGCGCGTTGCATTTGAGCCGCGGGGAGGAGAGGCGGGGGACCTGTACCGCGTTGAACTCACTCGCCGTTGCCATGATGGTAACGAAATCGTTGTCGACGCCGAAACCCGTGCCGTAAGGCAGGCTTCCGCCATCGGGAGCCTCACGCCTTGAATGAGCAAGACCCATGTTGTGCCCGAGTTCGTGCAATAACGTGTAGTCCGAGCAGTTCGCAGCTACCGCCGAATACGCATAGTCGGGTTCTGCTGGGTGGGAGAAGTCGCCGTCGGTCTGATATCCACCGATCCATGCGTATCCGCAATAACCGTCGTTGGCATAGGGACGAAACAAAACCACAACATCGGCAGCCACCTGATCACGCAAGGCGCGTACGTTACTGAATGCGGGGTGCTGCGCACCGGTGAGGTCTTCTAGCGCCCTGGTGATATCGAAGCCATCGGGATAGTCAACCTGTTCGAGGTGTACCAATTCGATCTCGATATCCAGCCCACTGGTTTGGAGCACGTCGTTCGTGACGTTGAACAGGTGTTGGATGCGCAAGTCAGTGTCTGAGTAGACTCCGTTGAGGCTCTGGGTGTAAAGGGCCAGAGCTTTGATGACCGTTTGAGCGGTTGGTGGTGGCGTTGACGGAGTTACTTGTGGATTCTCGTTACCGCTTTCGGGAGGTGCGGAGGAACTACTGCTGCTGCTACTTCCACCGCATGCGCATAACATGAGAGCGCACGCAATGCACAATGTTCTAAATCGTTGGTGCAGCATAATCTGTTAGTACTGGGTTGATACGCAGATCGAGTTGACGTTGTTGGATCAGGTGGGTGACAGAGCCGCGATTTTCCAGTGTGTAAGTACCCTCAGGGGTTGCCAGGGTGGCAAAAAAACCGTTCCTGCGTTGGGTAATGGTTCCTGGGTATCCGTTGCTCAATACATGAAGGGTGCGACTGCCATGTTCGGTCGTGCTCGATTGCAATACGATATTCAGGGCACCGCCCTGGGGATGTGGCAGGCTGAGTGACCCTAGTGCGATGAGCGACTCGATATCCGCGGCGTAGAAGGGATAGTGGTTTGCCTGGACGTCTGAATTGTGCTCCGAGAAGGGCACCAGCGGGGTCGGCTTCGCGGCAGGAACAGTTTCCACTTGCGTGGTTCCATCGGTTCCCTGACGCGAAACGATTCGGTCAACGCCAATTTTTTGTAGGCCTGGATAACCGGGGTTCGTGAAAGGTGAATTCGCTGGTTCGGAGTAACAAAATAATAGACATGCCACCAGGCACGTTTTCCAGGCCATGAGTTCAGTGTAGGAAGCGGTCTTGAAGGAGACCGGGTTGTGTCGCTAGCAGAGTGGCGAAGTGTGGAGGCGATCACGAAAATGCGATCGAATCGCGCCGCTGGCCTATATATGTTCCTGCCGCTAGCCGAGGGCTGCGTTTTTACCGGCAATCCGGCCAAAAACGGCTCCGGAGGTGAGTCCGCTGCCACCCGGATAGTTGAAATAGAACAGTCCGCCCATGAGTTCACCTGCCCCAAAAAGCCCATGAATGGGCTTTTCGTCCTGGGCCAGTACCTTTGCGGTACGATCGATGTGTAAGCCGCCGAAGGTGAAGGTAATCCCGCAGGTCACGCCATAGGCCTCGAATGGCGGTTCATCGAGACAGTTAGCCCAATTCGACTTAGGAACGCTGAGTCCCCGCGTTCCACGACCGTCCAAGGTAGTTGGATCGAACGGGATCTCGGTCATGACTGCCGCGTTGAATGTTTCCACGGTCTCGATGAAGGCGATTTCGTTCATACCCTCCATTTTCGCGGCAAGTTCCGGGATCGATCCGGCACTGACCTTGGTGACCTGGCGAATCCTATATTCGTCACGGAGATCCGCTGTCACCTTGGCGTCGAATACCTGCCAGGCACTCTGTTGGGGTTGGCGGAGGATCTCCTGACCGTATTTTGCATAGGTAAAGTTGCGGAAGTCCGCTCCCTCATCGACGAACCGTTCGCCGTTGTTGTTTATTATCACGCCGAGAGGGTAGGAATGTTTCTGAAAGCTGTCCCCGACGTTCAGATCGCCGAATTCCGGTGCGTTCAGATCCCACGCGACGGCGTGACAACCGGACCAGTGGCCTCGTGCCGCAGCGCCGGCTGATAATGCCATGGCAATTCCATCGCCGGTGTTGAACCGGGTCCCACGCACTTTGGCCAGATCCCAACCCGCGCCCAGATAACGGGTTCGCCAGGTTGTACTCGATTCGAATCCCCCACAGGCAAGGATCACCGCGTCGGCATGATAGACGTCCGACTCGCCGTTCTGTAACACCGTGACGCCGCAAACCCGACCCTGTTCGCAGACGAGATTCGTTGCGCGAGCGTCATAAAGCAGGGTGACGCCGTGTTTGGTGGCAATGTCTGTCAGGCTGTCGACAAGGCCGGGTCCTCCGCCCCAGGTTTCCACGGTGAGCCCACCCCAGAAGCGAACCCGGCCGTCTGTTTCGAAAGACTGGCGGCCATAAAGTGGCAGGAATCGCACACCTTTTTCCTGCATCCACTGGAGAGTAGGGAAACTCTCATCAATCAGCGTTTCCGCAAGATCAGGATCGGTACGATATTGGCTAAGCCGGCCCAGATCATCGAAAAACTGCTCGCGGGCATAGGTCCCGAAATCCGTTCGGGCGATTTCGGCTTGGGTGAGGTCTGGCATCAGAAGTTTGAGATCGTCGGTGCCGTTGTACACCACGCGCATGGCGCCGGCGGTAAATCGTGAGTTGCCACCACGCAGCTCGAAGGGTGCTCGCTCGAGCAGCGTGACCCGTGCGCCATGTTCTGCGGCACTGATCGCTGCACACAACGCGGCGTTACCTCCGCCGACGATGAGCACCTGTCGACTTTCCCTCATTGCCCTTGATACCGGATACCCGTAGTCTCTTGTTAGATTATCACAGGAGGGGAAGGTACCGCGGCTGCGTGGAGGGTACTCATGGCCTGTCAGACTGCGGCGCCTCAACACTGATGACGTTACCAAAAACCGTGTTTGCGATGGTGCAGACGGCAGTTCGCTCTCTGGAACCACGGGATCTACCGATGCCCGAGATCGACGATGATTCAGGGCTTCTCAAGCTCGAAGCCTGTGGCATCTGTGGCAGCGACTATGAGCAGTTTGATGGAAAACTGCGTACGCCCATGCCGGTGATACCCGGGCATGAACCGCTCGGTGTGATCGCCAAGATCGGTGATCGTGCCGCCGCGCGCTGGGGGGTTGATGTGGGCGATCGGGTGGCCGTGGAAACCATGTTGTCCTGCCGTTTTTGCGCGCAATGTCTGGGTGGTCACTATCACCTGTGCGATCAGCGCAAGATTTACTCCTACATTCCGCTCTCGGAAGCGCCGGGCTTGTGGGGTGGCTATGCCCAATATATGTTTCTGCACGCGAACTCCATCCTGCATAGAGTGAACCCCGAACTGCCAGCCGAAATCGGCGTGATGTTCAATCCTCTCGGCGCTGGCTTTCGTTGGGCGGTGGAGATGCCCAATACCCAGCCCGGAGACACGGTGGTCATTCTAGGCCCGGGGCAACGAGGGCTTGCTAGCGTGATTGCGTGTCGGGAAGTTGGCGCCGGAACCATCATCGTCACTGGCTTGGAAGCGGATGCCGACAAGTTCGCGGTCGCACGTGAATTCGGGGCCGACTACACCATCGATGTCGAAAACGAAAATTCGGTGGAGCGGGTGAAGGAAATCACACTTGGTCGGGGTGCTGATGTGGTTGTCGACGTCAGTGCGTACGCAACTCAGCCTGTTGTCGATGCGTTGTCGATGGTGCGACCAGGTGGAACGATCGTGCTCGCCGGAGTGAAGGGCTTCAAACCCGTGGACAATTTTATTTCTGACCTGGTTGTGCTGAAAGAAATCAACATCCGTGGTGCTATTGGTGTCACCTCAACCGGTTACAAGGCGGCCATCCGGCTTATCGAATCGGGTCGTGTTCCCATCGAGAAGATGCACACCCACAATTTCGATCTGCAGGATGCGGAGCTGGCGATTCGCACATTGGCTCGGGAAATACCCGACGATTCTTCCATTCACTCCTGCCTGATCCCACCGCACTAGCCCGGCCTGTTTGAATCGTCCGAGTTAACCGCGAAACACAGGATAACATCATGAAATACGGCATTATTCTCGGTGCCCCGAGCATCGAGGGTCAGATTGCCACGGCCAAGCGTGCGGAAGCGGCCGGGTTCGAATCTGCCTGGACGATCGAGTTCTTCAACAGCCACGGCCTGGTTCGGCTCGCCGCGGTCGCGACAGCGACGGATCGAATCAAGCTCGGCACGGCTATCGCCTATGCGTTTATGCGCACACCCATGCTTGCCGCCTCCGCCGCGATGGACATCGATGAGATCTCCGGTGGGCGGATGATTCTCGGCCTTGGCAGCGGTACTGAGCGGATGAACCGAGACTGGTACTCAATGCCTTTCGATGATCCACCTGCCCCGCGCATCAAAGATGCGATCGGTCTGGTGCGCGCTGCGATCGCGGCACAAAAAGGGGGTGGGTTGTTTTATGAAGGTCCGTATTACCAGGTGAAAATCCCGATCTATTCGCGTCCGGGTGCCGTCAGGGAGTCGATACCGGTCTGTATGGCGGCTGTCAACAAAGGGATGATTCGCGCAGCCGCGGCGACCGCCGATGGCTTGATCGGTCATCCCGTATTCACCCGCAAGTACATGACGGAGAAAGTATTGCCTGTACTGGACGGCAGTGCCTGTGAACTCCTGCCCTATGTGATCACCGCCATTGCGGATAGTACCGAACAGGCGCGCAATGAAGCTCGGGGCCAGATCGCGTTCTACTACACGACAAGGCTGTATCATTCGATTCTGGATCCTCATGGCTGGAGGGAAGCGGGTGAGACGATCGCAGCGGCGTTCCGACAAGGTGATTACCCAGCCATGGCGGCAGCCGTTAGCGAAGAGATGATCGACCAGATTGCTATTGCCGGTACACCCGATGAGGTGCGCGATCAGTTGCAGCAGTGGGAAACCCTCGCTGATCACGTCATCCTGTACAGCCCCAGTATCGGTATGAAGGGCGCTCGAGTGCAGGAAAATCTGGATGCGATCATCGATA
>SMUY01416895.1_pt1 | contig 11658 bp, 10 predicted proteins | sample 2456441 | NCBI WGS metagenome assembly SMUY01 (sample SAMN11095931, study PRJNA526329) | marine sediment metagenome | biome: Marine sediment; feature: Surficial sediment; material: Deep marine sediment; isolation source: Hadal surficial sediment | place: Pacific Ocean | collected 2014-11 | depth...
CAGTTCAATAACCGAATTACCGAAATGCTCGGCGTAGAAATCCCGTTAGTGCAAGCGCCGATGGGTTGGATTGCCAGATCGCAGCTGGCGTCCGCTGTCTCGAATGCTGGTGGACTCGGTGTCATCGAAACGTCTTCCGGCGAACTCGACGCCATTCGCGAAGAGATCAAGAAGATGCGCAAGCTTACCGATAAGCCGTTCGGGGTGAATATCGCGCAGGCATTTGTGCGCGATCCCGACATCGTCCAGTTCGTCATCGATCAGGGGGTGAAGTTTGTCACTACCTCCGCGGGTAATCCGGAACGCTACACCGACCAGTTGAAGAGCGCGAATTTGACGGTCTTTCATGTGGTACCGAGTCTCAGTGCGGCACTCAAGGCGGTAGCGGCAGGTGTTGACGGTTTGGTTGTGGAAGGTGGCGAGGGCGGTGGGTTCAAGAATCCCCGCGAGGTGGCCAGCATGGTTCTATTGCCGCTGGTGCGCTCCCAGGTAGACGTACCGATTATCGCCGCTGGAGGTTTCATAGACGGTGCCTCCATGGCGGCAGCATTTGCACTTGGTGCGGAGGGCGTACAGATGGGCACGCGCATGGTGTCTTCAGCAGAGTCTCCCGTTCACGATAACTGGAAAGCGGCCATCATCAAAGCCAAGGAAACCGACACCGTGTTTCTGAACCGTTCGCACTCACCCGCCTTGCGAGCCCTGCGCACAGAGAAGACGACCCGCTTGGAACTCGATCAGGAAACCAATGCGATGACCGAGTTCGGTACAGCGCTCGAACTCTATTTTGGTGGTGATATGGAAGCCAGCATCGCGCTGACCGGACAAGTTTGTGGTCGCATAGATTCCGTACGACCGGTTGCCGAAATCATCGCCGAGGTACGCGAGGAGTTCTTCCGGACTATCGGCGATCTCGCCGCGCAATACACTTAGTCTGGGCTGATTTTTTCATTGTCTGTTGAACTCCAAAGCCAGACCTGTTGGGCCATCGAGCAGTTGTCCGTCTCGATAGCGAAGATAGCCGTTCACCCAGGTGGCAACCACCCGGGCATGCAGATCTATGCCGGCAAACGGGTTCCACCCGCATTTCGAATAGATCTCCAAGGGGTCGGCGATCTGATCCGGGTCGATGAGGACCAGATCCGCAAAATAACCCTCTCTGATGAATCCGCGATCCTGCACGCCAAATAATCGAGCCGGGGCGTGGGAAGTTTTCTCCACGACTTTCTCAATGGTTAGTATATTTTTCCTTGTCAGTTCTAACAAAGAAACCAACGCGTGTTGCGCCAATGGCAACCCGGCTGGTGCCTGCATGTATTTACCGGCTTTTTCTTCGAGGGTGTGTGGTGCATGGTCCGTGGCGATAACGTCAATGCGGTCTTCGTTTACGGCAGCTATCAGCGCTTCCTGATCGGCAACCGTTTTAATGGCGGGGTTACACTTGATGGCCGCGCCTTTTTCCGGATACCACCCATCATTGAAGAACAGATGATGCACGCAAACTTCTGCGGTGATGCGCTTTTCAGCGAGATCGCCCGGCGTAAAAAGAACCATTTCCTTAGCTGTAGTGAGGTGCAATATGTGTAAGCGCGAACCGTGGCGTGTAGCGAGCTCCACCGCGAGCGAGGAAGACTTGTAGCAGGCTTCCTCGGAACGGATGAGTGGATGTTCGGCAAAAGGAATGTCTTCTCCGTACTTCTCGAGTGCTTTTTGCTCGTTGGCTAAAATGGTGGGCGTGTCTTCGCAGTGGGTTGCGATGATGAGCGGCGTAGAGGCAAATATACCTTCCAGCGTCGCTTCGTTGTCCACCAGCATGTTGCCGGTGCTCGCACCCATAAATACCTTAACACCGCAGGCAAGCGCAGGATCAACAGTCTTGATCGACTCCAGGTTGTCGTTTGTGGCGCCGAAATAGAATGCGAAGTTGGCCACCGAGTGTTTGCGAGCTCTCGTATGTTTGTCGGCTAGAGCGTCGTGAGTGACCGTGAGCGGATTACAGTTCGGCATCTCCATATAACTTGTGATTCCACCAGCCACGGCTGCGGCGGATTCCGTGCGGATGGTGCCTTTGTGCTCGAATCCGGGTTCGCGGAAATGCACCTGGTCGTCGATCATCCCGGGCAGCAACCAGGCGCCCGCGGCGTCGATGGTTTCTACCCCCGCTGGGGCAGGCAGGTTTATTCCTGAGATGCGGCCGTTCTCGATAAGCACATCGCCCTCGGAGATGGTTCCTTCGTTGACGATACGGGCGTTGGCGACGAGGAAGCTGTTAGTCACTGTTGGATGCTTACCTCGGCTTCAATTTCGACAGGGACGCCGAACGGCAACTCCGCCATCCCCACAGCGGAACGGGTATGGGCACCTCGTTTAGGACCGAACACATCCAGAATGAGCAGTGACGCGCCGTTGATCACTCCGGGTAGCGCGTTGAAGCCGGGTGCTGCGTTCACCATGCCGAACACCCTGAGCCAGCCTGTTACCCGGTCGAGCTCCCCGAGCGCCTCTTTGAGGCTGGCGAACAACGCAAGCGCCACACCTTGTGCGGCGGCGTAACCTTGCTCGGCGGTCAGATCCGACCCCACCTTGCCAAGCGGCTTGGCTATCGAGCCGTCATCGGCCAAAGGGACATGACCTGAAAGGAAAATACGATTCCCATCGATACGAACCAAATCGAAAGGTAAATTGCCTGTGTTCATGGGCACCGGCAGGGTGAATCCCAACTCGGCTAACCGTTCTTCGGGCGACCTGTTGGCGGACATCGCCTCCCTCCGTGTCTGCTTCACACTAAGCCTACTTCAGAGTATCAGCCGTGGCTATGCATGGGTGGATGTGCGGTTGGTCACGTTGCCAATTCCACGTGTACCTATACTTGGCCTTAATTAACGATTTTACCTTCGGAGGAGTTTTGTGCTGAAAAATGTAGCCAACTATGGCTGGATCATTGTTTTGTTGCTGACGGGCCCGGTGTACGGTGATACGGTGTTTGGAATCTACGCCGGAGCGGGTAGCTGGCAACAGTCGTTCTCCGGCGACGTTACTGCCGGAACGACGCAAGTAGACGTCGAGGACGATCTTGCGCTCGAAGATGAGAACAACAACATTTTTTACCTGGCGTTGGAGCACGGCGTACCCGTTTTGCCGAATCTTCGTGTGCAACATGCGAAAATCGCGGTTTCTGGCGATAGCACGCTCACGCGTACCATCGAATTCAATGGAACTATCTTCAACCTGAGTGACGCGGTTGCTACGGATGTGGAAATCAGCCAGACAGACCTCGTGTTGTATTACGAGGTGCTGGACAATGTCGTCTCTTTGGATATTGGGATGGCGGTTCGCAAGGTTGAGGGCTTCTTCGAGATAGCCACGACGCTTGAGGTCGCCCGTGCCGAATTCGATGGCGTGCTGCCACTGCTTTACGGCAGAGTACGTGCCGATCTGCCTCTGACTGGATTGTGGCTAGGCGCCGAGGTGCAAGGCCTTGGCTATGACGGAAACCGGCTTATCGATGCCAATGCCCAGGTGGGTTGGGAGTCGCCCTTAGGTCTTGGGGTCGAAGGAGGATGGCGGATGTTCCAGTTCGAGCTGGCAGATTTTGATGATTTCAGTAGTGTCTCGTTAGACATCAGCGGACCGTACTTCGCGCTCAACTTCCACTTCTAGCCGATTTGCGTGAACGTCGGTCAGTTCCTGTCCAGCATGGACAGGAACTAGGAATCTTTGCTACGGCGCGGACTCCTAACTTGCTTGGCATGAGTGCCCATCCATTCCCCGAATATCTGGACAGTAAATAGATAGTTGCTCGCGGCGGCGCTGCTCCCCTGCTTCGCAGGTTCCGTATAATGACCCACCATGAGCCGAGCACTAGTCACTGAACTCCTACGGGCGAACCTCCCGGCGCGGAGTTTGATTACCGATCCGAAAGCGCTGAAACCGTACGAGACCGATGGGTTGACGGCGATCCGCGAGTTACCCTGGTTGGTGACTCTTCCCGAAACCGTGCACCAGGTTGAGGCCGTCGTCCGGATCTGCCGCAGTCACGGTGTGCCGATCGTTGCGCGGGGGGCGGGAACCGGTTTGTCCGGAGGCGCTCGCCCGCATAAAGACGGCATTGTGTTGGGGCTGTCCAAACTCAACAAAATCCTTGAAGTTGACGTCGATAATTGTGTAGCACGGGTGCAGCCGGGTGTACGCAATCAGGCCATCAGCGATGCCTCGGCAAAACACGGGCTCTATTACGCACCCGACCCCTCCTCGCAGATCGCCTGCAGCATCGGAGGAAACGTCGCGGAGAATTCCGGTGGGGTACATTGCCTCAAGTACGGTCTTACGGTGCACAACGTTGTGGGGCTCGAGGTACTTACCGTGGACGGCAATTTTCTCGAACTCGGTGGTAAGGGTCTCGACAGTCCCGGTTATGACCTGCTTGCGTTGCTGTCCGGTTCCGAGGGGATGCTTGGCATTGTCACCGAGGTGACGGTGCGGCTTTTGCCGAAGCCACCGGAAAAACGGGTGCTACTTGCGGCATTTCACGAGGTGAAAGCGGCCGCCGACGTGGTCGGCAACATCATCGGCCACGGTCTGATCCCGGCGGGTCTCGAGATGATGGATCGTCTTGCCATTGAAGCCGCGGAAGACTATGTGCATGCTGGTTATCCCCGTGAAGCGGCCGCCATCCTGTTATGCGAGCTAGATGGCATAGAGGCCGAGGTCGAAAGTAACGTTACTTTCGTATTGCGTCTGCTCGAAGACGGTGGGGCTTACGATGTACGGGTCGCGGTTGAGCCCGAGGAGCAAGCCCGCTTCTGGTTAGGACGCAAAGCCGCGTTCCCAGCCATGGGGAGAATCTCACCGGACTATTACTGCATGGATGGCACGATTCCGCGCACTCGTTTGAGCGAAGTACTCGAGAGCATCGAGCAGCTTTCCAGACACTATGGGTTGCGAGTTGCCAACGTATTCCACGCCGGTGACGGCAACCTGCATCCTCTGATCCTCTACGATGCGAACCAACCCGGTCAACTCGAGCGCACCGAAGAAATGGGTGGAAAGATACTCGAGCTGTGTGTTGCAGTGGGCGGCAGCGTAACCGGTGAGCACGGCGTTGGCGTCGAGAAGCTCGATCAGATGTGCAGCCAGTTTTCCGCCGCGGAACTGGATCAGTTCCATCGATTGAAAGAAGCGTTCGATCCGGAGTTGTTATTGAACCCCGGCAAGGCAATTCCAAGCTTAAGTCGCTGCTCCGAGATCGGTGGGATGCACATTCATGGTGGCAAGTTGCCTTTTCCACATATAGAGCGTTTTTGACATGCATGGGGACTCCGATCAGCAGGACCGTCTGGTGGAAGCCGTTGCAGAAGCGTACGAGGAACAGTTGCCTTTGCAAATCGTAGGTTCTGGGAGCAAGGCTTTCCTCACAGAACCAACTACGCCGGACAGTCGAGTTGATCCCGGTAAGCTGCTGTCTATTGCCGAACACAGCGGTGTAGTCGAGTACCGTCCGGAGGAGTTGGTCATCACTGCCCGCGCGGGGACTACGCTGAAAGAGCTCGAGCAGCAGTTGGCTCGGGAGGGACAGATGTTGCCTTTCGAACCGCCCCGATTTTCAGGAGCCGGTACTTTGGGAGGTGCCGTTGCGAGCGGGCTTTCCGGGCCCGGGCGCCCGTGGTATGGCGCGTTGCGTGATGCCGTTCTCGGGGTCGAGATGATCAATGGCCGCGGAGAATTCCTGCGGTTCGGTGGCCAGGTGATGAAAAACGTTGCGGGCTACGATGTTTCCCGCCTCCAGGCAGGCGCTTTTGGCTCCCTGGGAGTGTTGCTTTCTGCGAGCATCAAGACTCTACCGAAACCCGTTGCTGAGCTGTCCTGCATTTTTGAGCTGGAGGCGGGTGCCGCACTTGCCAAGCTTCGAGCTTGGGCACAACTACCGTTGCCCATAACGGCAACTTGTTATGTCGATAATCAGCTCAGAGTTCGTTTGTCGGGCGCCGAGTCGGCAGTGTTGTGGGCAGTCGATCAGATTGAGGGAGACGTAATAAACGCTGAAGCGTTCTGGAGTCAGTTGCGCAATCACGATATCGATTTTTTCAGGAAGGAAGGTAAGTTGTGGCGCATGTCTCTACCACCGAGCACGCCGTTGACAGATGAACCAACAATGATTGAGTGGAGCGGCGCGTTGCGCTGGGTATATAGCGAAAAGGCACTGTTTGATTGGGCGGGTCAACAGGGCGGTTATGCTTTGCCATTTAACGGTGACTACAGCACGCAGTCCTTTTTGCGGTCCGATCAGGAGCTGCACAAACGGATCAAGCGCGCGTTCGATCCGGCCGAGATATTGAATCCTTGCCGGGTATGTTGACGGGTAATTTGCGGGGTATGTTGAAGGGTATGTTGCCGGATGCAAACTAATTTACCCCAGGCGTTCAAGGAAACCAGGCACGGTAAACGTGCCGATGAAATCCTCCGCAGCTGCGTGCATTGTGGGCTTTGCAACGCAACATGCCCAACCTACCAGGTTTTAGGGGACGAGCTCGATGGGCCGCGCGGGAGAATCTACCTGATCAAGGAGATGCTGGAAGCACAAGAGGCCGATGCTGTAGTGCAAACACATCTGGATCGCTGTCTCACCTGTCGCGCCTGCGAGCCGGCGTGCCCTAGCGGAGTGGCTTATGGGGAATTGTTGGAGATCGGTCGCGATTTTCTCGAAGAACATGGCAGGCGGGGTTTGATCGACTCAATCATGCGGCGCTGGCTTGTCTCCGTCGTGCCTGATGTCGCTCGCTTCAAGCGCTGGTCTCGCCTCGGTCGCCCGTTTCGCTGGATGTTACCACGCAGTGTCCGAGAACAGCTTCCACGACGAAATCCCGCAACACGGCAGGCTTTCGACGCTCGAGAACGGCAAGTTTTGGTGCTGCAAGGATGCGTTCAACGCGCAATTACACCCGAAGTGAACACATCACTTGCCGCGCTTTTAGACAGCCGAGGTATTGAGGTGGTCTACGACGATGAGGAAAGTTGTTGTGGCTCGTTGAGCCTCCATTTAGGCAACGCCAGCGAAACCAGAATAGCGCTGCACAGGAATATCGACGCTCTGTTGCCAATGCTCGACGACGTCGAGGCGGTAATTTCTACTGCCAGTGGCTGCGGCGTAACACTCAAAGATTATCCTCGCTTGCTCGCCGGCGATGAGAGCTATTTTCCCATGGCATGCCGCGTGGCTGAAAAGGTGGTTGATGTGAGTGAGTACCTGTCACAGTTGGGGCTCGAGTGGGACAAAACGGCTGACTACCAGCGCGTCGCCTGGCATGCACCGTGCACGTTACAACATGGCCAGGGGATTACGGGAACCGTCGAGCGGCTGTTGCGTGACGCCGGTTATGAGCTGGTAGGTGTCCGGGATCCGCATATTTGTTGCGGATCGGCTGGCACCTACTCTCTGTTACAACCGGAGCTTGCGCGCACACTCAGAAGCCAGAAGCTCGAGGCGTTGTGCGAAGAAGCGCCTGACGTGATCGCCACGGCCAACGTAGGTTGCCAGACGCACCTCGCAAATGGCGACAAAAACGTGCCTGTTGTGCATTGGTTAGAGCTTTTGCGCTAGAGCCTGCAGCGAAAAGTGGAAAGCCTTCAGGGAAAAGTGGAGAGCCTTCAGCGAGGGAAAAGAAGCCATAGTGACCAGGTTACCTGAAGAAATTGCTACCGCGCGTCTCGTTCTACGCGTACCGACGCCGGCTGATGCACCAGCTGTCAATGTAGCGGTGCGAGCTTCTTTTGCCGAGCTTAGTGAGTGGATGGGATGGTCTGTTGAGCTGCAGACGATGGAAGAGTCGGAAGAATTTTGTACGGAATCTCGAGAAAAGTGGCGCGACGATCGCGAATACGCCGTGCTGATGATCCTCAAAGAGAACGGAGCGGTAATTGGCGGTTGCGGATATCCCAACCTGGATTGGGAGGTGCCGAAATTCGAAATCGGCTACTGGTGTCACAGCGCGCACGTGGGGCGCGGGTACGTAAGCGAAGCGTCACATGCATTAACGCGGCTGGCGTTTGACGAGCTGAACGCCGCTCGCGTCGAAATACGCATGGATGACAAGAATGAACGAAGCTGGCGGGTGGCGGAACGGCTGGGGTTCAAGTTGGAAGGCGTGATTCAGGCGGATGCCCGAACTAATGCGGGCGGTCTGCGCGATACGCGAATCTATGCGTTGCTCAACAGCATTGGTTTGAACGTGCTTGCCGGCGTATCGGCGTGATCCAGGCAGAGCGATTACATCTGCGGCAGTTCACCGCAAACGATCTCGATTACCTCAACGAGCTTTTGAGTGATCGTAAGACTATGCAGCACTGGCCGGTTCCGCTAGCCCCGGCAGAAGTTCTGGCGTGGCTGGATCGCAGCCTTACTTCCTATGGTGCTTATGGTTTCGGCCGGTGGTTGGTGATCCTGGAAGAAACCCAGATGCCGATTGGCGATGCGGGTTTGTTGCGGCTTGAGGTTAATGGTCGGCGGGAGAACGATCTGGGCTACATCATTCACGAGGCGCATTGGGGCCACGGCTTTGGTGTGGAGGCGGCTCAAGCTTGCGTAGAGTGGGCGGTTCACCACGGACTGGCTTCTGTGGTGGCGAGCATGGCTGTCGACAATGAGCCTTCGGTTGCCGTTGCGGAAAAGCTGGGCATGGTTCGCGAGCAGACATTTGTCAATCCGCGCAACCGGGACAAGGAAACTTATCTCTATCGCCTGAGCTTTCTCTAGCCCCGGTAACTGCGCCAGCGTTTACGGATCTCATGCGCTTGTGCTTCGTTACCTTGTTGTGCCTTGACGTCAGCGATGACCAGCCACGCGTCGCGTAACCAGTCTGCGCGCCTTCCAGCAAGCGTAACGGCCTTGTTGGCGAAACGCAGCGCGTTTTCCGGATCGTCATTGTGCAGATGCAGCAATGCGAGCGCTGTCCACAAATCGGCTTGTAGCGGATTCAAACGGATGGCCCGCTCGATATAGCCGACGGCTTCGTGATGTTCACCAGCACGATTTGCCCGTTCGCTTTGTCGTAACAATGCAAGTGTCGCGCTTCCGGTATCCGGAGTGCGGGTATCGGAAGGTAGGCGTTCGGCGCCAGGTGTAGTGGGTAATATCGAGCTATCCTGCCCTGGTGGCAGGGCAGAACTCGGCGCTGTGGCGCAGCCAAGAAGCCAGCTTGCGTGTAACACGAAAAGAACTGTTGCTAGTCGTTTTGAAACCAAGAGCGGACACGGTTCGACAGGGAACGAAGGTTGATACCACAGCCCGGCTTGTTCTGCAAAACACTGCCCTCAGGAATAGGCACCGATACGATCTGTGCACAAGCGGCGTTAGCAACCAAACCCGTTGCGTACTCGATCTCCACGACGTTGGCGTTCGAGAGTTCAGCCAGTGGTACCACATCCAGGTTGGCCATGATGGCATCCCATACCTTCAATGCACCTGCGGATCCGGTCAGCCCTGTGGGTGAGTTGTCGTCGTGACCCACCCAAACAACGGTGAGGGTGGTTGCGTCGAAACCTGCGAACCAGCTATCGCGGTAATCGTCCGATGTACCGGTTTTACCGGCAACACCCAATCCGGAAAATCGGGACGTCCGCCCAGTGCCAGTCTGCATCACAACTTCCAAAGCACGCGTCAGGGCTTTTGCGATTTCCGGGTTGATACGCTGTTCAAGCTGAAAAGGGTGGTGTGTTACGGGTGATCCGCGTTCATCGAGGACGGCAATCACGGCTTTTGGGGGCATGTAAAAACCACCGCTCGCGAAGGTTCCATAAATAGTTGCGACTTGCACCGGGGTAAGTGATTCGGCACCGAGTAAGAGAGATGGATAGCGATTTTGTGGTGCGCGTCCAGTGAGGCTTTCCATTCTTCTCGCGACTGTATCCACGCCGATTGCCAAGCCAAGGTTCACAGTTGCGAGATTGAGAGAATCTCCCAACGCACGCACTAAGGGGACAGGCCCGTGTGTACGTTCGTCGAAATTTCTGGGTGACCATACTTCTTTGTTGGGCATGGTCAGTGCAACATTCTCGTCTTGGATAATGCTTGCGAGATGGTAGCCGTTCTCCAACGCAGTCAGATATACCATCGGTTTTAGCAGAGAGCCGACCGGGCGATGTGCGTTGATGGCACGATTGAATCCATCAAATCCGGCTTGCCGCCCTCCGGCAACTGCCAGCAGCTCTCCCGTTTGCGTATTGGTCATCACCACGGCTGACTGCAGGCTGCCTTGTGGCAAATTTCGATTTCGCTCGACGACTGCCAATGCGGCTCTCAAGCCACTTTCGACCGCGTCTTGGGTGCGCGGTCTCAATGTGGTGAATATTCGCAGTCCGTTCGTGCGCAGATCGTCTTCGTCGAAGAGATCACCTAGATCGATTCGCACCAGGTCCATGAAAGCCGGGTAATAGGCGCCACCGCTTCGGCTACCTGTCACCACGCTGAGTTCCAAGTGCTTGTTTTGTTCGTAGCCGACAGCATCGATCAGTTTGTGAGCGAGCATCTTGTCGAGTACAAGGTTGCGTCGTGTTGTTGCGCGCTTGGGATTACGCTGTGGGTTGTAATACGACGGCCCACGAATGATGGCGACCAGTGTGGCAATCTCTGCGGGGTTGAGTTCGATTAATGGTTTGTTGAAGTAAAACTGTGCGCCGAGCCCGAAACCGTGCACGGCACGCTGGCCGTCCTGACCTATGTAGATCTCGTTCACGTACGCGTTGAGCAGGTCAACCTTCGAGAAGCGGGCTTCTAGAATCACAGCCATTGCAAGTTCGTTGAGCTTGCGACTCAAGGTCCTGCGGTTGTCGAGGAAGTAGCTTTTCACGAGTTGTTGAGTCAGCGTGCTCCCGCCCTGTTTTATCTCGCCGCTCGAGATGTTCACCCAGAAGGCACGGGCGATACCGCGTAGATCGAAACCTGAGTGGCTGTCGAAGTTCTGATCTTCCACCGCCTTTAAAGTCTGCTTCAGGAGATCCGGCACTTGCTCGGGCGTCAGTACGATGCGGTCTTCGCCGTGACTGGGAAAAAAACTGCCGATCATGACCGGATCGAGTCGGATCAGCGGAATTGGCCGGCCGCTCGAATCTTGTATGGCTACAACGCCTCTGCTACGGAAAGTGATCTCAATGCGCTCCGCGCTACGGTCCCGCTCCATGAACTGAAAGCTGCGCAGGTGTATCCGCAGGGTGTTATCGATGTGTTGGTAGGTGCCGGGTTGGCTGAGTTTCGCGCGCCGTTGGTAACCGAGTCGCGAGAGCTCGGTGACGATGTCGCGTGCAGTTAACATGGCACCAGGATAGAGCTCCAGAGGCTCAGCGTAGACCGAGGCGGGTACCGACCAGCGTCGTCCTTCGAATGTGCTGGTGATGGTTCGGTCGAGGTAGACGAGGTATCCGGCAGCAATTGCGCTAACAAGCAGACCCGTATAAAGGGTCAGTTTGAAGAGAAATCTAACTACCGTTCGGAACGCTGATCTGGCGTGGGCCTTGCGTTTGCGCTTAACCATGCGTGACTTCGCCGTGGACGCTTGACTGCGTCAAGAAGATGTCTGACTCCGTCAAGAAGATGTCTGACTGCGTCAGTAAGATGTCTGACTGCGTCAGTAAGATGTGAGTCGCATCCGTGCGTTTCGATATTCTGTA
>SMUY01141142.1_pt1 | contig 11647 bp, 11 predicted proteins | sample 2456441 | NCBI WGS metagenome assembly SMUY01 (sample SAMN11095931, study PRJNA526329) | marine sediment metagenome | biome: Marine sediment; feature: Surficial sediment; material: Deep marine sediment; isolation source: Hadal surficial sediment | place: Pacific Ocean | collected 2014-11 | depth...
ATACTAGACCTAAGAAGGTGAGGCCTCCATTTAAGACTAAAATAAAGAAGCCCCAATCAAAGCCCAGATAGGTACTACAGAGATAGCTTATCAAATAGCCAATAAAAGGTGTGACTATTGCTACAAGGGGTACCCATGTATCTTTTATAGCCCACTTCGTAAAGAGTCCGTAGGCAAATAATCCTAATAACGGCCCATATGTATAGCCCGCAAAAGTGAAAAGTTTAGCAATTACGGTTGCATCGGCAATTACATATCGAAATATGATGATAACAGCAATCAGCACTAATGAAATAAGAATATGGATCCTTTTCCGAACCGCTACCTGGCCTTTCTCATCGTATCTTTTTTCAATATCCAGAATATCAATACTGAACGATGTAGTAAGCGCTGTCAAAGCGCTGTCCGCACTCGAATAAGCCGCAGCAATTAACCCTAAAATAAAGAAAACGGCAATGCCTGTTCCTAATCCGGACTGGATTCCTATAGTGGGAAATAATTGATCTCGTTGTGCGTCAATGCCATTTTGTTGAGCATAGATGGTAAGCAACAGCCCCAATGTCAAAAAGACAAAGTTCACGATGGTAAGTACAATCGTGAACCAAAACATATTCTTTTGGGCGTCTTTCAGATTTCGGCAGGTTAAGTTCTTTTGCATCATATCCTGATCCAGGCCGGTCATGACTATGGCGATAAAAACACCGCTTAAGAACTGTTTTACGAAATGATCCCCGCTTTTCCAGTCGTCAAAAAAGAAGATCTGAGACAGGTCACTTTCTGCGATATAACCGAATATATTTGAGGCCGAAAGCCCGAGATCTTCAGAAACATAATAAACGGCAACACCAACTGCGATGAGCATGAATAATGTTTGTAAGGTATCTGTCCATACGATGGTTTTAATTCCACTTTTATAAGTGTACAACCATATAAGCAAGATTGTAAGGGTGACCGTTATCCAAAAGGGGATGTTCATGCTATCGAACACCAAATTCTGAAGCACGATCGCCACCAAATACAACCTGAAACTGGCGCCTATTATTCGGGATAACAAAAAGAACGAAGCCCCGGTTTTATAGGAATAGTTCCCGAATCGACCTTCCAAATAGGTGTAGATGGACGTTAGGTTGAGGCGGTAATACAATGGAAGTAACACCAACCCTATCACTGCATATCCCACTGTATATCCCAATACTACCTGAAAGTAGCTGAAACTGGAAGCTTCTACCCAGCCCGGAACCGAGATAAAGGTCACTCCGCTCAAGGAAGCCCCTATCATTCCGAAGGCCACCAAATACCATGGAGATCGCTTTCCTGCTTTAAAGAAATCGGCATTACTTCCTCCTTTATTGGTTAAAGAGGAAACAAATAACAACAGGGCGAAATATCCGCCAATCAAGAGTAAAATGTGCAGAGGTTGCATGAGATATCTACTATTTTTCTAAGCAAACGCTAAAAATACAAAGATTGCGTTACCAACTCACTTTTATTTCTTTACTTTTGAACAAATGTTAAAAATTAAATTTTAAAAACTTATCTAAAGCTATGAAAACTAGAGTTTTACTATTAGCCATAAGTGTTTTTATGTTCACTTCGGTATCGGCACAGGAATATTTGGAAATGATAGATGAAGGTACTTATACGGTGGCCGAAATTGTTGAAAACGCTGAAGCTTATTTTGCCAACATTGACAAGGGTCGTGGCTCGGGCTACACACAATTTAAGCGTTGGGAGTATATGGCTAATCGCCAAAAGAACGAGAATGGGTATTTGACACCCATCAGTGAAAAATTGGCTGAAATCGAAAATTACAATGCCTATCTGAATGAATCTTCGGAAAACAGGGTGTCTCTCAATGACAACTGGGAAGAATTAGGGCCTACTTACTGGAATGCCACTACTTCCTGGAATCCGGGTGTGGGGCGCATCACCGGGATTGCCGTTGATGCTACCGATAACGATCATATTATTATCAGTGCCAATACGGGTGGGGTATGGAGAACGATCGATGCCGGTGTTACATGGACACCACTTGGAGATTACTTTACCAATCTACGTGCCTATTCGGTGGCGATCGATCCAACGGATTCTGACACTTACTTTTTTGGTTCCAGTTCGGGGATCATATATAAATCTACTGATGCCGGTGGTACCTGGATCCAGTTGGCGGATATGAGTAACTCATTGATCAATAAGATACTCATCAACCCTGATGATACAGATATTATATTCGCCTCTTCCCAAAATGCCGGAATTTACAGAAGTGTCGATGCCGGGGCTACCTGGTTAGAAGTGGCAGGCGATACGAAATCATACGATATAGAATTTAAACCGGGGGATACGAGCATCGTATATGCTTCAGGCCTAAGTTTTCACAAATCGGTTGATGGCGGTGCTAATTGGACCACGATCAGTGTGGGTAGTAATGGCCCTAAAATGATAGGAGTTTCACCAGATGATACCAGCATAGTCTATATCATGGAAGCTGATGGGGGTTCTTTTGGCGGATTTTATTGGTCTACTGATGGAGGAGATAGTTTTTTAGAGCGGGATCATACCGGAAGAAATTATTTTGGATACGATACAGCAGGATTTAACCCAGGGGGTCAGGCGCCACGCGATATGGACGTCACGGTGAATCCTAATAATGTCGACGAGGTACATATAGCCGGGGTACTTACCTGGCGTTCTCTTGACGGAGGCGTTTCATTTACCTGCACTGCAGACTGGATCCCTGGGGCAGCACAAAATGCGAATATCGGGTATTGTCATGCGGATGTCGATATCCTGGAGTTTGTGAACACAACACTTTTTGCCGGTACCGATGGCGGAATTTTTAAAGCGACCAATACAACAAACCTCAATGCCAACTATTATGACGATCTAACAACGGGAATTGGCATTCGTCAATTCTATAAAATTGGAATTTCTCAAACTCCGGATGTCGTCGTGACAGGCGGATCTCAGGATAATGGGACTTCATTTTACACAGCTGCCAACGGATGGATAGATTGGTTAGGGGCCGACGGGATGGAAGGATTTGTGGATAAATCCAATACTGATATAATGTATGGTACCAGTCAAGGCGGGCAATTATATAGAACCGACGATGGTGCGAATTCTATCACAGGATTGAACGAACCCGGACCGGGAGGCGGAAATTGGGTGACTCCTTTCGAACAGGATCCGTCTACGTCTAACACGATTTATGTTGGGTATAACGCTATTTATAAATCGGTGAACAAAGGGATCTCATGGTCGATTATTTCTCAAAATCTGGGGGGGAATCAGGACGAAATGAAAATAGCGCCTTCTAACAACCAGATCATTTATACTTCCAGAGCGTCTATTTTATACAAGACGGAAGATGGTGGAGCCACGGCCTGGACTCAAATGTCAACGCCGGGATCCATTAATTCTATGGCGGTGCATCCCACTGATCCCAATAAAGTCGCCGTTGCTGTAGCTGGTGGTGCCAAAGTCAAGGTCACCGTGGACGGTGGACAAACCTGGCAAAACATGACTTTGAACTTACCTGGTTTCAATTCTCTGTCCATCGCCTGGCATGACAATGGCGCTAACGGATTATATGTTGGGATGGATTATGGCATTTTTTATATCGACGATTTTTTGTCCGAATGGCAACCCTTCTATAATAATCTGCCAAATGTGATCGTGAATGAACTGGAAGTCAATGTGGTGGATGGCAAATTGTATGCAGCAACCTACGGAAGAGGCCTGTGGGTTTCACCATTACAAGACCCTTTTTTAAGTGTAGATCAATATACTTTGGCGAATAAGGTTAGCATAGTCCCTAACCCGGCTACCGATCAAGTAACAATTGCAATGGCGGAAGCTGTGGAGGCGGACATTCGTTTGTTCGATATCTCCGGAAAGTTGGTGATGTATCAACCCGATGTGACCATTGAAAACAAATATACTTTGGATATTTCAGGATTGAATACCGGCGTGTACTTCATACGTATCAATTCAAACCTGGGAACCGTGACCAAACGATTGATAAAAGAATAGATACAAATAAGTATTTCTGAATTCGTGGTGGTCAACCATCTGATTTTATAATACTGCAAATAATAAATGCTTTGGAAAGCATCTCTCTTTCTGAAGCATTTTTTTTATCTTGCCTCCAACTTGCGTCCTATGGAATATTCTTCAAAATTATTGGAAAATGCGGTCAATGCATTGTCCCAACTGCCTGGTATTGGTAAGCGCACGGCATTGAGACTTGTTTTGCATCTATTAAATCAACCTGAAGATCAAACCCTGCAACTGTCTCAGAGTCTTCAGAAAATGCGGGAAGAGATCAATTTTTGTAAGAATTGTCACAATATTTCGGATACCGAATTGTGTGAGATCTGTGCCAATCCTAATCGGGACTCACAATTGGTGTGTGTGGTGGAAGACATTCGCGACGTTATAGCCATTGAGAATACGAGTCAGTACAAAGGGCATTACCATGTATTGGGCGGTAAGATATCTCCAATGGATGGTGTTGGTCCGGGCGATTTGAAAATTCCTACCCTGGTTCAGAAGGTGAAGAACGGCGGCCTGAACGAGCTTATTTTTGCTCTCAGTTCTACCATGGAAGGCGATACCACCAACTTTTATATCTTCAAGCAAATTGAAGATTATGATATCCTCACTACGACCATTGCGCGAGGTATTTCTGTAGGCGACGAGTTGGAATATGCAGATGAAGTTACCTTGGGCCGCAGTATTCTCAATAGAATTCCATTCGAATCTTCTTTAAAAAGCACTTAGTATTTTGAAGCTAACAGTCGTCATTCTCAATTACAACGTACGTTTCTTTTTGGAGCAGTGTATTATTAGTGTTGAACGGGCAATGAAGGGCATTAATGCCGAAATTATTGTTGTTGATAACGATTCCGAAGACGACAGCTGTGCTATGGTAAAGCGGCGTTTTCCCCACATTACCTTGTTGGAAAATAAAGAAAATGTTGGTTTCAGTAAAGCAAATAATCAAGCGGTCGCTATCGCAAAAGGTGAATATATATGTATTCTTAACCCCGATGCTGCAGTTGCCGAGGATACTTTTTTAACGGCTCTCGGGTTTGCTGATAATATCGAAAAGTTGGGGGCTTTAGGGATTTATTTAATGGATGGAACGGGTCATTTCCTTCCCGAAAGCAAAAGAAACTTGCCTACCCCAAGACGTGCTTTGCTTAAATTGTTGGGACGATCCAAAGGTACAAATGGCTATTATGCCTGGCATGTGGAGGACAGAACCTCCGGAGAGATAGATATATTGGCAGGGGCCTTCATGTTGATGAAACGAAGTGTTTTCAACGAAGTGGGAGGCTTTGACGAAGATTATTTCATGTATGGTGATGACATCGACCTGTCCTATAAATTGTTGAAAGCAGGATATAAAAACCATTACTTTGGAAGTTTATGTGTCTTACATTATAAAGGGGAGAGTACTCAAAAAGATGATGCCTATCTCGATCGGTTTTATGGAGCTATGCGTATTTTCTATAAGAAACATTACCGTAGCAATTTTATACTCAGTGGATTGTTAGGTATAGTTGTTGTGATCGCGAAAGTCTTTAGAAAAAGAACGGTACAGAACAGGAAAAATACGAGCCCGGAAACTAAAGAAGTATTGGTTTTTACCGAAAGTATTACATTGTTGAAAAAACTGTCTGAAATATATGACATTCCGGTAAGATCGGCATCCAAAACAACGGTCCTGGATAATGCTTTGTTTACACATAGCTTATGTGTGTTTGATGTTGACTATGTTTCGTACCGGCAGATATTTGCGGTCATGCGACAGCGAAAAAACAAGCAGAACAGTTTTCGTATCAGGCCACCAGGATGTAATTTTGTGATTGGAAGTGATCAAAGTGACCAAAAAGGAGGCGTTATAGAATTATAATTGTCAAATTCACAATATACTGCGTGTAAAACATAAATATTTTAAAGAATATTAAATATAACCACTCAAATTTTATTAATTTTGCACCTGCCTGCCGTGAGGTGGGTCGAAATTGAAATACCACTTGTACTACTATGGCAAGATTTGAATTGAAACTACCGAAAATGGGGGAGAGTGTTGCCGAGGCAACCGTGACTAGCTGGCTTAAAAATGTGGGTGATACCATAGAAGCCGATGAGGCGGTGCTTGAAATTGCAACCGATAAGGTAGATTCTGAAGTCCCGAGTGAAGTAGACGGAACTTTGTTGGAAGTATTATTTGAGGTAGATGATGTGGTTCAAGTAGGACAAACCCTCGCCATCATAGAAACCGATGCTGATGTAGCAGTTCCTGCCCCTTCCGAATCGGATTCCGTTGAGGAAACTCAACCCGACCTTGTTGAAAAAATTGAAGATACTCCGGCTGTCGCCGATGATTCCACAATTTCGACGATAGAAAGCAGTGAAGGCCGTTTCTATTCACCGTTGGTCAAAAAAATAGCCGTGGCAGAAGGTATTTCCCAAAGTGAGTTAGACGTCATCCCCGGAACGGGAAAAAATGGACGTGTGACTAAGAATGATATGCTGGGATATCTTAAAAATAGAGGATCTAAAACCATTGTTTCTACGACCATTTCCGAGAAGTCTGAAGTGAAGCAATCGGTTACCAAGCCGGTTACAACTATCTCCGTAAATGGTGAAGATGAAATTATAGAAATGACCCGTATGGGTAAACTCATCGCTCATCATATGGTGGAGAGTGTGCAAACATCAGCCCATGTACAATCATTCATTGAATGTGATGTGACCAACATTTGGAACTGGCGAAATAAAATAAAGAACGATTACGAAAAGAGAGAAGGAGAGAAGCTGACCTTAACTCCTATATTTATGGAAGCTGTTGCCAAAGCCCTGAGGGACTTCCCTATGCTCAATATCTCTGTCGAAGGAAATACCATCATAAAGCACAAAAATATCAATCTGGGAATGGCTGCTGCCTTAGCCGATGGAAACTTAATTGTTCCTGTGATCAGGAATGCAGATCAGCTCAACCTCGTGGGTATGAGCAAAGCGGTAAACGACCTGGCTGGTCGCGCCCGTACTAACAGACTGAAACCGGATGAGATCCAGGGTGGAACCTATACGGTGACCAACGTTGGGACATTCGGCAGCATTATGGGAACTCCTATTATCAATCAGCCGCAGGTAGGGATCTTGGCATTGGGCGCCATTCGAAAAGTACCCGCGGTAATAGAGACTTCAGAAGGTGATTTTATTGGTATTCGTTATAAAATGTTCTTATCACACAGTTACGATCATAGGGTAGTCAATGGTGCTTTGGGAGGGCAGTTTGTGAAGGCTGTAGCCGATTATCTCGAAGGTTGGGATCTGAATCGAGAGGTTTAAATGAATAACGATCTCATTTAGACGATTTTTGATTCGAAAAATTTACTTCCTAACGACTATCAACTATTCACTAATCACTATTTACTACTTTTGTACTATAAATTATACCCATGGAGTTAAAATTAAATAAACCCATCTGTTTTTTCGATCTTGAAACAACGGGAGTCAATGTGGCTTCAGATAGAATTGTTGAAATATCTATCCTGAAGGTGTTTCCCAATGGAAATAAAGAAAGCCACACTTGGCGTGTTAATCCGGAGATGCCTATACCGGCCGTCGTAACTGCTATTCATGGGATCACCGATGAAATGGTTGCCGGCGAACCGACATTCAAGGTGTTAGCGCCAAAGGTATATGCACTGATCAAGGACAGCGATTTAGGCGGTTTTAATTCCAATAGGTTTGACATTCCTCTATTGGCTGAGGAATTACTTAGGGCTGAAATTGACCTCGATCTAAAAAAAGCACTCTCTGTCGATGTGCAGACAATATTTCATAAAAAAGAAAAGCGTACCCTGGAAGCTGCCTATAAATTCTACTGTGATAAAAGCCTTGAAAATGCGCATAGTGCGTCAGCCGATACCTTAGCGACCTATGAAGTATTATTGTCTCAGTTAGAACGATACGACGATCTGGAAAATGATGTTTCTTCATTGGCCATTTTTAGTTCGCATAGGCAGTTTGCGGATTTTGCAGGTTTCATCGGATTTACCAAAGATGGGGAAGAGGTGTTTAACTTCGGAAAACATAAAGGGGTATTAGTGGAGGACGTACTTGAAAAAGAACCGGGCTACTATGGTTGGATACAGAATGCAGATTTTCCATTGTACACTAAAAAAGTACTGACAAGAGTGAAACTAAGGAAGTTGAATAATAAGCTGTAGGGAAAATATTGAGATGTGAGCTATGAGAAGTGTGAAGACCGGAGCACGCTTGTCCGTCCGAAGTTGCCCGACCGAAATAAAATGTAGGTGGGGAACGAAGGCGGAAAGCTTGAAGCATGAAGTTGTAAGTCCTAAGTCGAAAGTCAAAAGCCGGAAGACCGAAGTTGGAAATGGCAGTTAAACGATTCAACGATTAAACACATCATCAAATAGTCAACACTCAACACTTACAACTTAACACCGATAAACATCAGTATTGAATCACAGCGTTTATGAAGATCATCTGTATAGGCAGAAATTATGCCGGGCACATAGAAGAATTGGGGAATGAAAGGCCGAGGGATCCTGTCCTTTTTTTAAAGCCGGACACTTCAATTCTAATAAAGAAAAATCCGTTTATTATTCCGGAGTTCTCGAATGATGTGCAATACGAGGTAGAGATCTTGGTAAAGATCAAGAAAATTGGAAAATACATCGATCAAAAGTTTGCACATAAATATTACGATGAGATTGGACTTGGGATAGATTTTACGGCACGTGACCTTCAGCAGCAATTAAAGGAGAAAGGATTACCATGGGAAAAAGCCAAAGCCTTCGACGGAGCGGCAGTTATAGGCAATTTCTTACACAAAAGCACCTTCGAGAGTGTGGATGACATCAATTTTAGGCTCGAAAAGAATGGCATGACCGTTCAAGAGGGAAATACGTCACTAATGTTGTGGAAAATCGATGCGTTGATCGAATATATCTCAAAATATTTCTCATTAAAGATAGGAGATGTTATATTTACAGGCACTCCATCTGGAGTAGGTCAGGTATTGCCCGATGATTTATTGACGGGTTTTATTGAAGATAAGGAGGTATTCTCCATAAAAGTTAAATGAAACCATGAGTAATCACTATTCAATAGAGAGTTTACGGGAAATTTCTGATGGCGATTCAGATTTCATGATGGTCGTGGCACGAACCTTTTTAGAAGAGATACCACCGGATCTGGCTTCTCTTAAAGAAGCAATTATTAATAATAATAAAGAATTAGCCTATCAATTTGCGCACAAGATGAAACCCAATATTGAAATGTTCGGTATCGATGTGGTAAAACAGATCACAGCTGTCGAGTCCTGGACCAATACTTCAAGAGGCACGGAGACCATTCTACCGCAAATTGAATTGGTTGTCACCACTCTAAATCGGGTTTTTGACGAATTAAAGCAAGACTTCAATTTGTAAATGTTTGCCGAAATAATTACCATTGGCGACGAGATCCTAATAGGACAGATAGTTGATACCAATTCTGCACATATAAGTAAAGAACTCAATAAAATTGGGGTTCAGGTTTACCAAATTACTTCTATTCAAGACGATAAAGAGCATATCCTTCAAGCCCTGGAAGATGCCAAAAACAGGGTAGATCTTGTATTGGTGACCGGGGGTTTGGGCCCAACGCGCGATGATATCACTAAACAATGTTTTATCGAGTTTTTTGACGATGACTATGTGGAAAATGAACAAGTCCTTCAGCATATAAAAGAACTCTTTTTAAAATACTTCAATAAAGAACCATTACCCTCAAACTTGTTACAGGCCCAGGTTCCATCAAAAGCCACCATATTGTTTAACAGCTATGGTACGGCACCGGGTATGTGGATGGAAAAGGACGATACCGTATTTGTCGCTATGCCGGGTGTCCCATACGAAATGAAATATTTATTGAAAGACAGCGTGCTTCCCAAGATTATTGAAAATTTCAACCGGCCGCACATTTATCATAAAACGCTATTGACCTACGGAATGGGTGAAAGCGATATAGCACATAGAATTTCAGATTGGGAAGAAAATCTCCCTCAACATATCAAATTATCCTATTTACCCGCTTTGGGAAGAGTTAGATTGCGGCTGTCTTCGAAAGGCGCTGATGAACAAAAACTGCGAAATGAGGTCGATGGTCAAATGGAAATTGTACACAAAATGCTTTCAGATATCGCGGTGGGTGTTGAAGGTGAGACCTCAATAACACAAAAAATAGGGGAGTTACTCATCCAACAAAACAAGACATTGAGTTTGGTCGAAAGCTTTACGGGAGGTGCCCTAGCTCAGGAGATCACTCGATATGCTGGCGCTTCTGCCTTCTATCGCGGGGGCATCATACCCTATGCCACTGAGTTAAAAACATCGATATTAGGGGTGAGTGATGAATTGATAAAAAAACATAGTGTAGTGAGCCTCCCGGTTGCCGAGTCCATGGCCGAACGGGGATCGAAGATCTTTCAAAGTGACTATTCCATCGCCACAACGGGAATCGCAGGGCCCACCAAAGGGGATGGGGATGATGAAATTGGGACGGTATGTATTGCCATTGCCGCCCCGAACGGGGTTATTTCAGAAAAGTTCCTTTTCGGTAAAGTACGAGAACGTGTGATTCAAAAATCTGTCAGTAAAGCCTTCGAAATGCTGCTCAAAGAAATTTCAAAAAACTAAATTTCTTTTGTTGTTGAAACCAATTTATTTACTTAAATTTGCACCCGGTTAAAAATTATTATAAAAACTAAGACAATGTCAAGAGTTTGTGAACTTACAGGGAAAAGAGCGATGTCAGGGAACAAGGTATCTCACGCGCTGAACAGAACGAAACGCAAGTTTCATGTGAATCTGGTTAAAAAGCGTTTCTATATTCCTGAAGAAGACAAATGGTTAACCCTGCGAGTTTCGACTTCAGCATTGAAGAATATTAACAAAAAAGGTATTTCTGCTGTGATCAAAGAAGCCCGTGCAAAAGGGTTCTTGAAGCAGTAATCGCATTAATTTTTAAAGTCGAGTAAGATGGCTAAGAAAGGAAATAGAGTTCAGGTGATTTTAGAGTGTACCGAGCATAAGGCAACTGGAATGCCGGGTACTTCTCGATACATTACCACCAAGAACAAAAAGAATACTCCGGATAGAATGGAATTGAAAAAATTCAACCCCATCTTGAAGAAAATGACCGTACATAAAGAAATTAAATAACTATCAAAGAGTCATGGCAAAGAAATCAATAGCATCATTACAAACCGGATCTAAGCGTTTGACCAAAGCGGTCAAAATGGTGAAAAGTGAAAAAACAGGTGCCTATATATTTGTTGAGTCTATCATGCCGCCGGACCGTGTGAACGATTGGTTGGCTAAGAAATAATCAACCCATACAGTATTTCCTCAAAGCCACCTTTTTACATAGGTGGCTTTTTTGCACTCTGTACTCGATGTGGGGCCTGTTGGTTTAAGTGGCGAAAGTGTTCATGATTATGCGGTTAAAATGTTGTAATTTTGCACCTTTATTTATGGCGTTCCCCCTCCCGGGTGCTCGGGGCCGGGCTTTCACTACTACATGGTAGTTTAGTTCAATCCCTAACGCAACTATTAAA
>SMUY01345216.1_pt1 | contig 11635 bp, 10 predicted proteins | sample 2456441 | NCBI WGS metagenome assembly SMUY01 (sample SAMN11095931, study PRJNA526329) | marine sediment metagenome | biome: Marine sediment; feature: Surficial sediment; material: Deep marine sediment; isolation source: Hadal surficial sediment | place: Pacific Ocean | collected 2014-11 | depth...
AATGTGCAGTTGGTGCTGGGCCTTTCGTCCAGCCCTGAATGCTGTGATTGTAGACCTTCCCAGTGATATTCATCTCACCTATTTCCTCGGCGGTCTTGCCAGAGATACCGACGATCCCATGCCGGATAATTTGCGTCATCAGATTCAAAATCATTGGCGTACTATACAAATCCGCGTACCGGAGACAAAATTTAATTTCGATTTTTGGGAAAAATGTCATCCCAGGCGCAGCACCTACCCCGCTTGTCGAGCCGTGCTTGCCGCGAAATGCCAGGACACTCACTATGAAGTACCCATGATCGAGGCCATCCAACATGCTTATTACTTACAGGCCAGAAACCCATCGAATACTGATACCTTACTCGAACTTGCAAATGAAATTGGTCTTGATGTTGAGAGATTTAGCACAGAGTTAAACTCCGATGAGACAAGAGCCTTACTTAAACATGAGATTGATTTCGTCCGTCAAATGGGTGGCAACTCATTCCCCATGTTATTGCTTGAAAAGAACAACGCATATCATCAGATTTTAATAGACTACATTCATCCCGATAAAATGCTCAAGGAGATAAATCATTTTTTAGCGTACCGTGATAATGGCGGGCATGGCACCTCGAACCGTAATCATGGCGAGCATGGCTCATCGACAGGGCACGGGTAATAATTCTTCCGTTAGTGTACCTTTACATGTCCATGAGACCACTCCATTCTGGGCGGACGGTATTAATACAATCTTCTTTCCTTCAATGCCTACAGGCATTTTCGGATCTCTGCTGTTGGTAAAATAAATACTGATTGAACCAGATGTTTCCTCGCCAATTATAATTGACTTGACCAAAGATTTTTCCAGCTTCTCAGCCGAGACCAAGCTGCCGGGATCCCAGTCTTCCTTGGCAGGAAACTGAGCATTCGACTGCCAGTAACCAGCGATTGCTGCCTTATATGGCTTAGCCAGAGATACTCCCTGTAGAACCTTGGTACGATCGGTCAGTTCAATTTTCGATGGAAAAAGAACAAATGTCCAGATAAGCACCACAGCAAACAGGATAAGAATAACAAGTCGTCTATTCATCGTTTAATTCTAATCTCTAAAATCTTAATTGCCATACATATTGCAGGCACCATTATCAGAAATAAGCTGTATAATTATCCGCTTGACCATCCGAATTGTACAAGGCGAAAATTAAAAATTAATAAACAATGAAATCCTCTTCTGAGAATATTATGAAAGAAATCACAGAAAAAATTACGCATCCTGAAAATATCGGGATATCCCAAACTGTTGCCATCTTGATTGATGGAAATAATATTGAGCGAAGTATCCACTCAGAAGCGGATAACACCAATACAATGCTCAATCTGGACGCACTCGTTCCAAAATTACTGGTGAACAGAGGTCTAAGTCGTCTGGTATATTTCAGAGAAGGCAAACACATCTCAGAAAAACTACAGGAACGTCTGCATAATTTCTATCACGGTTCAGTAAGACCCTGTTATAAAAGTGCCGATATTCCACTATCGATCAATGCAATCCAGCTTGCCAACAAAGTAGATACCATCATTATTATGTCTGGGGATTCTGATTATATTGAACTGGTTCGCCATCTTAAATCCGAAGGGGTGCGGGTAGAGATTGCAGCGGTACTTAAAACAACATCGCAATTACTGAAAGATGAAGCCGATTATTATCATGAGATCACGAAAGAAGACTGGTTTACATTAGCACCAAAGAAAACCCAAGTAAGGAAAACTCAGGCAAGGAAAACTCAGGCAAGGAAAACCCAGGCAAGGAAAACCCAGGGACGTAGTCAAAAATCAAAATAGCTTTATTTTTCTAGATTGTAATAATGATGCGCAATGCATCTAGTCGGATCGTAGCTGACTCGATCAGATCGGAAGCAGTCTGTAACTTATTTTTAAAAAAGTCTATTTCTTCAATACGGACATTGGAATTTATTTTTCTCATATGGGTCAGTCTAGCTACTTCCGTTTTTAAGATATCATTCATTCTTTCCATTGCCTGATGTTTTAGTTCAGGCACTTCTTTCTCAGCGAGATCTCTAGATTTCCCCAATAACATCTTGATCACATCTGATTTTATATTGATCACTTCTTTGATTATCTCATGTGCCACCCTGGTCTGATTTTCATTAATGTAGCGGGTATTCATGTTCAATAATTTTCCATGCTCATCAATCATGATTCTGATTGTGGTTGGTGGCAAGAATCTGCTGGACTGCAGCCCTACTTTATCCACCGGCTCCAACACATAGAGTGTTTCCATCAACAACGTCCCGGGATTTAATTTCTCCTGCTCCAGTGTACAGACTGTCGAATTACCGAATTCATTGCTTAAAACCATATCCATGGCATAAACAACCATAGGATGTTCCCAAGATAAATACTGCATATCTTCGTGTATCAGCGCAGTCTCTCTCGAGTAGGTAATTGTCATGCCTTCATCTGTGAGTCCGAAAAATGGTGAAAGCATTCTTTCGCCTGGGCTCAATATATAGCTTGATTCACTATGGAATTCCGAGTTAATTCCAAAACAATCAAAAATAATTTCCATATACTCAGGTAATGCATTGTTTTTATCGTCCATAATGGCTCTGTCTTTCAACGCATCGGCAACGGATGGACGACAGGAGCTATATTCCAGTAGCCTGTCCCGCCCCTTATGCATCGCATTATTAAGTTCCTGATTTATTTCCATGGTTTTATTTATCAATGCTTCAGGAGACTCTTTCACAAAAAAGGCATCCTTTAATTCATTTTCCACTTGCTCGAAAACTGCCTGGCCTGCGGGACAGGTTCCTTTGAACGCATCAAGCCCTTCCTGATACCAGCGAAACATCACGGCCTGTGGACTATCTTCAAGATATGGCACATGAATTTTTATTGTCTGCCTCTGTCCGATTCGATCTAGCCGACCAATTCTTTGTTCCAGCAAATCTGGATATAGAGGTAGATCAAAAAGAATTAAATGATGTGCAAATTGAAAATTTCTACCCTCACTCCCAATCTCGGAACATATCAACACCTGACAGCCTTCATCTTCACCAGCAAAATAGGCAGCAGCACGGTCGCGCTCAATCAGACTCAAGCCTTCATGAAATGCTGCTGCATGCAGACCTTCCTTGATCCTCAGTAATTGACTGATATCCACTGCCGTCCTGGCATGCGCGCAAATTACCAATACTTTTTCTTGCCTCAGTAATTTAAGCTTATCAATCAGCCAACCGATTCTCGGATCAATTTTTTCCCAGTTTGTTTTTCCACGTTGTGAATAAAGCCTCTCAGGGCAAAGTGATAATATAATTTCATCTTCATGAACCTGCTTATCTAAAAATTCACCGTAAAGCGAGAGGTATTCCCTAGGTAAAGGTAATGGGTAGGCATAAATTTCCCTGTCAGGAAAACCCCTGATAGTGTTACGGGTATTCCTGAATAAAACACGCCCGGTACCATGATAATCCAGTAGTTGATCGATGACTTTCTTTCTTGCATTAATATTTTCAGGTGAATGATTATCGGTATTAGCAATCGGAACCAGCAGTTCAGCGCTACTATCAGTCAATGTTTTCCTGAGTATCTCCAGAGTATCACCCGATAATTCAACATCAGAAAACAAAGCCTCAACTGCTCGTGCAATTGGCTCGTAGTTCTTTTCTTCTTCCACAAATGAATTGAAATCGGGGAAACGGTTTGGATCCAGTAGTCGCAAACGAGCATAATGGCTTTCTTTCCCCAATTGTTCCGGTGTGGCTGTGAGTAACAGAACACCCCTGGTCAAGTGCGCCAGTTGTTCAACTATTTTGTATTCAGTACTTACCTCAGTGGTGGACCAGTGTAGATGATGCACTTCATCAACGACCAATAGATCCCATTCACCCAGCAAAGATTGTTGATAATAATTTTCATATTCAGTCAGAAATTCAAGACTACAAAGAACGAATTGTTCGGTCTGGAAAGGATTAATCTCTTCATTCTCTTCTTCAATGGCATAACATCTATCTGCATCAAAAATACTGAACGTCAGATTAAATTTACGCAACATTTCTACCAACCATTGGTGAACAAGACTTTCCGGCACAACGATCAGGATACGGTGAGCGCGTTCAGTCATAATCTGATGATGGATAATCATCCCTGCTTCAATTGTCTTTCCCAGACCAACTTCGTCAGCCAGCAAAACACGTGGTGCATAACGATGCGCTACTTCATTAGCAATATATAATTGATGTGGGATTAGGCTGATCCGAGTACCTGTCAGCCCGAATAGATCATTGTGTGCCAGGCTGTTTTGTTGCTTGAGTGTCTGGAATCTAGCCTGAAACCATTTATCAGAATCAGTTTGACCATTAAATAGGCGATCAGCCGGTCGGTTTAACTGTGCTCTATTGGCTAACAAATCTTCTCTGATACTTAGCTGAACACCCTCCTCATTTACTCCACAATAAGTGAGTAAACCTTCATGATCATTAATTGAATCAACAATAAATGTGATACCTTCCTCGGTGGAAATCGCATCTCCAATATTGAAGATAACCCTGGTGAGTGGTGCTGCTTGTTTTGCATATGAACGGGTTTCTCCTGTTGCAGGAAAAGAAATCGTCACGGTTCTGTGTTCTGAGGACAAAACCGTCCCCAATCCCATGCGGGATTCAGCATCACTTATCCATCGTTGGCCGGGAATATAATCCATCGATTTTAAGTCATCTCACTATTTACAGAAGAAAGGAATCGTCGATATTAATGTGCGCGGTATTCTACACAAAGCAGTATCCGAGAGAATAATTATCCTAACAAAAGATTAATTGTGTAATTTTAATTATCATTTCAGCCAGAATGTCAGGTACTTAGATAATTAGATTGTAATGTTGTTTATAACTCGTTTATTAATATAACTTTATACTTGTTGGAAAAATTTTATTTTGGGAGTATATTTTGCTCGCTGGCCAGATGAAAACGCAGGTAAAATCGTTAAACAGGTAAATATTTTTTATTAACACCTTCATGCATGTTTTTGGAAGTATGTTAACCCTATGAAGGGGAGGTACCATAAATGAACAGCCAATGTTTAAATGATGATCTAACAGATACAGAATACGATAATCTGGAGTTAGACTCTTTTACTGATGTAATAAAAGCAAAGGACATGGTCCAGACATCACGATATACGGCAAGACGTAGAATTGAAGAACTCAAAGAAGAACAACGCCTACGCAAGAAAATGGAGAGCTATGATGATTGGGATTAAGCATTATCTATACTAATTATTACGCTTAAGAATATTTAATCACACTCCAGTCTACCGGTTGTAATTGGCACAGTTTTTCTTCAAACAAAATAATGTTGTTATTCACAACGTATGATATGACTTACACGCTACACTTCATTTCAAGATAAAACTAGCATCAAACTACCTATATCCACGGTTACACAAAATGACCATTGATGAGTTTAAAAAATTACTGAACACAGCACCTGAAAAAATATAATTTGAAGATGTATGCAAATCATTAATGATAATTACAATCACACACCATGTAATAAATAGTGTAAATAATGTGATTATAAAGCCAAATATTTCTGCGGAAAAAATATAATCGAAAAAATCCATGCCTCGGAATTAAATACAGTTGATCGCCAAGAAAAATATGCTGTGGAATATATTAGAAATAATATTGCTACAATCAATCTTACGCTATATCTTGAATTATGACACGCATAAAACCCTTTTGAATTCATCGAATATTTTTGTAAATAAATTATTGTTTATTAGAAGATAATTTACATGCAGACAAGATAAATCTTATTGAATACTGTAGCAAGCATTAGTATATTTCACTCACATTCTATCGAATAATACTCCTTTCAGGTACAGAACTATTTCGATCTTCGATTTATCAATCGTTAGTATAAATAAAATGCTTCACAATCACATATTTTAATTCATTTGCATATTACCTTTATTTATAATCAATAGAACATTCGACTAGTACTCAACTCACTTCGCGAATAAACTCGTCACCATAGTATGGAGCATGGCAAGATGGTTGAAATTGGAAAAATAAATAATCTACAGGTATTAAAAAACCTTGAGCATGGAATTTACCTTGATGGTGAACATCTGGGTGAAATACTGATGCCAAGCCGGTACGTACCTGATGATTGTATTGTAGGTGAGTCACTTGAGGTATTTATTTATCTGGACTCAGCCGATCTCCTGATAGCAACAACAGAGAAACCCTATGTCATGGTCGATGAATGCGCCTATCTTAAAGTTGTGGACGTCAATCAGGCGGGTGCTTTCCTGGATTGGGGCTTACCCAAAGATTTACTAGTACCTTATGGCGAGCAAATCAGTCCTATGGAAGTTGGCAAATCCTACACTGTACTTGTCTTTCTCGATAAAAACACAGACAGGATAGCGGCCACACAAAGACTTGATACTTACCTTAGTGAGGTTGCGCAATATTTCAAACCGGAACAAGCTGTCGATTTATTAATTTTTGGCAAGACCGACCTGGGATATAAGGCAGTGATAAACAACACCCATATTGGATTGATCTATAAAAATGAAGTTTTCCAAACCCTCACCCATGGAGAAAAATTAAGGGGTTATATCAAAACCATTCGTCCTGATAGGAAAATAGACCTCTGTTTACAGCTACCGTGGGAAAGTGCGCGAGATGATCTGAGTTCAAGGATTCTGGTATACCTGAAAAACAATCACGGTGTTTCAAACCTGACTGATAAAAGTTCACCTGAAGATATTTATGAAAACTTTGCTGTCAGTAAAAAGAACTACAAAAAAGCGATAGGTACGCTTTATAAAAAAAGATTAATACGCATAGAAAAAGATAAAATAACGCTACTTTAAATGCCTTGTCATGTCATAAATTGGTCTGCATCCTGGTCAAATATTTGAATAATAATCTGGTTGATTTTGGTGATTTTTTATGTTCCTGTTCCCTCGCAGCATTCCGAATCAATTGCGTGATGTATTGGCGGTTGAAATTCATGAATCTAGTTGCAAGCTCATTTAGCAAATCTTGATCACCGAGTAGTAGTTGATCCCTCCATCGCTCGACCTCATGGAATGCATCGACTTCTTCTTTATGCGGTTGCTGCAATTCATTCAGTGCCGTACGTATTGATGCTTCATCTTCTTTCGGCATCAACTTCCCTATGTACTGTAGTTGTCGACGTACTGCACCACGCTTGAGTGTTTTTGCTGCAATGACCGCATGCCTAAGCTTATCTGAGATAGGAATATTCACCAGTTGTTTGTTGGGTAACCCAACGAGTTGTTTGCCTAGAGCTTGTAGTTCATGCATCTCGCGTTTGATTTGCGATTTGCTCTTTTCCTGCTCCTCGATATCTTGATCACCACCTACCTGACTTTCTATACCCACTTCTTTTCTCGCATTCATTGATGAAATATTCTGTACAAAAGTAATGCTTTATTTATTATTTTTAAAGGGTAATAACTCAGCCGCGTTAGTTCGATATCTCTCCATGAGACTGGCTTCCCTCTTTGTAAAACCTTTGATTGCAGCAGCAAATTCAGGATCACAAATCCAATGTGCAGAATATGTTGTCACAGGTTCAAATCCTCTTGCTATCTTATGTTCTCCCTGTGCGCCAGAATCAAAACGCTTTAGATTATTATTGATGCAGTACTCAAGACCCTGATAATAACAGGCTTCAAAGTGCAGACTGTGATATTCCTCGTAACACCCCCAGTAGCGACCATAAAAACTGTCCCCGCCCACCAGACTGAATGCAGCACCCACATATTTATTCTCTTTAACAGCCAGAATTAACAACAACTGCTCTGGCATTGTTTCGGCAATCTCTTTGAAAAAGGCCAAATTCAGATATGGTGGGTTGCCCCACTTCAAATACGTCAACTGATAGAATTGGTAAAATATATTTAACTGTTCTTCAGTAATGTCTTTGCCATGGATTTGTTTCAACGAGATGCCCTGATCACTAATAAAACGCCTTTCACGCAGCAAAGTTTTACGTTTTTTTGAATTAAAAGAATCAAGATAATCCTTAAAATCCCTGTAGCCTTTATTCGTCCATCTAAATTGGACACCTTCCCTTATGGCCAGATTCATGGATTTTAGTAGCTCTATTTCCGCCGATGTTGGATAAAGGCAATGCCAAGTGGATATATTCTCCGATTCTGCACTTGCAGTGATAAAGCTCAGAATTGATTTTAAAACAGACTCCTTATCGATGCCTGCTTTAACGAATAACCTTTCACCTTCGCAGGGTGTAAAGGGTATCGCCGTTAACCATTTTGGGTAATATGACAACCCATGTAGCTGGTAAGCATGTGCCCATTCGAAATCAAAAACATATTCGCCATGCGAATGTGTTTTTCTATACATGGGCATCAACGCAATTAATTCATCCTTGTCATAAACCAGACAATGTTGTGGTGCCCATCCTGTCTCTTCATCGACACAAGCACTCTTTTCGAGTGCATAAAGAAATTCATAGCGAATAAAGGGATACTCAAGCCCCGTTATCCTGTTCCAGTCTTCACGGGGAATCTCATCAATACGATTGATCAGGGATATTTTCATCGTTCGTTTTAACTAGATACATTTCTACTAGATAAATAGGGTTTAATCTGGCAAGTTGATGCCTTCATACCCAAACTACTTGGATAATGTAGGTTTCAGCAAGACGATAAGCAATCATATTCAAGGCATAAAACCGAAGAACTAGTCATTCACTGCGAGTTGCGCCTTGCTCTGACTTCCTACCTGAACTCCGAAGCCTGCATTTCCAAGTAGTCTGGGTATATAGTAGCATCGTTAATTATAAATATTAAAAATGAACAAACCCTTCTCACAAGCTTGCGAAAATAACAAGGATCCTATCCTTTCTGTCCTGAAACGAGTTTTTGACAGCCCTTACGAAGTACTGGAAATTGGTAGTGGCACAGGACAACATGCTGTTTATTTCGCCACACATTTACCTCATGTTTCCTGGCAACCTTCAGATCTGGCCATTTATTTACCAGGTATCAATTCATGGCTTGATGAAGCAAGACTCGAAAATATAAAATCACCCATGGCTCTGGATATCAATCACAAACCCTGGCCTGTCTCAGATATTGAAGCTGTGTTCACTGCAAATACTTTACACATCATGAGTTGGGAGAGTGTTCAGGTATTTATTCAGTCTCTAGGTGAAGTCATGCAAGCCGGCGCAAAGTTTTGTTGTTATGGTCCATTCAATGTTGGGGGAACTTATACCAGTGAGAGTAATGCTCGTTTTGATATCTGGCTGAAAGAACAGGATTCCTTAAGTGCAATTCGTGATCTGGAAGCTGTGGTTTCACTGGCCAACGATGCTGGAATTAAGCTATTGGAAAACATTGGAATGCCAGCAAATAATAAATTATTAGTCCTGGAGAAAATCTGATTTCTTAATAATTCAATTTAGGGACTGCCGCAGTAATTCTGCTTCTTTTGATTCTGTAAACTGATTACGAAGCAATAATGCATAACTCGAGACAGCGTCCTTATCGCCAAGCTCTCTTTCAATCATAATCCCCAGCCATAAACTTTTTGCTGAAGGCTTATTATACTCAAGATAGCGTTTTAAATAACCTCTGGCAGGCATATAGTTCTCCTGTCCATAGGAAAGTTCTGACATTTGTATCAATGTAGATCCAATCCCCGGATCCCTTTTCAGGGCTTCTTTAAAATAATTCTCCGCTAATTCAATCTGCCCATTATTGAATGCGCAGGTACCTGCATTGTTGTAGGCAAGCTCGGGGGTAGCATATAAAGGATTATTCACCGCCTTCAGGAAGATTTCATCTGCTTCTTCGTAACGCAGTGTTTGGCAAAGTAATAATCCGTAATTATTCAGAGTAGAAGAATCTTTAGGGTTGAGTTTAATTGCCTTTTTAAAATTATCTTCTGCAACATCATACACACCCAACTTTTGGTGTAATACACCAAGAGCACTATAGATTGGCGGGTAGTCTGGCCTGGCTTCCCTGGCTCGATTCAGTTTCTCCAATGCCTTTTCATATAGTCCTTCTTGCATATATCCAATTCCAAGCTTTAAATTGGCCAGCGCGACTTCAGAATGATCGTATTGGCGTGTTGCCTGGGAATAATTATTAATTTTTGCATCATTTTCATAGGCCGTACGCGTCACAGCAGACCCGATCGCACCAACAATTGCGGCTGGTCCACACGCAGTCAAAAGTAAAGACAAAAACAGCACCATAACCAAGACTAAATAATGCATAACCCAAGCTTACATCAAAAATAGTTAAAAATAATCCCCTAAGCCTTTATTTCTCAAGGTAAAGTGTATTTTTTATTTGTCGGTAAAAGAGGGAAAAACGCAAAAAAACAGGAAATAATCAGAAAATCTGAGGCTTCTATTGAATCGACTGCTTAGTCAAAATGGAGCGCAATTCTTTTAATTTTGATTTAACGCGCAGTGCATTATCGTAACCAATTCTCAGCAGAATCTTTTGTCCAGCAGAAAGTGACTCTAATTCCGGGTCGGCAAATTGATAAAACACCTTTGGTCGTACCAGATTTATCGGCCCTACGATCTCAGGTGACGCCAGTAAATGATCTATCACCTGGATCAAACGATCATTAAAATAGCGATCTGGATAACCAAGCGCTTCATAAGCTTCCTGAAATAAGGGATAAAACCTGGCGTAGATAGTTACCAGTTTTCTGCTATCAATAGCATCCAGAAAATTTACATAATGTGAATAGCGTTTAAAGTTTTTACTGTCCAGTAATGCGGTATCAAACTCCTGTTTTATCACAACGAACTTATCAGGCATACGCTGTGTAAAAACATAACGCTGCGGTAATTTTCGATTTGTCATGTTATCAACTGTGACAACGAAATGACGTATAAAAGACTTAAACGAAAATAAGCTAGTCAAAGCTTCCCCTTCGACTAAGCCATTGATTGCCCTCAATATTTCGCTATCACTTCCATCTAATTTTGGCAGTGGTTCAGGGGGAATTTGAATTCCTATTGGCGCTTGTTCAGGCTCAGATCCTTCCTCAACCTTGTCCTTTGAATTGGATGATATTTCCATTACAGGATATTTGATGGCCGTTTTTTCAAGCTCACCGGGAATTTTCAGAAATTCGTCATCCTCAGTGACTGACCTGGATTCTGAGATAGGATCAATTTCTTCTGTCTGTTGCCATGGATAATAAGTCGCGGCAATGGCCAATGAGATAACGATTACCACAATGAGGATCGATTTGTTCATAACTGTCTTTGTCCAGATTATTTGCCTGAAAAATTTGTTCAGATGAATGTGGCCCAGTTCACAAACGGTAGATCTAAGTCAGATATCTGCACCTTTCATCTGTGAAATTCTACCGCTTGTCCAGAATTAATTCATTTATTTAATAATAGTGTTAAACCTATCGCTATAGACAAATTCATAAAATGTAGATTATGAACAGACAAAATACCAGTAACCAGATTGCAGAAGCCCAATTAATCGTAGAGCAGCTTCATCATATGTTGCACAAAGATGCACTACACCGTCTGGAGCTTTTTCAAAAATATGCTTATGACCCCAGTGAGGCCAGATGGTCTC
>SMUY01346842.1_pt1 | contig 11633 bp, 10 predicted proteins | sample 2456441 | NCBI WGS metagenome assembly SMUY01 (sample SAMN11095931, study PRJNA526329) | marine sediment metagenome | biome: Marine sediment; feature: Surficial sediment; material: Deep marine sediment; isolation source: Hadal surficial sediment | place: Pacific Ocean | collected 2014-11 | depth...
GCCGGCGATGAACACCGACAGCTTGCCCCAGAAACCCAGAAGCGGCGGAAAGCCCACAAGCGATAGCGCCGCGAGCGCCATCACCACCGCCATCGCCGGGTGGCGGGCCCGCAGCCCCGCCAGATCGTCGAGGCTCTCGATCTCCTCGCCCCGGCGCTGAAGCCCCGCCAGCACCGCAAAGGCGGCGGTGTTCATCACCCCGTAGGCCAACAGATAAAAGAGCACGGCGTCAAACCCCAGCGCCGGTCCGGCGATGATGCCGATGAGCAGGTACCCCGAGTGAGCGATCGAGCTGTAGGCAAGCAGCCGCTTGGCCGACCGCTGGAGCAGCGCCCCCACGTTGCCCAGCGTCATGGTCAACACGCAGATCATCCACAGCGCCACCATGATGGGCTGGGGCAGGCCCTCAATCCCGGCGGCGGTCCGACCGCCATAGCCCACGGTGCTCACCAGCAGCATGATCGCCAGGATCCCCGCCGTCTTTGGAACGAAGGCCAGGAAAGCGGTGACCGGGGCCGCCGCGCCTTCGTAGACGTCGGCGGCGTAGAAGTGCATGGGGACGGCGACGATCTTGAACGAGACGCCCAGCAGCGATATCAGCATCCCGATCAGCGCGATCGAGTTGAGGCCTCCGGCAGCGGCCTGCTCGGCGAACACGTCGCGCATCTCGGTGAGCACGATCGTCCCGCTTGCACCATACAGCAGCGCAAAGCCGTAGAGGAACATCCCCGCCGAAAGCGCCCCGAGGAAGAAGTACTTCACCGCCGCTTCCAGCGCCTTGGCCGAGGGGCGGCTGATCGCCACCATGATGTAGGTGGGAAGCGACGTCAGCTCCAGCGCCAGGAACAGCCAGATGAGGTCGTTGGCGTTGCACACCAGCATCACGCCGATGAGGCTCAGCAGGAAAAACGCGAAGTACTCGCCGCGGCTGACCCGGATGGGGTCGAAACGAGCGCGTCCGCTCGCCACCGCCGCCTCGAGCTTCCGGTCGGTCAGCCACACGCTCATCATCGCCAGCAGGATGCCCACAGCGCAGACCACCAACTTGACGTACCTCCCCAGCAGGGGCATCAGCAGCCCGGCGCGGGAACGTCCCAATTCGTCAAAGACGCGGTCATGCCCATAGAGAAAAGGAATGACGGCCATCGCCGCAACCAGGAAGACGCACACCACCAGAGGGACCGCGTCGCGAACGATCCTCCTCCGGGCCAGGCCCATCACCGAGACCACGACCACTCCCCCAAAGAGCACGATCTCCGGGATCAGGAACCAGAGCTTGTCGATCATTGAGGCAGGCTCAGCCATCGACACGCCCTCCATCCCCGCCACCCCCCACCCCACTTCCCCCAAGATCCTCCGGCTCGTCCACGGCGCTCCCCACGGCGAGCTGACCGCTGAGGGCGAGGTGGTGCCGGACCCGCTCCGGATAGGTGGCCAGCACCGCGTCGATCGAGCCCTGCGCCGCGTGAGTGAGCGGGTGGGGCTGCATTCCGATCGCCAGACACAACACCGCCAGTGGAGTCAGCACCCCGATCTCGCGCCAGGTCAGATCCGCGGGCAGCCGCTCACCGTGCTCTTTGGCCTTCACCACCGGCTCCACCAGCGGTCCGAAGACAACCTTTCCCACCATGATGAGCAGGTACATGGCGGCGAAGATCATTCCCAGCGCCGCCACCGCCGCGTACCAGGGTCCCAACAGCCCGGGGTGGGTGGCGTTGTCGGCGCTGGCGGTGAAGGCTCCCAGCAGACATAGAAACTCGCCGATGAACCCGTTGAGCCCGGGCAGCCCCACGGACGAGAGCACGAAGAAGACCATGAAGAACGCCCACACCGGCATCCTCGCCGAAAGACCCGACAGCTTCGACATGTCGCGGGTGTGGTAGCGCTCGTAGATCATCCCCACCAGGAAGAAGAGCGCACCGGTGGAGAGCCCGTGGTTGAGCATGTATATGACCGACCCCTGCAGGCCGAGGGGGTTGAGCGAAAAGAGCCCCAACACGCAGAACCCCAGGTGGCTCACCGATGAGTAGGCGACCAGTCGCTTGATGTCATCCTGCACCCAGCAGATCAGCGCCGCATACAGGATACCGATGATCGAGATGACTCCGATTGCGGGGGCGTAGGCGATGACCGCCTCCGGCACCATGGGCAGGACAAACCGGTACAGGCCGTAGGTCCCGAGCTTCAACAGCACACCGGCAAGAACGACCGATCCGGCGGTCGGGGCCTCGGTGTGGGCCAGGGGCAGCCAGGTGTGCAACGGGAAGAGCGGAACCTTCACCGCAAACCCGGCGAGCAGCGCCAGCAGCACCCACGCCTGCTCGGAGCCGCTGAGATGGATGGCGGAAAAGGCCGTCAACTCGCCGATGGCAAATGACCATTGTTCATAGGCGCTCTGGTACTGCCAGGCCACGTAGAGCAGCCCGGCCAGCGCAATCAGCGAGCCTGTAAAGGTGAAGAGAAAGAACTTCGTGCACGCCCGGGCGCGGTTGTCGCTTCCCCAGACTGCGATCAGGAAGTACATCGGGATCAGGGTGAACTCGAAGCAGACATAAAAGAAGATCAGGTCGCGCGCGATGAACACGCCGATCATCGCGGCCTCGATTGCCAACATCCAGCCGTAGTACTCCTTGACGCGGTCCTTGATCGCCGAGAACGATCCCCAGATGCAAAGCGGCATGAGCAGCGTCGTAAGCAGGGTCAGAAGGAGCGACACGGAATCGACGCCCATCTCAAATTGGATCCCGAATTTCGGCAGTTGGAGCGTGGGGATCGCCGCGCCGAACCCGAACCCGCCGTCGTGCCAGTGCTCAAATGCCACCGCCACGATAATGCTGTGGGCAAACGTTGCCGTGGAGGCGAAAAGCGCGATCCACTTCGCCCGTCGGGCCGGAAAAACGCACACGGCGGCCACACCCACGAGCGGCACGAGAAGCAGCGATCCCAGCCACAGCCACACCATCAGCCCTGTCCTCCAAGCAGGCCACCTAAGAACTCGACGAGCTGCGGCAGCAAGAAGACCAAGACCGCCACCAGCGTCGCGCCTCCAGCCATCGAGATCGCGTAGGAGTGGAGGATCCCGTTGTGTAGCGGCTGGAAGCCCCGCCCCAGGGCGCGGGGGATCTTGGCGATTCCATCCACCAGCGACAGGTCGACGACGTAGCGGTCAAAGAGATTGAGAATGTGGCCGAGGATCCACAGGGGGAAGCGGATCGTCGCGTGGTACACCTCGTCAACGTACCACTTGTTCTGGAGCGCCAGCGGCAGCAACCGCGCGACGGGGTTGGCCAGCAGGGCGTTCTTGAGACGCTCAGCCGCCTTGCGGTCGGCCAGGTGGAAATACCAGGCGACGGCGATCCCCACGAGCCCCACCGTCCCCGCCACCCAGGGCATCCACAGGTGCGGGTCGGCCCAGAAGCCGGCGGCGTGCGCCGGCGCCTCCCGGACCGCGCCGGCGGTCGAGTCGGCCACCATGTCGGCGGCCCACCTCTTGAGAAAGATCGACCACACCGCACCGACCGTGATCAGGACCAGCACCAGGTTGACGGCCAGCCGCGGCGGGTGGGGATGAAACTCGCCGCGCGGCCGCCCCGACGCATCGTGGTGCTCCTCACCCGGCTCGAAATGAGGCTCCCCGGCACAGACGCGGAACCACACCCTGAATGCGTAATAGGCGGTCAGGAACGCGGTCACAATGCCGATGATCCCCAGCCACCGGTACCCGTGCCCCGCCTCGGCCACGAACGCCTCGGCCATGATCGCGTCCTTGGAGAAGAAGCCGCTGGTGAGAAGCGGCACGCCGGCCAGGCACGCGCACGCGTAGAGCATGGTGAGGCTGGTGATCCGCCACCCCGGCATCTTCAATAGACCCGAGATCTTCCGCAGATCCACCTGCCCGGCGAAGCCGTGCATGACGGCGCCGGCGGTCAGGAACAGCACGGCCTTGAAGAAGGCATGAGTGAACACGTGGTACGCGCCGGCGGCACTCGCCAGCATCCCCACCCCCATGAACATGTAGCCGAGCTGCGAGATCGTCGAGTAGGCGAAGATCCGCTTGATGTCGTATTGAGCCAGGGCGATTGTCGCCGACAACAGCGCTGTCAGGCCGCCGATCCAGGCCACGGTGGGCAGGGCCAGATCGTGAAGCCCCATGACGGGCAGCATGCGGCACAGCAGGTACACTCCCGCGGTCACCATTGTCGCAGCGTGGATGAGAGCGCTGACGGGGGTGGGACCCTCCATGGCGTCGGGCAGCCACACGTAGAGGGGGATCTGGGCGCTCTTGCCAAAGGCACCCAGCATCAGCAGATAGGGGATCGCCTTGATCGACCAACCGCCGGTCTCGTCGGGGTAGCCGCCGGCGTTGATCTGCTCGAAGAGCGCGGCGTACTGGACGGTCCCGAAGTTGTGCCAGATCAGGTAGATACCCAGCAGCAGCCCCAGATCGCCGATGCGGTTGACGATAAACGCCTTCTTGGCCGCCGCAACCGCCGACGGCTTTCGGTAGTAGTAGCCGATCAGCCAGTAGGACGCGAAGCCCACGCCCTCCCAGCCCAGGTAGAGCATCAGCAGGTTGTCCGCCGCCACCAGCGCGATCATGGCAAAGAGGAAGACGCTTATTCCGGCAAAGAACCGCGAATATCCCTTGCCGACGTCGGTCTCCATGTACTCGCTGGCGTACAGCGCAATCAGCGTGCCGATGCCGGTGACGAAGAGCATCCACAGCAGGGTGAGCGAGTCGACGTAAAAGCGGAAGTCAGCAACCAGCGTCAACTGGCCGCTTTGGATGTTCAGCCACTGCAGCAAAGGGATGATGACGGGGCTCTCATACGCGCGGTACAGCCCAACGGTCAGGCCGAATGACGCGCCGAGGCAGCCGACGGTGATCCACGCCGGAAGCTTGCTCTTGACCCGAAGCGCCGCACACACGCCGCACAGGACCATGGAGATTGCCGGCAGCCACAGGATCAGCCCGTAGAAGCCCAGGCCATCCTGGGCGATCGGCACGCCGGCAGGGCCCGCGGCAACAAGTGGGCTCGCCGCGAGCAAGCCACTGATGGGCGCCGCAGCCATCACGTCTCTCCCAGCTCCGACCACGCCTCGGCGTTGAGCGTCTCCTTGCGTCGGTACAGCAGGACGACCAGGCCCAGCGCCAACGCCGCTTCCGCGGCGGCCACCGTCAGGATAAAGATCACGAAGACCTGCCCGGAGACGTCTGCGTGAAAGCGTCCAAAGGCGATCATCGCGATCGCCGCCGCCTGGAAGATCAGCTCGGTGCACAGGAACATGACGATCATGTTGCGACGTGTCGTGAAGCCCACCACGCCAATCACGAAGAGAACCGCGCTGAGAAGCAGGTAGTGGCCCAGGGCATGCCCGCTGATCGTTGTCGCCTGGGCCACCGTCATCGCCCTCGCTCCTGGGCCGCCTTCGCCTCGGCGTTTGCCGCGGCCTGCTTCTCCTGATCGGAAAGCTCGATCTGCCGCTGGGCCAGGACCACCGCGCCGAACATCGCCATCAGGAGAATGACTCCGGCCAGCTCCAGGCTGACGGGGAAATCACTGATCAGGGCCAGGCCCACCACCTCGATATTTTCCGGCAGCGCGTCCTCGGGAAGGGTCACCTGCTGGATTCCGCCTGGACCGTCCACGTTGACGTAGACAGTCTCGCCGGCCAGGTGGACCCGCCGCCCGTCACCGTCGACAAGGACCAGCGCTTCGGTTTGGCGGCCAAGCTCGGCCCGGACCGCAGCCTCCACCCGGCGCGGCAGCAGGTTGAGCTTCTCGACCGCCGCCAGCCGCTGTTGGAGCCTAGACGGCGACGGCGGCAGCTCGCCTATGCCGCCCAGGACCATATCACCAAGGACCCCAAGCAGCATGAACCCCACCATCACCGCCGCCGCCGGCTCACGCGGCAGGCGGTCATATTCCGGCTGCATCATTTGCTCGCCTGGATTTTCGACCTGCCGGGCAAGCATCAGCACGAACAGATAGGTGATGAGGATCGCGCCGGCGTAGACGATGACCAGGGCGAACGCCATGAACTCCGCCTCAAGCAGCAGGAAGAGCCCGGCGGAGCTGAGCACCACCATCACGAAGTACAGGGCCGCGTAGATCGGCCGGTGGTGGGTGATCATCCTGACCGCCGCGGCGACGGTGATGAGGCCGAACAGGTAGAAGATCAACACCGGTGCCTCGCCGGGCTCACCCGCTCGCGCTGCCTCCTTGACCACCCACCCGATCGCGGCCAAGCCAAGCAGGACCGCGACCACCTTGATCGAGCCCGGTGCGGGCCGCAGCAGCAGATAGAGGGCGATCGCACTGCCGACGCATGCCGTATAAAGGATCGTGGGGGCCATCCACCCGCTCGCGACTGACTGTTCGGGGCGTGGGCGGCCCTCGGGGGGGGGCCGCAGAGGACACAACATATGGGCGATGAAGAGGAGCCGCAACCAAGGCCCAGCCGATCTACCCCCTATGCCCGAGGTGGTCCGTCGAAGCCTTCCCAACAGCCTCACGATGCTGAGGCTGGCCCTGGCGGGCGTCTTCTTCGGGACGCTCAACGTCTATCGCTTCGATGCCGAGGTCCAGCACGCGGTTTGGGCAAACGTGGCCGTGGGCGTCTTCATCCTGGCGGTGATCACCGACATCCTGGACGGGTACCTGGCCCGCCGCTGGCAGGTCGTGTCGGTCTTCGGCCGGATCATGGACCCCTTCTGTGACAAGGTGCTGATACTGGGCGGGTTCATCTATCTGGCGGGACCGAGGTTCGCGGTCTCGGAATGGGCGGAGAAGGGAGATTTCATCACCATGGCCACGGGCGTCTACCCCTGGATGGTCGTGGTCATGCTGGCCCGCGAGCTCTTGGTAACCGGCTTCCGCGGCGAGGCGGAATCGACAGGCGAGAGCTTTGCCGCAGCCTGGTCGGGCAAGCTGAAGATGGTGCTTCAGTCGATCACGATCCCGCTGGTGATATTTCTCGTTGTCAACCTCAACACCGTCGAGACCCTGTGGGCACGCTGGACCTGTTATGTCGCGGTGTACCTCACCGTGGGGATGACGATGCTGTCGGGCCTGCCATACCTGGGTCGTCTTCGGCATATCCATCTCCGGAGTCCGCTGGGGGAGGACCCGGCGGGATGAGCCTTGACATCGCCCGTCGTGCCATGGTGACAGTCTTCGGACTGGGCTTTCTCAAGCCCGCCTCCGGCACGTGGGGCTCCACACCGCCGGTGGCGATGGTCGCCCTCTTGTTGTGGTCGGGAGCGGCGCAATGGGTGATCAATGCGGCGCTTGGGCTTGTCGGGGTCGTCTTCGGCGTCGCCTGCGTGGCCTTTGGCCCCTGGGCCGAAGAGCACCATGGCGGTCGCGATCCGCGGCAGGTGGTGGCGGACGAGACCGCAGGCCAGTGCCTTGCTCTCCTGTTCGTCCCCTGGCGTCTCGACGGCGACGGCATGTGGTTCAACGGCGGCTGTCTCGCCACGGCGTTTATCGGGTTTCGCTTCTTCGATATTCTCAAGCCGCCGCCGGCCCGCCGCGCCGAGCGTCTGCCCGGCGGCTGGGGGATCCTCACCGACGATCTCGCTGCCGCGCTCTACGCGTTGGTGGTGACACAGGTGGTGGCAAGATTCGTGTTGCCGTGAGGCGTACGATCCCCTCCGTGACTGATCGCCGACCCCCGATTCCCTACCGCTCGCTCGAGACGCTGTTTCTGGACGTGGGCAACACCCTGGTCTCGATGGATTTCGGGTGGGTTCGCGCCGAGCTTGCCGCGGTGGGGATCCCCTGCACCGCCGGGGAGCTTCGCCGCGCCGAGGCGGCCGGCCGACCGCACTTCTCCGCCGCCCTTACCGATGGCGGCGCCGGCGGACACGAGGACTTTTTTAGCGCCTACCTCAGGATCATGCTTACGCACCTCGATGGTCCCATGCTCCGTAGCCCGAGGGACCCGAGCGAGATCGCCGATCTGCTGGCACCCGTTCTCGGAGGGCCCGGGTGCATGCAGCGGCTCTGGTCGTGGGTGCTCCCCGGCGTCCGCGAGGCGCTTGGCGCCCTTCGAGAAATGGGCCTGAAGCTCCTGGCGGTGAGCAACGCCGACGGCACGGTCGAAGAGAGCCTCATTCGGTTGGGCCTGCGGCCCTATTTCGACGCGGTCTTGGACTCCCATCACGTCGGTTTCGAGAAACCCGATCCGCGGATCTTTGACCGCGCCATAGAGATCTCCGGAGCCACCCGGGATCGCACGCTTCACGTCGGGGACATCTATGCCGTTGACGTCCTGGGCGCCCGCGCCGCCGGACTGCACGCCTTGCTCGTGGACCCCTTCGACGACTGGTCCGGCGTCGACTGCGTCAGGATCCCCGACCTTGCCGCGCTGGCCGCCGGATTCACGGCCGGCGCGTGTGGAAACGAATGAACCTGGGTACGCAGAGACGATGCGGATCGCACTCGTACAGCAACGGGCATCGGATGATCGGGAGGCGAACCGCCGCCGTGGGCTTGGGGCGGTGTCACGAGCCGCTGATGAGGGTGCCAGAGTGATTTGCTTTGCGGAGCTTGCTTTCGAGCCCTTCTACCCGCAGGAGCCGGCGACCCCGGAGGGGCTCGAGCGGGCGGAGCCCGTTCCCGGCCCGACCACCGAGGCGTTCGCACAGCGGGCGGCAGACCTCGGTGTCGTCATCGTGCTCAACCTCTTCGAACGTGATGGTGATCACACATACGACTGCTCGCCGGTCATCGACGCAAACGGAACTCTTCTTGGGGGAACGCGGATGGTCCACATCACGGACTACCCCGGCTTCCACGAGCGAGGCTACTACCGACCCGGCGACCGCGGGGCGCCGGTCTATGACACGGCCTTTGGACAAGTCGGCGTGGCTATCTGCTACGACCGCCACTACCCGGAGTACATGCGGGCGCTTGCCCTCGGCGGAGCCCGGATCGTCTTCGTCCCGCAAGCCGGTGCAGTGGGCGAATGGCCGGAGGGGCTCTTCGAGGCGGAGATGCGTGTCGCGGCCTTCCAAAACGGCTTTTTTACAGCGCTGTGCAACCGCGTCGGTCCCGAGCCGCGACTGACGTTTGCCGGTGAGTCGTTCGTCTGCGACCCGCAGGGGTGCGTCATCGCACGCGCCGGACAGGGGACCGAGGAGATCCTCCACTGTGATATCGATCTGGACTGTGTGTCTCGCTCGCCCGCCCACCGCCTGTTCCTGCCCGACCGGCGACCGGAGCTATACGGCCGGTTCATCCAGGAGTCATAGGGGTTCGGGACGACGCCACGGTTGGTCCGCCTGCCAGAAGACCGGGGCTTCGCTTCGCTCAGCCCCAGCCACCCGAGCCCAGCCCCAGCCACCCGGCCAACTCCTCTGGAACTGACAGCCTCGCCCTACAGCGGTCTCACCTTGCGCATGTCGTGCTTGACCTCAAGCGCCGCCCGGAGATTGCACAACTGCCACCGCCAGCTCTCCGCCTCCTCGGCCATCACCACCAGCGACTCGACATCCTCCTTAAAGGGCCCCTGCCGCAGCGTCACTTTGCTTCCCTGCTCGACAGACGGCTTGACCTGCCAGTACACGGGCGAATGCGTCTCCTGGTGTCCGGCCTGCCAGTCCCACACGATTCTGCCGCCGGCGTCGTAGTCGAGGATCGCCACCGTCGTGGTCTTGGTGAAGTCCTTGTCCCAGCTCAGAACGATCTGCCCCCCCGTCCGAAGATCCACCGTGGCCGCCACCGGAAACCACCGAGTCAGCCCCTCGGCGGTTGTCAGGCAGGAGAAGACCTCGTCATGGTGGCATGCGATCGTCTCCTCCAGGATCACCCACAGGCCGTCGTCTTCCCGCTTGATCATCCAGGTGCTCCTTCGATCAGCCGTCAAGCATGCGCCGCGGTCCATCCGACGCGAAGATCGCTGCGGGCTCGCGCTCGTGCGCCGTCAGGTCATCATATCGTTCCCGGTGTCTGACCACCCTGGCGGACCGCCCCTCCACCAGAACCTCTGCTGGAAGGGGCATGGAGTTGTACCGGCTGGCCATCACCATCCCGTAGGCCCCGGTGGAAAAGACCACCAGCAGGTCCCCCCGGCCAAGCGGCGGCAGATGACGATCCTGCGCCAGGAAATCACCCGATTCGCAAATCGGCCCCACCACATCGACCTCGACAAGGCCGGCAAGATCCATCCGCTCCCTTCGATGGGGGGGCACGTGCTCAGCCCTCACCCGACAGGGCCAGATGAAATGAAACGCCCCGTAGTGGGACGGTCTCAGCAGCGTGTTCATACCGCCGTCACAGATCACGAATCTCCTGCGGCCGGAACTCTTGACAAAAAGGACCCGCAGCAGAAGCACGCCCGCGTTGGCCGTAATCGTCCGCCCGGGCTCGATGACAATCTGAAGACCCTTCTTGACACGCCCAAGGAGCAGCGGAACGAGCTGGGCGGCGTATTCGCTCGCCGGCGGCGCCTGATGCGTCTCGTAGTCGGCACCGAACCCGCCGCCGATGTCAAGCATCTCGATCCGATGGCCACCTGCGACAAGCGCATCGATGAGCCCGCAGATCTTCCGCATGCTGGTGACGAAGGGTTCTGTGGAATTGACCCCCGACCCGATATGCAGGTGGATACCCGCCAACACACAATTCCGGTCGCGGCCGTACGTGTCAAAGAACGCTCCTGCCCGTTCAATGTCGACGCCGAACTTGGTCTCCCTCTTTCCCGTGGTCGTGTATCGATGTGTCCCGGGATTGACGTCGGGGTTGACGCGTAGCGCCGCCCGGCACCGCCGAGAAGTCTCCTGGGCCAGCGCGCTGATGGTCCTGAACTCCGATTCCGACTCCACATTGAACCACCCCACAGATGCCTCCAGGGCCTGGCGGATCTCTCCGTCGGTCTTACCGACACCGGCATACACGCACCGGGCCGGATCCACACCCGCCAACTGCGCCCGGTGCAGCTCGCCGCCCGAGACCAGGTCCATCCCGGCGCCTGCCTCTGCCAGCGTCCGGCAGATCGCGAGGTTAGAACAGCTTTTAATCGAGTAGCAGATCAGCGGATCCAGGGGGGCAAACGCCTCCGCCAGACGCTGGTAGTGATCAAGAAGCGTCCGCCGGGAGTACACGTAGCAGGGCGTCCCCACCCGCTCGGCGATCGCCTCAAGGGCCACCTCCTCGCAATAGAGCCTGCCATCTTTGTACAAGAAGTGATCCATGAAAGAGGGCCGTCGCCTTGGGGTTCAGATCACTCCTTGGGCTGGGTGGCGGCCTTCGCGCCGCCGATGCCGAAGGTCCGTACGGCGAAGATGGGTTCCTTGAACGTCCCTGAGACCTGATAGTTGACGAGCTGGCCCGTGACCGTGCTGAACAGCTTCCCGATTTCCTTCAAGATACCCCGATCGAGTCTCTCCAGCGGCCCGGCGGTGAAACGCAGGTTCAGCCGGCCATCGTAAAAGATCTCGCCCCGGCCGCGGACACCGATGGAACCGCCGACCACGTGCACTTCAGTGAGATGCACGCGATCCCCGGCGAGCTCGAAATTCAGCGAGCCGCGGTCAGCGCCTGCACGCTTCTTCGACGACGGGCTTCCAACCGCCAGCAGCTTGTCAAAGACGCGAATGATCCGCAGCCGGCCGTCGCGCACGGACA
>SMUY01241275.1_pt1 | contig 11627 bp, 12 predicted proteins | sample 2456441 | NCBI WGS metagenome assembly SMUY01 (sample SAMN11095931, study PRJNA526329) | marine sediment metagenome | biome: Marine sediment; feature: Surficial sediment; material: Deep marine sediment; isolation source: Hadal surficial sediment | place: Pacific Ocean | collected 2014-11 | depth...
CTGAAATCGAACGACCAACTCAGCTATCTGGAGCGGCAAAAACTGGAGGCCCTGCTGAAGGCGTCGCAGGATGTTTCAAAAAAGGTCGCCGCCCTCGACAGGAAAATACGGGAGTCGCAGCAGAGACACACTCAGACCGGGCAGCAGCTTATCAAACTGTATGAATCGGAGATCGACAAGGCTGTGGCGGCGCTGGAAAAGGGCGGACAGAATGCGCAGAACCGGCAAGCGTTCCTCAATCGTATCGACCGGCTGCGGCACAAAAGGACATCCGTTCAGCAAGCTGCCGGCTTACAAAAGGTCGATGAGCTGCAAATCAACCAGCTTGATATTTCGCCCGATGACACGCCCAGGCAAGTCAGGCAGAAAGGAGATCTGTTGAAAGACCAGGAGGAAAAATACCGTACTCGCGCCAGGGCACTGCAAGCGCGCGCCGCAGAGCTGCAGAAAGAACTCGACCTGCGCACGCGCGTCAGCGAGATGGTCGAAGATCTGGCCTTGTTCGACCAGCAGGAGGAGGCTCTGACAAATCTGGCCTCACAGTCAGGGGAGTCGGCCGTGACAGCAGGGTTGGATGTTGTGGAATCATCGGACCGCGCTGCCCTGGCCGGAGAAACTATCCTGGTCGGACAGAAGGATTTTGATTTTATTACGCTATCGGGGGATGTGATTGAGGATCTCATTGAGAATCTCTCACATCAGGAACAAGACGCCGAAGCGCGCGCCGACAGCCTTTCGCTGCGGGCGGCCCAATTTTACCACGCTGCCGAAGAACTGAAGAAACAGTAACTTGCCCGTGCGCGAATTCTCTGGTACAGCGGCCGCCCTTCTGCTCTGCATTTTGTTCCTTCTCGATCCCGGCAATCTCGTATTCGGTCAAAAAAAGCCGAAGTGGCGAGTCAAAAACCGGCTGCAGTTATCATACGAATTCGACAACAACATCCGGGAAAACCCGTCGGACTCGCTCGACCGTATAGAGGATTCCTCAGCCAGATTCCTGTTCAGTTCAAAGGCCTCGCGCTCAGGAAAAAAAATCGCGCTGCGCTTCACATACCAGGGTGGCCTGCAAACCTATTTTCAGCACTCTATTGAAAACAAACTCATCAATGAGATTCGGGCCGCTGCGATTCTTAACCTGCAAGAATTTCGAGTGGGCTTGCGTGGAGCCGGCAGGCTGAAAATTTACCTGAACGATGTTCTGAACTACTCTACCGGCTCTCTGGAATCATTCGTTCGTCCACCGCCATTTTGGGGCTTTGCAAATGAGTTTTCTGTCAGAAGAGCAGGCATCGAGTACAGCGATTTTCCCCGGTTTGACTACACAGAAATTCGCCTGGGATGGACTTTTTCGCGCACCCTGAGTCGGAGATTCGGATGGGAAACATCCCTTTTTGTTACAGGAATCGATTATGACCGCGAAGCCATAAGCTTCGACCCCGAGAACGCGAGTTTGACCATCGAACCCAGAAAGCAAAACGACGATGCTATCCGGTTGTTGACGCGGTTCAGCTATTCGAAATTATTCCTTTTCAGCTTTTCGTATTCACTTGAGCACAACGACTCGAACAGTTACGGTTATACTTTCTCCAAACACCAATTTGTGCTCGTTATCGGCATTCCGCTCCCGCGTGGCATCTGGCTGCGCGGCTACAGCGCACTGCAATTCAAAAACTACAGCGAGGAAACGCTACCCATGTTTCCGACCGACCTCGACACCGAGCGGGAAGAAAGCAACTTCTTCGTCCTGGATTTATCCAAAGACCTGAACCGCGGCACAACCGCCCTTCTGAGGTTCGCCTACTACAACAACGAATCCGTCATCCGCAGCCGCTTTTACAGCAAATTCCTCTTGACCACGGGCTTCGATTTCCGGTTTTAAACCTCTCGCCTCGTTTCAGAAATCTGAAATAAATATCAGATTTCTGATGAATCGGCGGGAAAAATCCTCAGCAACGATACAGAATAACAGCGAGATTAGTTGGCCAATCACCCGTGAAACGCGGTGTTCTTCCGTTGAAATGGTCGGGCAGGCTCATCTGGCACGGGCGTTGCATTGGTAAAGCTGACCCTTTCAACCAACATTCATTAACTTGCGAAAACCCAAATGCGAAACCTATTTTCAATTGCTGCCATTTTAGGACTGCTCATAACGGGCTGTGGCTTCCCGGGTGTTTTCGACGGCAGTGACGATAAGGACATACTCGAAAGCAACTCCAGTCCGTCAACCACATTGCTGTCCGTGGCAATAACCGGTGGTTTTGCCGGCGTGCAGCAATTGCTCGCTGTGGATGAAACCGGGCGCATCGTCTTTACCAATGATTTCTTCCCCGGCGCAACCTGGACCCGACAAATGACAGAGCAGGAACTCGATAATTTTGATGAATTGATGCGTGACAACAACTTCTTTTCGCTGGCCAGCGAGTACATTGACTCACAAGTTGCCGATGCCTTCCTCTACGCCATCTCTTACAGCAGCAAGACGGTGCGAACGGACAATTTCGCCGCGCCGCAAAATCTAAGAAATATCATCGCAGGCATCTTGCAACTCATCAACGCGACACATTTCAGCGGACTGGAACTGACACTGGCGTTGAGCGCGGATGAAATCCGTTCCGGTGGATGCGTCGATATGACGCTAAACGTAACCAATGCCGGCCAGGACGCCTTCACGTTGCATTTCAACGACGGCCAGATTTTCGATTTCCTGGCACTGACGGTGCAGGGTGAAAAAGATCCTGTTCTCGTTTGGAACTGGGCGCATGACAAGGCGTTCACGGCTGCCTTGTGGGACTTGACCCTGCAGCCGGGGGACAGCCGTTCCTACCAGGTCACCTGGGATGGCACGAACAACGCTGGCGATGCAATGACAGGTGAGTTCATCATGCGGGCCGAACTTGTTTCCACCCCCGGTGGCAGCCCCAAGCAGAAAACACTGACCATCCGTGAATAGAAGCACCTCTATGAAAAAGCTAACCGCCGTCAAGCATCAAATGGATGTGATGCCTCCTCCTCCGATCAGAATATCTCAGGTATGAGAAAATGCGGTTAGCTTTTTCTCTCTCATTTGGCGAAGGTAGTTGGCGATGCAGATAAAAACAAAAGAACGCTCCCTGAGTACCTGACTCACAAATTTACTGGAGGCTGGAAATGTCAAAATTACGGACTTGCATTTTAGTTGCACTCTCGATTTTGCCGTCACTTCTTCTCGGCCAGGCAAACGGGTTGCAACTCATGGCGCTGGGCGGCGTTTTTTCGCCGAGCGACGATGAAATTCAGAATGTCTATGGGGATGGCCCAAGCGGGAAACTCGCCCTGGCCGTAACCCTTTCCGAAATAAGTCGCCTGAAAATCGCCACCGACTTGTTCAAACAAAACGGAGACCCATTTTATCAGTCAGACGATTTTAATGCCGGCGACGCAGCGGACTTGTCGCTCACGGCAATCTCGTTAGCTGTGGAAGTACATCCGCTGACTCCCGGCTATCCCCGCCTATATTTTGGCGCTGGTGTAGATTACGTATTCGCGAAAGAGGAAATCATTGGCCAGAAAACAGGTAACGGCGGTTCTGTCGGTGCACATTTTTCTATCATTCCAGAAATCCGGTTGGGCAACCACCTCTCTTTGCTTGCAGAAGTAAGCTACCGCTTTCTGGAAATAACGTTCAAGAGCGATAGGGACCGGTACGAATTCAACTTATCCGGCGCCAATCTGCTCATCGGACTGGGTTATGATTTTGGCCGTTGATAGGTTCAAATGAAAAAACAGCTACTGAAAAACATTGCCATGCGACCACTTTTTAACGAAGCGTTTCTGGTAGTAGGGCTATGCCTGGCTTTATTGTCCTGCGGATTAATTCTTGATAACGACGATTCGAACAAGTCCGGAATCGAGGGAACAGTGCTGCGAGGGCCAACGTGTCCTGTCGTCCGGGAAAATGACCCGTGCCCTGACCAACCTTTTGCGGCGCCCTTCTATGTCTTTGGTGAAAAAGGCAAGGACATAGCAACATTCCAATCCGACGAGCAAGGTCATTTTCGGGTTGCACTGGATCCGGGTGAATATGCCATCGTGCCGGACGAATCGGCGCCCATACTCTTTCCACAGAATCAAAGGAAGACGGTGGTCGTGCATCAAAATCAATTTACCGAAGTTACTTTGCTGTTTGATACTGGTATAAGATAAGATTGAGAGGAGACATGCAGTACATATATCACAATTGCGTCGTGTTTTTGCTCATGGCTGCACTATGCTCGTGTGAGCAAAAAGTAGTGAATCCGCAGAACGAATCGACCCCCTCGGAATGGGAGGCGCTCAACATCGACGATTATGAAATCGACCAGCGGGTGAATTGTTTTTGCGCAACACCGCCGGCGAACAGGTTCCACAAAATCACGGTCAGGGATGACAAGATAGTGAGTGCAGTGGACTTACAAGACGGCCAGGCATTGCCGGAGAAGGACTTTGCATTCTTCAAGACTATCTCAGAACTGGTTGAATTCGTCGATTCCATCGACCGGGATGGCGTGGCTGTTTACGATGTCCGGATCGACAGCACCCACGGATTTCCAACCTTTATTTACATCGACTTTGACAGCCGGCTCGCGGACGAGGAAATCGGCTACGAAACCAAGAACTTACATCCGCTGTGATGAAAACTCGTCATGGGCAGTCGTTCCGGCCAGGCAGTTGCCTGATGCCGGAATGACAGGCGCAGGCGGTTTTCGTTCAGACACTATATAAAAGCTTTTGACACTAACTAAATGCAAATCGTAAAGGAGGCAAGGCATGAAAAAATTCATCAACACAATCGTGACTTTTACGGCGCTGTTCCTTATCACCGCCGTGACATACGATGACAGCGAAAGCTACTGTGTGATCTTCCCGCAAAACGGCCGCGACATTTTTGGAGTGGCACAACGAAATATCCTTGTTATAGGGGAGGATGAAGTATCGCTCATCCCGCAGGTCCATTTCGAGGGCGATGCCCGCGACTTCGGCATCCTGGTTCCTGTACCCGCCGAGCCAAAGCTGTCAACTGTCGGCTCGATGATTTTTACGGAAGCCAGTTTCATGACCCAGCCTATCGTACGGCGCAGCAGCAGCGGCGGCTGTGGTTGCGACGATGACAACAACAACATTTTCGGCCCGCAGTTGCTCTCTATTGACAGGGCATCCGTAGGAGCGCTTGTCGATGACGCCCAGGGCGGCGTAACGGTGATCTATGAAAAAATCGTTGGCACGTTCCAAGCCGTGGTGCTGCAGGCGACGAGCGCCGACGACCTAACGCAATGGCTGGGCGAGAACAACTATCACTTTGACCCGGAAGACGCGGACTTGCTGGTAGACTATGTCGCACAGGATTGGTTTTTTGTCGCTATGAAACTCGATACGAATCAGGCGCCGCAGATCATCAATCAATGGTGGAATGCAACCACGTCGCCGGCGAAAATAACGTTCGCCCATTCCGGGGAGTCGCTGACCTATCCGCTGAAAGTTTCAGCCATCAGCACCAATGAACGCATGGAAGTGCTGGTTTACACCATCGGCAAGAATCCCATGCGCTTCCCCGGAGCCAAGGTTGAATACGCCAATGAGTTCGATGAGGATGAGATCGAGGCCGTGTCGATCCAGTATCCAACCCTGTCCGGGTTTATCGCGCCCGGTTCGTTTGTGACCAAATTGCGCAAGACTTTCAGCAAGGCCGAAATGAAGCAGGATATCGAGATAAGCGTGACAGCAGACAGAACTGAATTCCGGGAAATAAAATACGTCAAAAATAGCAACGTCGGAATTATTGGTATGGTGCTTCTGGCTGCGGCACTCTTGTTTAACCGGCGGAAGAGGAACAAATTTCGAGTGGCAGAGTAGAGCGTAATAGTGCATGAACGCAAATGCGGGCTTTCGTCCGAGAAGGGTTGGTGAGGGCGTTTCACAGCTCACATAGTGGCTCCCAGTTGCGCTATGAATAAAGGAGAAAAGCGATGCAAGGCCTTAGCCACTTAATGACGATTTCCTGCTATTTACTATTGTGGGCCGCATGCGACTCAATCGAGGGTCCTTCCGGGAATGATCTCGAAACGACATTCCGCCTTACCGATGAAAATGGTCGTGCCCAAACTGCGTTCGCATTTAAAGATGGCATCCGCTTTCACTACGAAATAGAAAATGTAAGCAGCGCCGACCAGCAGTTCATCATCCCGGACACGGGTCCCATTGTGACTTTCGAGGTCCTTTCCGGAAACGAGTCATTTGGCGCCTCCGATGACGGCGTGGCTTACGCGCTGGTTATCGTCGTCGATACCTTATCATCCGGAGAGAAGATCGTTCACGAATACAGTTGGTTTTCCTACTCCGAACGCCAGTTCCTGCTGCCCGGGAAATACACTGCCCAAGCCAAACCGCGGTTACAATTCAGCCAGACCGAGACTCCGGGCGAGGAGTCCATCGAGTTTGAGGTGGTGTGCGACTCCTCCGTGCAGAACTGCGACACTTCAAACGTGGTGGTCATCACCGACACACCTGCGGACTCGTTGCAGCTCGATGCCTTTGCGCTCAATTCCGCAGCGGTCACCGGGGACTCGCTTCTTCTCAGCGTTTCTTACAGCGGAGGCTGCAAGAAACACGTCTTCGACTTGTTCATGACGCCTGCCAGTTTCATGGAATCATACCCGGTGCAAGCTAATCTCATCTTACGGCATGGTGCCAACGAAGATCCCTGCGACGCCCACATCACCCGCGACCTGACATTTGACATCAGCCCGATTGCCGACCTCTTTCGACAATCATACGCCCCGAACGGTATCGTGATTCTAAATGTCTTCGAGTACTATGAGAACAACCCCGGCAAAGTGTTGAGCGTCACCTTTCCGATCAAATGAATTTTCGAGTTTTCGGTCTCACAAAGTAAGTAATGTCGGCCTTAGCCGGGCAGGCCTGGCAGCATCACTCAAGCGTTTTCCCTTTCCACCCTATTGCTTTGGCACGTCTTCTGCTTTTTTTAGTCTTTCCTAAAAATTAAGTTGCTTTATACCAACCATTATATTATATTCACCCTAAATTGTTTTCAGCAAACAACTGTCAGAATCATGATTACACAAGCGATTCAAGACTACTTGAAGATCATTTTCAAGCTCACTCAGAACCACAAGCCGGTCAGCACAAACGCAATCGCCGAGCGACTGTGCGTGTCGCAGGCGTCTGTTACCGGCATGCTCAAAAAGCTCTCCGAACTAAAGCTGATCAAGTACAAACGGTACCACGGCGTTGAATTGACCGCCGGCGGACGTAAGGTAGCGATTGAAATCATCCGGCATCACCGATTGCTGGAGCTCTACTTGGCCGAGGCTCTTGGCTACTCCTGGGACCAGGTTCATGACGAGGCTGAAAAGCTCGAGCACCACATTTCCGAAGCATTCGAAGAAAGGATGGCCGCGGTCCTGGGCAACCCGTCTTTTGACCCACATGGCGCACCCATTCCAACCCGGAGCGGCGAAATTGCCTTGCTGAATCTGGTGCCACTCACCAACGCCGAGCCGGGTCAGAACGCGCACGTCCGGCAGGTCAGCGATAGCGACCCAAAGATGCTGCGCTATCTCGGCGAGATTGGCATTTATCCGGATGTTCAACTCGATGTCCTCTCAAAAGCGCCATTCGGCGGTCCGCTGCATATCCGGATCGGAGGCGTCGAGCATCACCTCGGCGAAGCGTTAACGGATCAAATTTTCATCGCATCACAAAAAACGGGCACAGGAGGTTTTTGATCAATGATTAGTCCCTTCACGTCTTTACTCTTCGCAGCAGCCATTGGCGGCGTCCTGTTGCTATTTTTCTGGCCGGACTCCGGGTTGTTCTGGAAATGGAAAAGGGGACTGGCCAGCACGCGCCGCATCCTGGTTGAGGACGCTCTCAAGCATCTTCATGACCAGGAATATCACGGCTACACCACAACCCTCTCCAGCCTTTCGGGCGCTTTGACCATAAACCGGGATGAAGCCGCAAAACTGATGGCGAGACTGCAAAGTATCGGGCTGGTGAAAACCATCGGGGATGGCTTTGAGTTGACTCCGGACGGTAGAAAAGACGCCCTGCGCATGGTTCGAATCCACCGGCTCTGGGAAAAATATCTCGCAGACGAGACCGGCGTCGCTGCCATTGAATGGCACAAGCGCGCGGAAAAACTGGAACACCATATGACCCGACAGGAAGCCGAAGCTTTGGCTGTGACAATGGGAAATCCGACCTACGATCCGCACGGCGACCCCATCCCGACGGCGTCTGGTAAACTGCCGCCACGAAAGGGCTGTCAGTTGACCGATCTTGATGTCGACGAAGTGGCGCGCATCGTGCACATCGAAGATGAGCCCGCCGCCATCTACGCCCAACTGGTGGCCGCCGGGCTCAACCCCGGCATGCAAGTACGCCTGCTTGAAAAAAGTCCCCAGCGCCTGCAGTTCATCGCGAACGGCGAGGAGATTGTCTTGGCCCCGGTTGTGGCCGCCAATGTGACGGTGCAACGCTTGCCAAAAGAAGCAGAAACCAACGGCTCATTTGCAACATTGTGTGCGCTGGGCGTCGGCGAGAAGGGTGAAGTTGTCGCCATTTCGCCAAATTGCCGCGGACAGCAGCGCCGCAGAATCATGGACCTGGGTGTCATTCCCGGCACGGTTATTTCGATGGAAATGACCAGCGCCAGCGGTGACCCAATCGCATACAACATTCGCGGCGCAGTCATCGCTTTACGAAAATCACAAGCAGACATGATCCAGATCAAACGCGTCGAGGAGGCAGTAGAAAAATGACGACCACGAGCGCATCCCAAAGTTGTGCAGCGTGTCCGGCACACAACCTATCCAACCTGAAAAAACTCGGCGTAAACATGACGTCATGGGACTACGTCATTGCGCTGGCCGGCAATCCCAACACCGGCAAAAGCACCGTCTTCAACGCCTTGACCGGCTTGCGGCAGCACACCGGCAACTGGCCGGGTAAGACCGTCGTGCGTGCGGAAGGCGGGTTTCAATACGGCGGCAGCCGTTACAAGATTGTCGATCTGCCGGGAACATACTCTCTGCTCTCGACCAGCACGGACGAGGACATCGCGCGAAATTTCATTCTGTTCGGTCAGCCAGACGTCACCGTGATCGTTCTGGACGCCTCGCGCCTGGAACGCAATCTGAATCTGACATTGCAGGTGCTCGAAATCACTGACCGGGCGCTGATCTGTCTAAATCTGATGGACGAATCCCGGCGGCATCAACTGCACGTCAACGAGCGCGCGTTAGCCAGAGAATTGGGCGTCCCGGTGGTTCCCACGAGCGCCCGCCATGGCGAGGGCATTCCGGAACTTCTGCAAGCAATTTACGAAGTCGCCAGCGGGCAAGCGGTTTGCAAACCGCACCGGATTGCGGCCCGCTCAAAAGAATTACAGGCTGCTATCCAGCGCATCGCAACCAATGTCGAAGCGCGCTTTCCCGGTCTGACAAACGCCCGCTGGGTGGCTTTACGACTGCTGGAAGGCGACCCGCGCATCATCGAGGCGGTCAGAACCGGAGAGTTGGCGGAACTCGTCACAAGTAAACCAGAGACTGAAGCAATGCCGAAAGCCGCGGCTTGACAAGAATAAGCGGTGAGCGGGAATAAGGAAATTCCGGCTGCCAGCGACTGCCGGCCGAATGATATAAGTTGTCGAATTTTCGTCCCAAACGCTACATAATGGAGTAATAGAATGAACGAAGCCGCAACAGTGAATAGTGACATCCTCGAAGAAGCTGCGTCCCTGCGCTGGGAAATCGGGGACAATATGCACGACTCCCTGATCGAATCTATCTATGAGGATGCCGCCAAGATAGCCGACAAGGTTGTGACAAAAATCGGTGAGAAACCGCGCTTCAACTGGGAGACCACGCTGGACAAACTTCTGACCAGCAGAATCTTCGGCTTTCCTCTCATGGTGGTCATGCTGACACTGGTCTTCTGGATCACCATTTCTGGCGCCAATGTGCCCTCAGGGATGCTGGCATCAGTCCTCATCGACCAGTTTCACCCGATGCTAAAGAGCCTTGCAGCCACTGTCGGGTTGCCCTGGTGGCTGGACGGTCTGCTGATCGATGGCATGTACCTTGCGATGGCCTGGGTGATCAGTGTCATGCTGCCGCCCATGGCGATCTTCTTTCCGCTCTTTACCCTGCTGGAAGATTTCGGCTACCTGCCGCGGGTGGCATTCAACCTGGACAACATGTTCAGGCGGGTGGGCGCGCATGGCAAGCAATCGCTCTCGATGACCATGGGGTTCGGCTGCAACGCTGCGGGCGTGATCGCTACGCGGGTGATCGACAGTCCGCGGGAAAGGCTTATCGCCATCATCACCAACAATTTTGCGCTTTGCAACGGCCGCTGGCCAACGCAGATTCTCATTGCCACTGTTTTTATCGGGGCACTTGCGCCCGCGGCCTTAAGCGGTCTGGTTTCTGCCGTTGCAGTCGTCTCAATCGCGCTCCTAGGCATCTTTCTGACATTTCTGACATCCTGGGCGTTATCGCGCACCATGTTGAAAGGGGAAGTCTCCTCATTCAGTCTCGAGCTCCCGCCATACCGGCCGCCGAGAATTCTGCAGACGCTTTACACGTCACTCATCGACCGCACTATTATTGTGTTGTGGCGAGCGATCGTGTTCGCAGTTCCATCAGGCATCGCCATCTGGCTGCTCTCCAACATTCAAATATCCGGAAACAGCCTCGCTGAACACATCATCAATTTCATGGACACATTCGGCCTGTTTATCGGCTTGAACGGGGTCATTCTTCTGGCCTATATCCTTGCGATTCCCGCGAACGAGATCGTAATACCGACCATCCTGATGTTGACTGTCCTGAGCGCGAAGATGGCGGGCGTTGGCGACGGAGCGGGCGTCATGTTCGAGTTGGACGACCTGTCCGCAACCATGACCGTATTTCAGGCCGGCGGATGGACATTGCTGACGGCAGTCAACCTGATGCTCTTCAGCTTGATTCACAATCCGTGCTCCACCACCATCTACACAATTTACAAAGAGACGGGCAGCGTAAAGTGGACGACACTTGCATCCCTGTTGCCGGTGGTGATGGGACTCGTGATTTGTTTCGTCGTCGCTCAGGTCTGGCGGCTATTGTTTTAAGGGATACCTCTCATGATCATGTCGGAAATCATCGCACAAGCCTACTCCGTGGGATTTCTGGTAACGGGTATTTCCCATGCCCTGCATCCGGGAATGTGGTCAAAATTTTTCCTCGAAATGAGAAAATCCGAAACCGCGCCGTTTACCATCGGTGTTTTGACCTTGCCCATCGGACTCCTCATAGTCCTCGGCCATAACATCTGGCGACCGGACATCACAATACTGATCACTATCTTCGGCTGGCTGATGACTTTCAAGAGTGTGGTCTATCTCGTGTTCCCGGCCTCCTTCAGAAAAGTGACCCCGGATAGCCTAACCACGGGCACGAAAGGATTCAGGCGGATCGGTTTGGCCATGACAGTGATCGGCATGGCGCTGGTTTTCCGGGTGTTCTTTTTGAGGACGGTCCAAGGCTACCTGACGTCTTCTCCTTTGAACCAATAGCGCGGACGCAGAGTCGTCATCGCCATCATAA
>SMUY01158486.1_pt1 | contig 11625 bp, 12 predicted proteins | sample 2456441 | NCBI WGS metagenome assembly SMUY01 (sample SAMN11095931, study PRJNA526329) | marine sediment metagenome | biome: Marine sediment; feature: Surficial sediment; material: Deep marine sediment; isolation source: Hadal surficial sediment | place: Pacific Ocean | collected 2014-11 | depth...
CACGTATTCGCCTTGCGCCGCAGAAGGATTGGAAAGTCAACAATCCGGTTCAATTAAAAACAGTGTTGGAAACGCTTGATGGCATCCAAAAAGAGTTCAACAACACCCAGACCGGGGGTAAGATGGTTTCACTCGCTGACTTGATTGTTCTGGGCGGATGCGCAGGCATCGAGCAGGCGGCGAACAATGCCAGTCACGATGTGACGGTGCCCTTTACACCGGGACGTGCCGATGCGTCGCAAGAGCAAACCGATGTGGAATCCTTCGCCGTCCTCGAGCCGGCTGCAGACGGATTCCGCAACTACTTGAAGACCCAATACACCGTATCGGCAGAGGAAATGTTGGTTGACAGGGCGCAGCTGTTGACGCTAACCGCTCCTGAGATGACTGTTCTCGTTGGCGGCATGCGTGTACTTAACACGAACTTCGATCAGTCCCAGCATGGCGTCTTCACTAAACGTCCAGAGGTGCTGACCAATGACTTCTTCGTCAACCTGCTCGATTTGGGTACGACGTGGAAGGCGACTTCGGAGGCCGAAGAATTGTTTGAAGGTCGTGATCGTACGACAGGCGAACTCAAGTGGACCGGTACCCGTATCGATCTCATCTTCGGTTCTAACTCAGAACTCCGGGCTCTCGCTGAAGTCTACGGATGTGAGGACTCTCAAGAACGGTTTACGCAGGGCTTTGTGGCGGCGTGGACTAAGGTGATGAATCTTGACCGCTTCGACCTGGCCTGATTTCAGTGGTGTTTGTCTGGCCGAAAGGCCAAGCAAACTAAGTCTTGATAAACTCATTGAAGCAACTACTGAAGGAAATTATAAAAGTTAATTTAGGTGTATGTAAATTACATACCCCCCTTAAATTTCTCAGGTTTATTTAGATACTTCTTTTTGCAAAGAAGCTAAATATAATTTAGCGTTTTCAATTTTATCTAATCCGATTTCCGCTTCTTTTGTAAGCTCCACAAATTTAGAATAATACCACTGGGCTTTCCCAACATCTCCTGCAAGCTCCGCCGCGCGCGCTGCACCATAGAGGCTGTTAAATCTGTTTGGGCTGCGTATAAGTGCTTTTTCATACTGTTTAAGTGCATCAGCATAACTTTTAGACTCAAAAAGCATATCACCATATAACTCGCGAGCTGGCAGTATTTCGCCAGGAGTAATCGGATGCTTATCAGTGGTAGATTCAAGATCGGCAGCTTTTTTCATTACATTTAGACCCTGTGTCTGAAGACCTTGATTATATGTAAGCCATGCTACAGCGCAAAGCAGTTGTATCTCAATCTGCTTAGCCCAGTATGCTGAGCTCTTGGCCTCTTTATTTTTTAGTTCATCCAGAATTGCAATTTCTTGTTTTGCAATTTCATCTTTACCAGAATTAGCAGCCCCCATAGCCCTTGCAAAATGAGTGATGGCAAACATTGCGGGGTGGCTTCTAAGTGGATAATTGCCAGGCTCTATAGCTTTTACCCGAGATGCTTTTTCCCAGTTATGACGCTCTAGCGCTATACGAGCTGATACCGACGCAAGTGTATATGAACTTACAACGTGTTTTTGAATTGACCCCTGCAGTGATGCTATTTCGTTTAGTACATCTTGGGCTTTTAAATCCTGCCCTTTTTGAAGGTAAGAGTAAGCAAGATAATCGAGTGCATGTAGATAATGAAGGGATATCGCGCCACTTGCCGGATGCTTAAGGGCCGCAGCTGCAGACCTTTTGTTCATTTCTATTGAATCATCCCAAAGCCCAAGTCTGGTAAAAATGTGAGTAGGCATATGAAGTGCATGGGGAATGTCTGGAGCTATATTTCCATAATTATAGGCTACTTTTAATGCTTTTTCAGCAAGCGGAGGATAGTCAAATGCATGAATAGTATAATGATGGGCTCCCGGATGATTTGGAACTTCATAGAGTACTCTTTCTAAGAGCTGCCCTGTACGCAACTGTATCTCATAAGACTTATCCTGAGGATCAGCACCGGCAAGATAAGAAAGGGCATAAAAGCTTCTTGCCTCCAGATCATCTGGATACTTCATATATACGGCTTCCCATCCTTTCTCAAAACTCTTTAGGTTTGCTTTTTCATCCGGAGTCCATCCGGGGGTGTAATATTGCAGCGCAGCTGCAATGTAATCATTTTCTCGCTCTGTTTTATTTGCAGAATGTAGCGCTTTATCCAACAAACTTTTTCCTGTGTTAAAAGTCTGCTGCGTTGGTTTATCTGACCATAAAGGGTGAATACCTGTCATTGCCTGACCCCAGTAACCGATGGCACACTGTGGATCGAGTGTAGTGGCAGTCTGAAATTCTTTATTTGAGCCTCCATATGTCATATGATGAAGCAGTGCTAACCCGCTGGTTATATGCTTATTTGCTTCTTCGCTGCACGAAGCAGGAAAGTTTACAGTACCCAGTTTTGGCTCTTCACTTCTTGGCTCTTCCTTTGGAGCTTCGACCTGTTTGCTCCCACAGGATGCTAAAACAATAAAAAGTCCACACAATAATATTCTAAACATAGCCCACCTCTCGTAATGTTATAGTTTGAACTTTAATCTATATTTATGTATTTTTAAAGTCAGTATTTTATATTACTTTTTCTTTCTGTTATAAATAAATATTTATCGTCAACAGATTAATGCTAACTAAATCATATTTAGACGGGGACACTTTTGTAATTAAGAAAACATTTCTGAGTATAATGTTAAAACTTATTTTTGTATGTACTCTGACTTCATTTATGGGATAGATTTTTGTGAAATATGCCAAAAATAACGATAACCTCTTTGAATATGTGGGATATTTACTAATTCTATTTTCTATATTTTGCCTAGTTGCTATGTCGTACAAATCTCTAAAGCACAAAGGTAGAGATATACTAAGAGCTAATTATAAGGGCCTCACAATATTTAAGGATACCGTCGGTGTCAAAGAGATGTTTTATGAGTGGGAAAATGTATTAATGATTTTGCTTACAAACAAACTAGTTACTAAACATGAAAATGGAAAAGGATGGTCGCGTAATGATTTCATCATATTTATCAAGAACACAGAGGATATTGAATCTATTGGACCAATAGATATTGCACAAAATTATATTGGCGAATCGCCCGAAGGAGGAAAATTTATTCATTTAAGCTTCAGCAGGAAAGACATTGATATCACACTTAAATATCTAAGGGAATTTTCGGGCAATATGTTTGAGATAAACCATTACAAAGAATTGATTTTTGATTATCAGAACAAAAAGATAGAGTACAAACCTGAAAGTATAGACTCTCTTAAGTTCACTCAAAACGGCTAATTTGAAACTGCACCAGTCTTTCACTAAGCCAAATTATCTGCTTTAGTTCTTTTTCGTTAAATTTAGAAAGGAAGTTTTCTTTTATTGAACCGTAATATACTGGCCACATTTTGTTTCTAAGTTTTTTACCCTTGGGTGTTATCACAGCAAATACCCCTCTTGTATCTTCCTCGCACGGTTCACGTTTTATAAAACCCTGCTTTTCCAGACGGTCTAGAAGTCTGGATACGTTGTATTTACTAAGAAGAATAAGTTCTCCCAACTCTTTTTGCCGCAGCCTGCCACCCTTTGCTTTTTCAAGCTCCAATAAAAGATCATACCACGATAGTGGTGGAAAACCGCCGGCTTTAAACTTATTATCTACTATTTCCAGAACACTCTGCTGAGATTTAACAAACCCGATCCAGGCCCTTGTCTCAATATCTGAAAGTTTTTGTCTCATATTTATATTTTAAATTATATAGTTGCAATTACAACTATAGTACGTACAATATAGTTAGTTGCATATGCAACTACTATTTTTGCAGGAGGTAGAAAATGATAAGTAAAATTAACAAAGAAGAAATCATAGGTCTTTTGGATAAATCGCAGCCCATGATATTGGTGGAAGCATTGCCCGAAAAATATTTTAATGAAGCGCATCTTCCAGGAGCAGTTCAGATTGATTATACAGAGGTAACAGAAAAAGCTCCTTCACTTCTTACAAATAAAAGCAGCAAGATTGTGGTTTATTGTGCAAGCAGTGATTGTGAAAACTCCACAAAGGCTGCCACTACATTGAATGAATTGGGATATGAAAACCTATTTATTTATAAAGAAGGCAAAAAAGAATGGGTCGATTCAGGTCTTCCTATCGAAACAGACAACTAAATTCGTAAATATTTCATTTATAAGTTTCTAAAAAACAAAATAGAAGGAGGGTAATATGATATACAAATTATTTAAAACAGATCCACAAGATTTAGGAAGTTTAATAGCAAGAATTACTGCCGGAATAATAATACTGCCCCACGGTCTGCAAAAACTCTTAGGATTGTATGGAGGTTATGGGTTTAGCGCAACTCTTGATTTCTTTACTACCATAGGAATCCCTAAAATTATTGGATTTCTAATTATAAGCGGCGAATCCATCGGAGCTTTTTTGTTAATAATTGGTCTGCTGGGCAGAATTTCAGCACTTGGTCTAATACTAATTATGCTCGGTGCAATTTTTATGGTTCACATGCAGTACGGGCTTTTTATCAATTGGTTTGGAAATCAAGCCGGACAAGGATATGAGTATCATTTACTCGTTATAGGCCTATCGCTGATAGTATTAATAAAAGGATCAGGCAAATGGTCATTGGATCAATTCATTTTCAATAAATATAAAAAGTGATTTTAGTTTGCTAGCTAAAAAAATTGTTTTCTCAAATTTATTTAATGTAACCCTGGCAGTTATATTTAGTTATAGTTAATATAAAAACAGATACAAAGGGTTAATTATGACTAAGCAAAAATTATTATTAATAGGATTTGTACTCGCATTATTATTAAGTCCTTTTGCATCTTTTTCTGAAGAGACTAAATACAAGTCCTATACCGATATTGGTCCCATTGAAAAAACTGACTTAACTATTAAACAAGTAGTCTCCGACCCTGATAAATTTCATAGAGAAGTAATTACCGTAGAGGGAGTAATTTCGAAAATTGAATACAAGAAGTTGTTTACAGGCAGAAAATTCACACTGTTTGGACTTGAAGACGCCAATCAAAATACAATTAATGTGTATGCCCGTGGCTATGTTAAAGAAATAAAAAAAGGATCAGAAGTTAGAATCTATGGAAGGTATAGCAAAGAAAAATCATTCCTATTTAAAAAACATAAAAATATAATGAAAGCCAGAAAAATTCACTTTTTGTAAAGGGCTGGGTCAGGCTTTTTATTATTTTCTTTATTCGTATTTATCTAATTAAAAATAAAATCATAGATCATGTCTACCAAACTCTGCATCAAACATTCCCTGTAATTCCTGTGCTTTCCCATCGTATTTCTTTACACTCTTCCAGGAAAGCCTTGGTTGGAGCGCCTCTTTTCTTACTCCAGGACATCTTATAGGCACACTTAATCCAAATATTGGAACTTCTGTAAATTTTACTTTATTAAGAGAACCGTCGAGAGCCGCTGTGACAAGCGCCCTAGTTTCAGGAAGCGGCATCCGTTTGCCAACTCCATATGGACCTCCCGTTATTCCCGTATTTAATAACCACACATTTACTCTATGTTTCTTTAATTTGTCAGCAAGCATTTGAGCGTAGAATTTCGGATGGCGTGGTAAAAATGGAGCGCCAAAACAAGAACTGAAGGTTGCCTGAGGTTCTGTGACTCCTCTTTCTGTACCTGCAACTTTTGCCGTATAACCAATAATAAAGAAAAATATAGCCTGTTTAAGGTTTAATTTGGAGATTGGAGGAAGCACCCCGAAAGCATCGTAAGTCAGCATGAATATCGTTTTTGGGACACCGCCTACTCCATCGCGGACTATTCCTTCAAGATGATCTATTGGATAGGCTACCCTTGTATTCTCGGTATATTTAACACTGTCAAAATCAATTCTCTTTGAAACCGGATCTATTTCTACATTTTCAACGACAGAACCAAATTTAAGAGATGCATTATAAATTTCCGGTTCAGTTTTGGGATTTAATTTAATTGCTTTAGCATAACAGCCACCTTCAAAATTAAATACCCCTTCATCGAACCACCCGTGTTCATCATCTCCAATGAGGAGTCTGCTTGGATCGGCAGAAAGTGTAGTCTTCCCTGTACCCGAAAGTCCAAAGAATAAAGATACATCTCCTTTTTTTCCAACATTAGCAGAACAGTGCATAGGAAAAACCTTTTTTTCTGGAAGCAGATAATTTAGGGCGCTAAAAACAGATTTTTTCATTTCTCCCGCATACTCAGTCCCACCAATAAGCGCTATTCTTTTCGATAGATTAAGAATAATAAAAGTTTCTGTGCGAGTACCATCTCTTTTAGGATTGGCTTTAAAACTTGGAGAACTGATTACCGTAAATTCAACTTTCTTGTGGGAATAATTATCATCTTGAGGCCTAAGAAAAAGACTGTTAACAAAAATATTGTGCCATGCATATTCATTTATCACTCTTATAGGCATTTTGTAATCATTGTGTGCACAAACGAACAGGTCACGTACAAATAAATCTTTACCATTTAGATGTTTTAAAACTCTTTGCAACAAAGCATCAAATTTTTTGGGATCAAATGGTTTATTAACCTTGCCCCAGTTTATTGTGTTTTTATTCTTTAAATCCTGAACTATAAACCTGTCCTGTGGTGAACGTCCGGTATGTTTTCCCGTATAAGCTACAATAGTACCGCCCTCACCTATCGTGCCTTCATTTCTTTTGATAAATTCTTCATAAAGAGTTGGTACGGGAAGGTTATAAAAAATATTACCAGGTTTTGTTATACCATGTTTCTTTAATATTCTTTTTCCAACCTCTAAACTAGACATTCAATCCTCCGCAATGTAATAAAAAATGGAAATCTATGACGAGCTGCTAGATTTACAATTAAAAATTTTAAAAAAGGAAGAATTTAACAAATCTTAACAAAAATTCAACATGCAGATAACATAAACTGAAAAAACTTCAAAAAAACTTAGTAAAAACTACCGAATCTTTCTAACCCAGTTTGAAATAGCAGCTATAGTTGCTTTAGGATTTTCCATGCAATCATGTTTTGCATCGGGTATTAATCTCATTTTAATATTGTTGTTACCCGATCTTGTGAGAATTTTTTTTAGTTCTTTCGGCTCCCAAGCTTCAACAATATTATCATTTTTACCATTAATAAAAAGTATCGGGATTTTTATTTTATCAATCAACTTATATGTCTTTGCATTATCTGCTTCAGGGCTTCTCATAAACCACCATGTTTTGTAAGAAAACATCTCACAGTCTATAGGATTAAATGTAGGCCCCCATGCCCTGTAGACAACAAATATTTTATCATTTTTTGATTTTTGAGGATCAGATCCAAGCAAATGCTTTGCAGATTCATAAATGTCTTCATAGTTTGGGATGCTTTCCCATTTTTCTAACCTTGCCTTTTGAGATTCCGGCAGAGAATATGAACATCCCTCAAGGATAATTCCTTTTGTATTATTACTGTGTTTTAATGAAGTATAATAGGCTACAAGATTTGCTCCCAGGCTGTATCCCAGGATAAAAATCCTCTGAAAACCAAGCTTTTCTAAATACTTAACTGCCGCATCAATATCATTTATTGTTTCATCAAAAATTGCACTTTCCATTATCTGACCCATAAAAGCCATGCGAGTGTTAATTGAGAGTGAATGAACCCCAACATCGAAAAGTGCTGGTGGCAGAAGCCTAGGCGTTCCTCTTGTCAGGAAATTTCCGAGTACACCATGAACCTGAATAATTATAGGACTGCTGTATAGCTCGTTATCATTCCTTTTTTTAGAAATAGTTAATATTGCACTGACTTCAAATCCGTCCTTAGACTTAAAATAAACCAGTTTTTTGTGTGATCTGTTCATTTAGGGTAAATAAATTCTAAAAGGCTTATTCTTCAAATTCACTATTCAACCAGCCTACTGCGATATCACCCAACTCTTTTTCATTACCCTCAAAGGAATGACCACTCTCTACAAAAAACACCGAGACATTTTTATTGCCTGAATCTCTTGCGACCTGTGCAAGATGATAGGTTTCCTGCGAATCAACAATTTCATCATACCAACCCTGAGCTAACAGTATGGGCAGCTTAATCTTTTCAATCTGCTTATAACACATCGCACTATGAGCCTGCGGGCCTGCCAGATGCCACCAGGTTTTATATGTATAAATTCCACTGTGCTCAGGCAAGTATGTATTGCCCCTGGTTTTATAAACAACTATAGTTCTGTCTTCTTTCGTATTATCAGGATTGCCTTTAAAGATTGTTTTTGCCTCTTCATATATCTGATCATAAGATGGCTCACTGCCCCATCTATTCCATCTTCTTCTTATAGAATCAGGCATAGAATAAGGTGTGGCCAGCGCAATTACACCTTTTAGGTATGGATATTTTTTCTTGGAGCTTCTCATGGCCACATATCTAAGCGCCACAGCACCGCCAAGGCTGTAACCTGAAATGACTATATTCTTATAACCCTGTTCCAAAAGAAATTCCTTTGCTCTGTCTATTTGCGAAATAGTGTCATCGATTATTCCATAACCAAAAAATAACCCGAAATTGGCAAGTCTTGTATTAATAGACAAAGATGAATAACCTGATTTTGCTAAAATAGGGGGTAAAAACCTCTGAGTGCCATCTAAGAAGTTCCCTAAAAATCCGTGTACATGAATAACTGCTGTTTTAGAATTCTTATCAGAACTCACTTTGTTACTTTTATAGTAAAGAGCATCTACTTTGCCGCCATTAAACGGTATTGCTATTAGCTCCTGCTCCATATATTTCATGATATATTGATATAACCTTATATTGGAATTTGAAACTGCTTCACTAGTTTACTTTGTGAAAATAAATAGTAATGCAATTTTACAGAATATCTAATTTAAATAAAATCAAGAAGGAAAATATTTAGAAGGATTGCTAAGTACTTTGTCAGCAAACTTTTTTGACTCAAACCAATCGCTGGTATCTGATAATTTGATAACTTTTTTAGTTACAGCACCTTTTGCATAGAAGCTCTTATTAATCGAGTCCCAAAGAAGCTGCCAGTTCTCTGAATCAATATTTTTCACCCAGCCAAATGGAAAAGTTGATAACATAAAAAAATATAAATCTAAAAGTCTAAAAAATCAAAATTATACTATAAAATAATAACGTTTTATTTTTCGTCTTTAGGCACTTCAACTATCAATTCATTAAATCCTATTCCACCCCTAAAAACAGCGTAGTCATATCCACATGACTTAATTCTATCCATACCAGTCATTCCCTGATACTCAGACTCTATAAAAGGTTTTACGAAATGGTCTTCGTCGGTGCATGTAGGACATAAGAAAATAATCTGCTCTTCATAATTTCCTCTAGTATAAACTTTGATGTTAATCTTTTCTTTTTCATAATAAGAATTCCACAATTCAGCACATGAACTTCTCAGTGGATGAGGCTTTGCTTTTTGAAATTCAACCTTGTCTTTTGTCTCACTGCCGTAGTAAGCCGCATCACCTTGCATGTAACTTACGCTCGATGAGCCTGATCCTACAGCAGAACTTGAACCTGAACTAGAACTTGACGATCTCGATATCCCTTGTTCAATCTCACCGAGAATCGTTGTCCTTGCCCTGGCAATCTGAATACCTGTTTCAGAGTTTGCATAGTCGGAAAAAATCAGCCCTGAAAAAACGGCTAAACTTAAAATTATTAACTTCTTCATTTTCATCTCCTTATTACTATATCTTATATATTGTTATTTATTTTACTATATTTTGAAATAGTTACAATACATAATTAAGAATAAGCTTTAAATAATTAAATAGCCGAATTTTATTTAATTTGTATGAATTGAATTTAAATCTTTAATTATATCGTGCGTTTCTGACCTAAAATCATCAATCTCGTCTTTTCTATAAATCTTATCACCTGGTTTTTCAGATTTGTTTTCAAGTAACCTTGATATGGGAATTATAGTAATCATAAAACAAACATTAATTACAGCTCCCAGGATAAACCACGATAATATATGTTGATTTATTAAAATTCCTGAGAATTGAATAAATAAACTGGCTATAAAGATCCCAAGAGGTATCGAGATACAACCCTTCATTAACATTGTTATAAAACCAGCCTTATTTTTATTTTGAGGTGTAAAACCAGCAGCTAATATTAGAGCAACAAATAGAATTGACAGCAGTGGGAAATAAACCGATAAGAAATAATATCCGATACCCGCAACAAAGCCTGTTAAAAAAATCCTTAAAAACTTTATTTCAAGATCAAAATAAAAAGCACTTACAAATAAAAACCCTAAAAATAATATTGGATAGAAAGTATTAGACAACAGGTTTGCATGTATTGAAAAAGTTGAAAAAATACTCTGTAAAATTATTCCCCATAAACCACCTAATAATAAACTTATGCTGATATTTTTGCCTAATTTATTCATTACCTTAACCTCATATTTAGAATAGAAGGAGGGCCAGTGCCCTCCCCTTTTTTAGTTTGATTTATTTTTGTTGCAGCCTTGATTGTGCTTTATATTTTTTGATAATACTCTTTCCAGCCTCTGAAGATGGAGCCGGAGCGTTATTGTCCATATCTTTTAATGCACCTCTTAATACCATTTCCTGTTGTACTGAGTCTTCAGTTCTCTGCGGAGAATTATTTAACTTGTGTACTACCTCAATTGCATAATTCAATCCCAATCTAGCATCTTTAAACTTTCCCTTTTCATAGTCACCGACTGCGCGGTAAAGTTCTGAAGCAATATCAACTGATGTAGCCCTGGCTTCTATTTCTTTATTTTCATTCTTTAACACAACATCCTTTTTCTTTGTAACCTTATAATCTAATTCTTCACTATAAGTCACAGATTTTCTGTTAGCAATGTCATCAAACTCTAAAGATACTTTTGCAAGTTTGTTGCTCCCTACTTGATTTGTCGGCACGTCCAATCTGATAAGTATATTTCTCTCCTGCCCGCTAAACAGGTCTCCGGGATATATTTCTATATTTCCATCTTTTTCAAAATATTTATATCCACTCACATTCTTAATTTTTACTCCCGGCCCCAAGTGAAGTTTAATCCTCGGATTTTTTGCAACTGTTCTTACAAGCTGCCCAAATTCTTTATTGAAAATTGAAGCGATTTGGGTCGGAGATTCTATAAAGTAATAGTTTCCAGCTCCGTATTCAGCAATACTAGTAAGCATATTTTCGTCATAATTAGCTCCAAGACCCATGGTTGTTATGCTTATACCGTTTTCAGAAGCTCTTCGTGATATCTTGTTAATTTGTGATATGTTTGTAATGCCCGCATTAGCAAGCCCATCAGAGAGCAGTACAACCCTGTTTAAATAGTCTTTGTTTAAAACAGACTCAATTTGATTGATACCTTTAATTAGTCCGCCTGAGAGGTTTGTTGAATTTGTAGGGTATAGAGAATTAACCACATTCCTTGCAATTCTCTTATCTTCTAATATCTGGATTGGGAAAAGAAGCTCTACGTTTGTTGAGTATGCAACGATCTCAAGCCTATCGTTTGAAGATAAACTCGATATTATCTCGTTTGCCGCTTTTTTCGCATATTCCAGCTTTCCTCTCTCACTCATCGATC
>SMUY01045129.1_pt1 | contig 11613 bp, 9 predicted proteins | sample 2456441 | NCBI WGS metagenome assembly SMUY01 (sample SAMN11095931, study PRJNA526329) | marine sediment metagenome | biome: Marine sediment; feature: Surficial sediment; material: Deep marine sediment; isolation source: Hadal surficial sediment | place: Pacific Ocean | collected 2014-11 | depth 0-1...
AAAGTTATGGCATCCAGGTGGCTCGATTGGCAGGACTGCCGGAAGCCGTTTTGAAACGCGCTCATGAGGTTTTATTCAACTTGGAAAACAGTGAGTTCGATGAACTGGGAACGCCAAAGCTGGGACTGTCCCAGGATTCTTCCCACCCGCCGCATTCAGTTCAATTGGGATTGTTTCCAGAACCGACTTCCCCCCTGATACAATTATTAAAAGAAATCAACCCAGACGATTTAACACCCCGCCAAGCTTTGGAAAAATTGTATGAATTGATTCGGCATTTTCAGAAACTCGAAAGTTGACGGCGCCAATTCAACCAACAATTCATAGCAGTTACATACCATTGTAAAAACAGAGATTATCCCCACCCGTTGTCTTACGAGTTAAACCCGCTCCAATTAATTGGATGACGCAAAACCTCAATAAAAGCAGATATTTACTATTAATTGAAAATGGCTTATCATTGATAAATTAGGGGAGAGTTCATAGTTTTTAACATCACCCCCACGAGTAAACAAGACTTGATTTTTCATCAACCTGCCCCTCTTGAACGCATTGTATGGGAACCGAATGACGTATCATAATTTCTTCTCGAAATTATTTTTCAAACGATGGGTGTTCGTGTTGTGCCTCATTGCCTTGTGGGCGAGGCCGGTTCATGCTGAACCCAGCATGACCAGCATCAAGGTAGATGCCAATGGAAACTATCTCATTCTGGACGCTTTTCTCAAGGGCGCTTTTTCGAGTAAATTGACGGAAATAATCGAAAGCGGCTTGCCCATGACATTCATTTACAAAATCGAACTGCTAAAACGCGTTTCTATTTTTGCTGATTCTCTGATCAGCAAAAATAAGGTCACCAATACCGTTCATTACGATACCTTAAAGAAAGTTTTTACTTTCACGTCTGAAGGAAAAAGCGTCCATCGCAAAGTCCATACGAAGAGCCTGGAAAGATATCAAACACTCATGCTGACTCTCAAAAATATTCCGGTTGCCCCCCTGTACAAACTGGACCAGGATGAACAATACTATGTCCGTGTAAAAGCCGCAATGGAAACGGATGAAGGATTTTGGTTTCCGTTCAACTACCTTCTTTTTTTCGTGCCAATCAATGAATTTGAAACCTCATGGGCGGAATCTCCGTCCCTGGTCCTCGATGTTGATCCGGATTTCCCTTCGGACGATTCCAAAAAGAATAGTCTCTCCGGGGAAAATCATCCCAAGGTAATGAAGAATGTCATTCGATCCTTCAGTCAGTAATTCCGTCCACACTCCACTCACCGAAGAGCAAATTCGGCAAAAAAAATCAAGAGCACGCCGCAACATTATTTTTGTATTTTGTGCTTTTGCCATTTTGACTCTCATTGAAATTTATTTTATTAATCAGCAAACCGCCACCATCGCTGATAATATTTCGATTCTTTTGTTATTCAATGTGATCATCATTCTCTTGTTTATCATGATCACGTTGATCATCAGAAATCTGGTCAAACTTTACAATGAACGCAAAAGCAAAAAATTCGGGTCGAAATTTCAAACGAAACTGATCGTCGCCTTTTTGATTCTGGCCTTGGTGCCTTCCATTCTTCTTTTTTCTGTTGCCAACAAACTTTTCAGCTACAGCATAGGCAACTGGTTCAGTCTGCAAGTGGAACGTTCCCTCCAACAGTCCATGGAAGTCGCCAGGGAATATTACTCCCACATGGAGGCCGAGAGTCAACACCACGCAAAAAATATTGAAAAGCTCATTACCAGTAATGAACTCTACTTACAGGAAAAACGAGACCAACTTCAGCAATTAATAGAAATCAAGGTCGAAGAATATGAGCTGGGAGGCGTGATCGTATACGATCATCAGGGAAACGTGGTCGTTTCCTACGCTCACAAATCCATGCCAGAAAACTACACCAATCTGGATTATGCCGACTTGATACGTGAAAGTATGGGAAACGAGTCCATCTCAGAAATCCAGTCTCACACCAAAGGCAATTACCTTGTGGTTCTGGTTCCACTCGCCCAAAAGACCGGGGGACAGGAGTCCATTTGGGGGTACATCCTGACCCTCTCCAAAATCCCCAAAAGCACCGTCCTTAAAATAGAAAACATTCGAAATACATTTGATGACTATAAAAAACAGAGCTTTTTAAAGCTACCGGTCACCGCCAACTATTACATTACCTTTTTGCTGATCACATTACTGATCCTGTTTTCAGCTATTTGGTTAGGATTTTATATGGCCCGTGGCATCACTATACCCATCCAGCAATTAGCTGCGGGGACACAAAGAATTCGGGAGGGCGATCTGGATGTTAAAATCACTTCCAATTCGAGTGATGAGATTGGATTATTGGTGGATTCATTCAACAACATGACTGAGGAACTTAGAAGTAATCGCATAAAAATAGAAACCGCTCATGAAAATCTCAAAACAACAAATATAGAACTTGACCGGCGACGTGATTATATCGAAACAATCTTAACGAACATTGGAGCCGGTGTAATTTCCATCGATAAGAGAACCCGGATCACCACGATCAATAATGCAGCAAAGCGACTTCTGGATATTAAAGATAAAGACGTTTTGGGTTTGTCATACAAGGATGCCTTCAGCCATGCTGTTCAGGAACCCATTCGACGATTGATTAAGGAAATGAATGCCTCGCAAAGTGAAACTCTCGAGGATCAGATCGAATTGCGAGTGGGAGAAAAAACATTGACTCTCCTGACCAACATTAAATTCATACAAGGAGACAAAAACAAATACATGGGTTTGTTGATTGTTTTTGAGGATGTAACACAATTGATAAAAGCTCAAAAAATTGCCGCATGGCAGGAAGTGGCTCAGGGGATCGCTCATGAAATCAGAAATCCTCTCACCCCGATCCAGCTCAATGCCCAACGCCTTAAAAAGAAATATTATGAAGATAAAAAGGGTTTTGCCAAAGTATTTGACGAAAGCATTCGGATCATTACCCAGGAAGTGGAGGGGATGAAAGACCTTCTCAATGAATTTGTTCGTTTTTCCAGAATGCCCCCTGCTCGTCCACGGTCCGCTTCGATTCATCAAATTATTGACGATGTTGCCAGTCTCTATGAAAACCATGACAAACCATTCTCCATAGTTAAAATTTTCGATCTCAATATCCGTTCTCTTCATATTGACCCCGAACAATTTCGCAGAGTCTTTATAAATTTATTTGAAAATGCATTGGACGCTTTTGAGGGGGACGGGATCATTGAAATCACCACACGCTGGAATACGCAGGACAATATAGTGAGGATCGAATTTTCCGACAATGGCATGGGGATCAGTAACGATGACCGTGACAAGTTGTTTTTGCCCCATTTCACCACCAAAAAGCGGGGTACCGGGCTGGGCCTCGCCATTGTCAACCGAATTATTATTGATCATAATGGGACCATTCAGGTTCGGGAAAATGAGCCCAAGGGAACCGTATTCGTTATTGAACTACCAGATTCCACCTCAACCTCGGCGACTCGGCCCAATCTGAAGTCCCGCCAAAAAACATTTTCGCCTTTTTAAATTTTTCAATCCTATTATTCCCCTTATTGAATCCAGCGAAAATTCGTATACAATGTAGATATATTTAACAGCATGAACTGATTTTTATATGGTGCCCAATGACCCAAAAGCATAACTATCTGATCGGCCGGGAATGGCATGATGCGATACACTGCATCCCTGTCACAAATCCTTATACTCAGGAGGTGTTCGCAGAAGTTTGCATGGCCAACGAAGATGAGATCAAACGTTCCATCGGACTTTCCGTGAAAGCATTCGAGACCTCGAAAAATCATCCCGCCTATTTCCGGAGTCGCGTGTGCACTCAAATTGCCCAAGGCATCAAAAACCGGAGCGAAGAGTTTGCACGATTGATCACAATGGAATGTGGAAAACCTCTCATTTATTCACGCGGGGAAGTGGTTCGATCCATTTCCACTTTCACCATCGCGGCAGAGGAAGCTTTACGGATTCCGGGGGAACTCCTCAATCTCGATATTACAGAAGCGGCTAGAGGGAAAATAGGCCTTATCCGAAGGTTTCCGATCGGACCAATCTCTGGAATTTCTCCTTTTAATTTTCCCCTCAATTTGGTCGCGCATAAAGTCGCTCCGGCATTTGCATGCGGTAATCCTATTGTCCTGAAACCCTCTCCCTTGACCCCCCTCACAGCCTTGTTATTGGGTAAAGTAATTATGGAAAGCGATGCAGTGGAAGGCAGTTTCAGCGTTTTGCCTTGCAAGAACGAGAATGCGACCCCATTTGTAGAAGATCCTAGATTGAAAATGGTTTCTTTTACCGGAAGCCCGCGCGTGGGTTGGGATATCAAGAGCCGCGCCGGCAAGAAAAAGGTGACCCTTGAGTTGGGGGGCAACGCCGGTGTGATCATTGAACCTGATACCGATCTGGATCTCGCCGCTAAAAAAGTATGCTTCGGGGCTTTTGTCTATTCCGGACAAGTTTGCATTGCCGTGCAAAGAGTTTATGTTCACGAATCCTGCTTTAAAAAATTCTTAGACCTATTGCTGGTCGAAATTAATCATTTAAAGAAGGGCGATCCGTTAGACGAGTCCGTAACCTTTGGTCCCATGATTGATATGAATAATGCGCAACGCATCGAATCCTGGGTTAAAAATGCAGTCGATGGCGGAGCCAAAATGATCACAGGTGGAAAACGCGAAGGCACTTTTTTTGAACCCACCGTACTGACGCAAGTCGACCCGCAAAATCAACTGGTCTGCAACGAGGCTTTCGGCCCCACTCTAGTGGTCGAATCCTACAGTGATTTTCAAACGGCCATCGATCAAGTCAACAACTCTCCTTTTGGATTGCAAGCTGGCGTATTTACCAACCAAATGGATAAAGCCATGCAATCTTTCAACCAGCTGGAAGTGGGAGGGGTGGTGCTCAACGATGTGCCCACTTTCCGGGTGGACAACATGCCCTATGGCGGCGTCAAGGATTCCGGGTTCGGCCGGGAGGGTATCAAATACAGTATAGAAGAGATGACTGAAATTAAACTTTTGGTCATGAACCAATAATTGAAATAAATCTTTAGCCACCATTCAAACAATGACTGACAATTCACGTTTTACCGATAACGGCAATGGCACCATTTCAGATCAACAAATGAACCTGATGTGGAAAAAAACCGACTCCTTCCAAGACACTAAAAAATGGAAGAATTGGTTCACGGGTCACGAATACATGCAAATTGAAAATCTGGAACGATGCGGCGGCTTTGAGGATTGGCGTTTTCCGTTGGAAGAAGAAGCGTGGAGCTTGTTCAATCTCAAGTTCGCTAATAAGGACAAATACGGGGACGATATCTACTTTCCCGACATTTTTGATCCAGGGAGCGCCGGTGTCACTTGGACAGAAGACATAAAAGATTCGTCCGCTCTTATTATCCAATATGAAGATGGGATAAAAGTATGGCCATCCCAATACGCAAACTTAAATATGGCGGTACGACTGGTTCGGTCATTGACCTGATATCGGTTTAACTTCTCCAAACCCGCCGACAGGATAATGGATGCGGATCTTAGGATGTTCCGGCCCCATATACTCAAACCATGGCTGAACCAGGAATCGGATTTGGGTGGGGTTTGAGTTGAGATCGGAAGAAACTCGCGGGTGTTTCCGCCGGGCTCCCAATTCTAAAATAAGTCCACGGCCTTCTACCAATCCATATTTTCCGATAGCGGTCCCTTCCAAATCAATCATTACCGACCCATTGCCGCTGGTAAAAGGCCCTGCCCTGCCCTCAGCAAGAATTCTGGAACTATTCCCAGCCAAAGAAAGCCGCCAGACATATTCAGTTTCAAACCCTCGGGCATAGGCATACATAATCACCGGGTCCAGGAATTGAATATAATCACGTCCTTTTTTTTGGAAAAAGAAAACATCCGACATGGGCCAACGAGCGCTGCCGTCTTCAAAAGCCCTGCGTCCCAACCGAAAGCACCGCTCATTTTTAAAAACTCCACCTAATTTAATTCTGCCGTTGATCAACAGATCCCTTCTAAATTTCAATGCTCCAGGATGATACAAATAACAACTGGCAACAGCCAATTTAACATCCACCCTCTCGGAGATTTTTCCTTCAATGGCTTGCTTTAAACCAGCCAAAATTCTTGCCTCAACATCCAGATTCAGGAATCTACTGCTCTCTTTGACAATATTGATGACTTGATTCCATTCTTTACTCATCAGAGCATTATTAAAGTCTGAAAGTATCAACTCCACATACCCGGTTTCATGGCGGTTTGAGAAATATTCCTTACCCTGAAAAACTTGCTTTTTAAAATATTGATATCTTTTGGGGTGAGAATATTTAAAGTAGGGGTAATGAATATAGGCGGCAAAAGAATTGGCAAAATCTTCCTGCATATTCTGCCTGGAATAAGTTGGAAGATGGCGCTCTGAAGTGGGCGCATAGTGCGGCACCTCCGGCTTATTCAAGAGCGTGTACAAATAGTCACTGTCAGGCGACCCGTCCAAGGCAGGCAAATTGAGTATCCGGAATTGACTCACGGACAACCATTCTGGTTGAAAACTCATAAAGCCGTGGGCCAAATCAAAAACATGCCCCATTTCATGATGCACAATATTATAGAAATCGTCCAAACTTTCGTAAAATAAATCATCATAAAACTCAATCCGTAAAGACTGATTATCCACAACTACCAAATAGGTTTCGGTTTGTTTCCGGTAAACCTTGGTGAACTTTGGAAAAGTAGCGGCCGGGATACCACTCACATCTCTGGATTCTGTTTGCAAACTATTGGAGCGATAGAATCCTTTCAATCCAGGGAGTTGATAAAGACTTTTGGGGAGCTGGGAAAAAGCGGCCCGGATTCTTTCAATCTCCTCAGGAACCCATCCTTTATCCATATCCAACAATTCATATCCAAAATCCTGTTGAAATTTGGTCTTTAACTGATTGATTTGGTCACGGTAATTTCCCGGATAAACATACAGTGGACGCTTTAATTTCTCATGATCACCAGCGCCAACTCCTAAATGACTGGCATGAACCCAGGAAGTGTAAGCCCCTGCAAGGACAGATACAGCAACCAGGAATACCGCAAAATACTTTATTATTCTAGCCATCGAGGACACGTTTGGGAAAGAGGTTTTAATGATAAACTATCAAATTTTCCGCCTGAATGACAAGGAAAGTTTTTCAGGTTTTTTTAATTCAGAACACTTGAAAAGGAGTTTGCGGGGTATTTATTAGTTTCTGTATATTTAAAAATAAATATTTTCAAATGATGAAAGGTGAATATCAATTTCCAGAAGTCGGATCAAACCAAATGTTCATCGGGGGAGGATATTTTTATAAAATTTCCGGAAGCAGTAACTGAATGTTTACTGAGCAACAAATAATACTCATGCCTCTGCACTCAATGTTTATCGAGTATTTTTAGAATGGCAGAAAGTTCGCGTTTGGTTTTTTTCTTCCATTCCTTTAAAGGCTTATTATTATCAAATCCAAAGTCCATCTGATTGTCTTTCTTTTTTCGTTCCTTTAATTTTTTTTTGGCTCCCGCCAGAGTGAATTTCTCTGTGTACAGTAGCCGTTTTATTTTGAAAACCTGATCGATGTCTTTTTTTTGATAGAGCCGTTGACCGGATGGGTTTTTTGTTGGTTTGAGCATATCAAATTCATCCTCCCAATAGCGAAGAACATGTTGCTCCAAGCCGACAATTTCCGCCGCCTCACCTATTTTAAAAAATATCTTATCTGGTATTTTGGCATCCATTAGGACTCATTATTGGTTGAAATCAGGAGTTGTTTACTGGGCTTGAATGACAAAACTTTTCGGGGCTGGATAATTATAGACTCTCCCGTTCTGGGATTGCGGGCTTTTCGAGCTTTTTTTTCTTTTATATTGAAACTGGCGAACCCAACAATTCGTACATTTTCACCTTCCACCAATACTTTCTTGATCTGATCGAACAGGATATCGACCGCCGCCGCCGCTTCCTGCCGGGTGAACCCTACCCTTTCATAGACACGGTCCACCAAATCGGACTTAACTACTGTACCTTTTTCGCTAAATTTAGACAAAGAACCCTCGCTGGAAAATTTATCACTCTTCCTTTTTTCCCTTTTTGGAATCGTCAATTATTTTTGAGATGAGATGGTCAGGAACATCATCATAATGGTCAAACTCCAACACAAAATCTCCCCGTCCTCCAGTTAGCGCCCTCAACTCAGCGGCATAGTTTAAGATGGAAGCCATGGGCACATAAGCTTTAACTTTTTGTTGATCATCGCTGGCATCCACTCCAAGAATTTTTCCGCGTTTGGAATTTAAATCTCCAATCACGTCACCCACACAATCACTGGATATCACCACTTCCATCAACATCATCGGTTCCAAAAGGGTGGGTTTGCATTCCAAAACTCCTTTTTTAAAACCAATGGATCCGGCGATTTTAAAGGCCATTTCCGAAGAGTCCACATCATGATACGAACCATCATACAACGACACTTTAATGTCTACCATCGGACAATTGGCCAAAATACCATGGGCCATGGCTTCCTGAATTCCTTTATCTACTGCCGGAATATAAGTTTTTGGTATGGCTCCCCCTACAATTTTATTTTCGAATTCGTATCCCTTTCCCTTGGGCAAAGGCGAAATTTCGATCCAAGTATCGGCAAATTGCCCACGGCCGCCAGATTGTTTTTTATGTTTTCCCTGAACCTTGGTCTTTTTGCGAATGGTTTCCCGGTAAGGCACTTTAGGGGGTTTAACATCAACATCCACGCCGAATCTTCTCTTCATCCGGCCGATGATTACATCAAGATGCACCGTTCCCATGCCCGACACCAGGAGTTCGTGAGTTTGGATATCACGATCCACTTTCAGAGTGGGGTCTTCTTCCTTCAGCCGAGTCAAGGCATTGCTGATTTTTTCTTCATCGGCCCGGGTTTTTGGAACCAACGCCAGGGACAAAACGGGAGTCGGATAGGTGATGGGATCAAACACGATTCCTTTATCCTGGACGGTCAGGGTGTCCCCGGTGCTTGTTACCTTGAGTTTGGCAACGACCCCAATGTCGCCCGCAGAAATCTGGTCAACCGGAATCTGTTTCTTTCCTTGCAGGGAAAATAACTGTCCAATACGCTCACTGTTTTTTTGAGTTGCGTTGTATACCGAGGAGTCGGGTTTCAACGATCCAGTAAAAACTCTGAACATAGTCAATTTTCCTGCGTAAGGATCGGATATGGTTTTAAAAACCAGGCAGGAAAGGATTGAATTTTTATCTGTAGCTAATTCTACTGGAGATTCATCTTTTAAGGATTTCCCAATCGGAGGAGTCCTTTTGTCCGGCGCAGGCAGATATTCGAGGATAGCATCTAGCAACCGGTCGCAACCTATATTGTAAAGGGCAGAACCACAGAGGACGGGAACCAGTTGTCCACTGCGAATACCGCTGACCAAACCTGAATTAAATTCCTCAGGAGTGAGCTCTCCATTTTCCAAATAGGATTCAATGAGTTCATCATCAGCTTCCGCCACCGCTTCAATCATTTCCGCACGATTGATCTCTACCTCGTCCGCCAATTCCGGCGGGATATCCGTGGGCACCCCTTTGCCGCTCCCGCCCTTTTCATAGGCCAAATATTTATTTGCCACCAAATCCACCACACCGGAAAAATCTTCCCCACTGCCCACAGGCATTTCCAGCAACAAGGGCTGAACGTTGAATTTTTTCTTGATGGATGCCAAAACAGATTTGATAGAGGCTTCGGGGCTGTCCATTTTATTGATGAAAATAAGCCGCTGGAGTGAACTCTCATCGGCCCATCCCCAAACCTTTTCGGTAAAAAACTGGATTCCACTGTCGGCGGCAATAACCACTACCGCCCCATCGCAGACACGAATACAACCCGGAGTATCGGCAATAAAATTATTGCTTCCAGGGGTATCCAGAATATTTATTTTATTTTTTTTCCATTCACAGAAAGCGAGAGAAGCGCTTATGGAACAACCCCGTTTAATTTCATCGGGGTCGTAATCCATGATCGACGAGTTGTCCCCCACCTTCCCCACCCGATCGGAAACACCGGTGAGATACAAGAGAGTTTCAACCAGGGAAGTTTTTCCGGTCCCGCCGTGCCCGATGATCCCTACATTCCTGATCTGTTCTGCATTAAAGGACTTCATGCGTTTCTCCCCAAGCAGGGACAGCGGTTCGGTCTATCCCTGGAAAGAACGTTGATTTAGCAGAAAGGCTGAAACCTCTATATATCACAGAACGCTCGAATTCCCTATAAAAACTCATCAAGAATTAAAGCCTAAACCACCCCAAAAATCAAAAGGAATATAGTTTCATTGTTCTTTGATAGACCGTTCCATAAAAGGAAGGGTACAAATCGAACAACTCTTTTAAATGGTTGGCTTCCAAACGGACCGCCAACACCTGCCCTGAGACGGCCGATGCTCTTTTCGAGACTGGAAAGTTTTTCCAAGGAAAAAACTCTCCCGCAATATCCCCTTTAGAAAGGAACACCGAATTGTTGGACTGGTCCAAATCAATCTTCACCTTTCCCGAAAGAATAAGAAAAACCTTCCCGTTCAATTCGCTCTTTGAGAAGAGGGTTTCTCCTTTTTTCAAAAGATGGAGGTCTCCAAACCCTAGAGAAGCCACCAAGCCAGGTCGGATCACATTATCGAAATAGTTACCCAAATGGTAAAAGTCATCCAAAATCTTGGGAAGCGCGGATTTGTTATAAAGTTCCTTTGGAATCTTCAGCAAGGTCAGAGCGGATACGGCTCGCACGGTAGCCCGGCGATGCGGATTATCCGTGGTGACAGCCAACTCTCCGAAAAACATTCCTTTTTCGTAAATAACCGACTTATTTTTTTCGATTAGGACTTCGGCGAAACCATTTAAAATAACGTAAAACGCATCTCCAATATCATTTTTTTGAAAAATGATTTCTCCTGATTTCAGCTCCATGATTTTTGATTTTCTCACCATTGCGAGGAGTTGAGCGCGACTCAATCGCTTGAACAAAACCATTTCCTTCAACAAGCTCAACTTGGATTGCATTTTGGATTTTCTCTGTTTAATGAGAACATCGGTCTGTCCCTCATAAGCAAACCGGAAGTAAGGGTGTGGAAAAGGTTCCTTGTGTTGATGCACTAAAACCATTTTTTTAGCAATGGCAGGCTCCAAATGGCTCAATGAACCAAACTCAGTATGCAAGGCCCCGCCTCCTACTTCCTGAATAATCAAATCAGCATCCCAAATAAAACCCAAAATATCGTCCATGCGTCCCCGCGATATGACCCCCTGCTGATACCACATATTTAACAGTTCCACGTCATACTTGGTATCTCCTGAGTGGCTAATCATTTTTATCCGGCCCCGGCTGGTTTTATATGTCAATTTGAACCGCCCGCTGGGAATGGAATGAAACGAATAATCAAACTCAATGTATGTGTTCTTGAAACCGGGCAGTTTGACTTTCTTTTTAGGTTCCACTTCAAAAAATTCAACAAATTTTTCTATCATATCTGTGGGAAATCGAGTGATGCCCTGAATTTTTCGAATAAAACTTTCAT
>SMUY01124243.1_pt1 | contig 11613 bp, 9 predicted proteins | sample 2456441 | NCBI WGS metagenome assembly SMUY01 (sample SAMN11095931, study PRJNA526329) | marine sediment metagenome | biome: Marine sediment; feature: Surficial sediment; material: Deep marine sediment; isolation source: Hadal surficial sediment | place: Pacific Ocean | collected 2014-11 | depth 0-1...
ACCCTGCACTGCTCCTTGCAAAACCTCGTTTGCGGACCGGAACGCGTCGAGTAATGTCGTTTCCCCGCCGAGCACGGCCAACAATTTCTCATTCGGAATCGTTATCAACGAGTCAACATATTTGCCAAGCTCGGTAATACCTTGTTCCGCTATCGTCATACGCTTGCGACCCTCCATATCGAACGGTTTCGTCACCACCGCTACCGTCAGAATCCCAAGTTCCTTGGCACACTGTGCAACAATAGGCGTTGCACCAGTTCCGGTGCCGCCACCCATGCCGGCCGTAATAAACAACATGTCGGCACCCTCGATCACTTCATGTATCCGGTCGCGATCCTCCATCGCCGCCTGACGGCCGATGTCTGGATCTGATCCCGCACCCAGTCCCTTGGTAATGTTGCAGCCAATCTGCAATGCCGTACGCACGCGGGCGCTTTTTAGCGCTTGCGCATCCGTATTCGCGCAGATGAAATCAACACCATCAATCCCGGCGTCAACCATGTGCGCGACGGCATTGCCGCCGCCGCCGCCGACGCCTATGACTTTTATGACGGCATTCTGGTTATGTGCATCCATTAATTCAAACATTTGCGTTTCCTCCGCTTCTAGACCTCTTAGTGGGGTTATCCCCGTTGTCACTCCCCGGCAACTCAATGCCGGAATTCTTAAAACTGTCCACCAAACCAAGCCTTCATCCGGTTCCACGTGTCACCCAGGTTGCTGCTGATCGGCGTGCTGCGTGCTGAGCGCCGTGACAGGCTTTCGTTGCCATACAGAAGTAGCCCAACGCCCGTGGCATATATCGGGTTACAAATAACGTCCACGAGCCCTTCGACGTACTGCGGCGCACCAAGCCGCACCGGCATGTGGAATACTTCCTCGGCCAGTTCAACCGCACCTTCCATTTTGGCGCTGCCACCTGTGATGATGACGCCTGCCGCAATCAATTCTTCAAAACCGCTTCTTGTCAGCTCATCTCGAATTAGACCGAAGAGTTCTTCATATCTTGGCTCAACGATTTCTGCGAGCGTTTGTCGCGCAAGCCTGCGCGGTGGCCGATCGCCGACGCTTGGCACTTCGATCGTTTCATCAGGATTCGCGAGTTGCGACAACGCGCAGGCGTACTTTATTTTGATTTCCTCGGCATACTGCGTCGGCGTCCGCATCGATACAGCAATGTCGTTGGTTACCTGGTCACCCGCAATCGGAATGACCGCGGTGTGTTGAATTGCACCGCCAAGGAATACGGCAAGGTCAGTCGTTCCACCGCCAATATCGACAATGCATGCACCGAGTTCTTTTTCATCGTCAGTCAGCACTGAATAACTCGATGCCAACTGTTCGAGCACGATATCGTCAACTTCGAGTCCGCAACGCTGTATGCACTTGACGATATTTTGTGCCGCGCTCTCCGCACCCGTCACCATGTGCACTTTCGCTTCCAGGCGCACACCGTACATGCCTACCGGTTCGCGAATGCCCCCCTGGTTATCAATCAAGAATTCCTGTGGCAAGATATGCAATATTTTCTGATCTGCGGGAATCGCGACCGCGCGAGCGGCATCGATGACTCGATCAACATCTCCGGCGGTAACTTCCTTGTCGCGCACGCCCACAATGCCGTGCGAATTCAGACTGCGCACGTGGCTACCCGCTATCCCGGTGTACACCGAGTGAATATCGCAACCGGCCATGAGTTCAGCTTCCTCAACAGCGCGTTGAATTGAATGCACAGTTGACTCGATATTGACCACAACACCTTTCTTCAATCCGCGCGACGGATGCGAGCCAATGCCCACGACCTCGATCGCGCCACTTTCATTGATTTCCCCGACGATCGCGACGACTTTGGACGTTCCAATGTCGAGCCCTACGATCAAGTTCTGGTCACCCCGTTTGGACATTCAGCGGTCACCTCTCAGTGCGAGCATGTTGTCGGTGTTCTGCCGAGGGTCTTCAACCGGTGTGTTGGATCCGTTGATCCAGCCAATCGTAAAGCCATTGCTGTACCGCATGTCCACGTATTCGATATCGTTTCCCCGTCTCACAATGATGTCAGCGACGATGTCGAGAAATAACTGGGTGCGACCCGTGATGTCTCGTCGCCCGAGCCGAACCTGGACACCGTTTTGCAACGTCATCTCCCAAGCTCCTCGTTGATCGAGATGCACGCGACGCAGGTCGAGTCCAACCGGAATCAATCGCTCGCGCACATCCAGATAACGTCTGGCCACATCGGCGGAACGACCCTCGGGGCCACTCAATCTCGGCAACTCCGCAGGAACATGACGCACGCTATCGACGAATAACTCACCGCGAACATTCAGCAGTCCGCGTTTGCCCCAGACAGCCGCCGGCACCTGCTCATTGACCGTTATGCGCAATCGATTTGGCCAGCGCCGCGCGACCGTTGCCTGATCGATCCATGGCAGTAAAACAATGCGTTGTTGTATCGCAGCGAGGTCCGCACTGACGAATCCGTCCTCAAGTTCGTCACTGATGGCCTCCTCAATCTGTAGGGCGGTGACGCGCTGGAACGGGCCGTTAATCTCGATTGAGAGTATCGGGCGGTCGAGCATGCTCGAACTGATGAAATAGGTTGCGACGACAATGGCAACCGCCACAAGCGGCGTGACCAGCAAGCTGGCACGAATTTTCGGCATCGAAAATCCAGTCGCTTTCTGTCGTTTGCGCCGTCGCGCTTGCTTATGCGTCATTGGCTGCCACCTCGGTGTGCGTTGCACGAACGTCGGCACCGACACTCGTTTCAAGAATTCGCCAGCACAGCTCCTCAAAATCGATGCCCACCTGCTTCGCGGCCATCGGCACCAGGCTGTGACTCGTCATGCCAGGGACTGTGTTCACTTCGAGCACCTGCGGTTCACCGTCGGCTCCGGCCATGAAATCAACCCGGCCCCAGCCCGAACAGCCGAGTTCGCCAAATGCCGCAACAGCCAGCTCGGCGTAACGCTGCTCAAGACTGGCGTCAGATGTGCCAGGGCAGTGATATTCGGTTCGATCCGATTCGTACTTAGCGCGGTAGTCGTAAAATACGCGCGGCGTTTCGATGCGGATGCTGGGCAGCGCTTCGCCCTGCAATACACCGACCGATATTTCTTCTCCAACGATGCAGCGCTCGGCAAGCGCTACGCCGCCATAATTCAGTGCAAGACTGACGGCGTCGGGCAGATCATCGGCTTCAAAAACCTTACTCATGCCAACACTAGAGCCCTCGCCCGCCGGCTTGAGTATTAGCGGAAAGCCCAGCTCCTCCAGCGCAATAACAGCATCAGCGTGATGCCGTATGACGGCATAGTCCGGCGTGGGAATGCCACAGCTCTCGAACAAGTGTTTGCTGCGTATCTTGTCCATCGCAATCGCCGACGCCATAACGCCGCTACCTGTAAACGGGGTGTCCAGCCACTGCAATGCACCCTGCAAGGATCCGTCTTCGCCCCCCGGACCGTGCAACGCTATCCAGACGCGATCAAAACCTGCCGCTTCAAATTCAGACAGCACGTGATCGGCCGGATCCCAAGGGCGTGCGTCGATGCCCCTCGCCCGCAGCGCCTTCAAGACAGCATTGCCGGTGCTCAGCGAAACTTCACGCTCGCTCGAGAACCCGCCCAGCATTACAGCAACACGCCCAAAGTCCCGCGCATCGTCGACGGCTAAGCGTGCTTCGTGGTTACTAATTCGACGGCTCACTGCAGTACCTCACCAACAATACGGACCTCGTGCACGAGCTCGACACCGTGCCGCTCAATGACCGCGTGCCGAACGTGCTCGATGAGTTCTTCGACATCGGTCGCAGTTGCGTTGTCGGCGTTAATGATGAAATTGGCGTGTTTGGCCGACACCTCGGCGCCGCCGATGCGATGGCCCTTGAGTTCGGCCTCCTGAATCAGGCGAGCCGCATGATCGCCCGGTGGATTGCGAAAAACAGAACCGCAGCTCGGAAGACCGAGCGGCTGTGTCGTCTTGCGCCGCTCGAGCATCGCGTCCAGCGTTTCTTTGCTCGCAACTGCCTCGGGATCAAAGCGGAAGGTAGCTTCGATGAACCACTCATCACTTGGTCCGGTTACGCTGCGATAGGCAATAGAATATTCGCCGGGTGCGCGGTGGTGAATGTCGCCCGCACGATCAATTGTGCGAACTGATTCGACGCGTTCCCAGGTTTCACCGCCATGGGCTCCGGCGTTCATTGCCAGGGCTCCGCCGACCGTGCCCGGAATGCCCGCGAAAAATTCGGACGGCCCCAGAGTCCAACGAACACACTGTCGCGCGAGCTGGGTGCACGACACGCCACTTCCGGCTTTCACCCTGTAGTGTTCGACACGTTCGAGGTCTTTTAGAATCTTGCTGGCCGAAATTACAACGCCACGAATGCCGCCGTCGCGAACCAACAGATTGCTGCCAACTCCGTGCCAGAAAATCGGCGTATCGATTGCGAGTTCACGCAGGAATTGCGAAAGGTCTTCGACGCTGGCTGGCATAAAAAACAGGTCTGCAGAACCGCCAACGCGCCAGGACGTGTGACGACTCATGGGCTCGTTTTCACGCAGCTCACCCTGCACCTCGGGATGCGTCTCTGCGGTCATCATGAGTGCACCGTCAATGTCGGTCTGGTTCTCAGCAGGTCGGGCAAACCAGCGGCATAAGCACCGATATCGCCGGCACCCATCGTCAGCACGAGGTCGCCGTCCTCGATGAGGCCGACCAGTACCGGCAAGAGCTCATCCAGCGATTCAACGAAGACCGGTTCGACCGAACCGCGAGACCGAACCGCACGGGTGATTGCCCGTCCATCAGCGGCAGCGATTGGCGCCTCACCCGCCGCGAAAACGTCGAGCACTATTGTGACATCGGCATCAGACAGGACGGTGGCGAAATCATCCATGAGATCACGCGTTCGTGAATAGCGATGCGGTTGGAAAACAAGCACGATGCGGCGCCCAGGCCAGCCGGAGCGAGCTGCGTCAATCGTCGCCGCAATTTCGGTCGGATGGTGACCGTAGTCGTCAATGAGTAATACTTTGCCGGCTTTCGTCTCGACCTCACCAAGGATTTGAAAGCGTCGATCTATGCCTTCGAATTTCTCGAGCGCCCCAACGACGGCCTCGTCGGCGATCTGCAGTTCATCGGCAACAGCAATTGCGGCCAGTGCATTACACACATTGTGCAACCCTGGCAGCGGCAGTGAGACATGCAGCGCCTCGCGATCGCCCGGGCGAATAACGTCGAAACGCGTCAGGCCTTCCGAGAATTCAATGTTCTCGGCGCGAACGTCAGCGTCATCATTGACACCGTAGGTCACTATCGAACGACCGATTCTGCCGATAACTTCATTGACACCCGGATCGTCGGTGCAAACAACGGCAAGCCCATAGAACGGCAGATTGTGTAAAAACTCGATGAATCCCGTGCGCAACTTTTCGATGTCGCCGTCGTAGGTCGACATGTGATCGGCATCGATGTTGGTCACAACAGCAAGCATTGGTTTGAGGTGCACAAACGATGCATCGCTCTCATCAGCTTCGGCGACCAGGTAGTCGCTCTGGCCAAGCCTCGCGTTCGCGTCGGCACTCTTGAGCCGGCCACCGATGACGAAAGTCGGGTCCAGGCCGCCTTCCGCGAGCACGCTTGCGACAAGACTCGTCGTCGTGGTCTTGCCATGCGTGCCTGCGACAGCAATCGAATAGCGAAAGCGCATGAGTTCGGCCAGCATTTCGGCGCGCTGCACAACGGGCATGAGTTTCTCGCGTGCCGCAGCAACCTCTGCGTTGCTTTCGTCGACCGCGCTCGACACAACGACCGCATCCGCGTTCTCGATGTTTTCAGCCGCATGACCGATGAAAATCGTCGCGCCCTGATTCTCGAGGCGCCGCGTCTGCTTGTTGGCTTCGAGATCCGAGCCCTGCACTTTGTAGCCGAGACTTAGCATGACTTCGGCTATTCCGGACATCCCGGATCCGCCGATACCGACAAAGTGCACACAGTGAATTCGTCGCATTCGTTTGATCATGCGGCGAGTCTCGCTTGCTCCAGACACAATTCCGTAATTCGCATCAGCGCATTCGGTCTTGCGAGGCCGCGGGCCTTTTCTGCTTTGCTCTGCAAATCGTCGCGCGACGACAACCATTCGCCAAGTTGACCTGCCAGCACCTCGGCGCTCAGCATGCTTTCGTCGATAATCACGGCCGCGCCGACGTCCGCCATCGGCCGCGCATTGGCAGTCTGATGGTCGTCGACAGCCGCGGGATACGGCACGAACAGGGCAGGCAGTCCCACCGCGCATAATTCGGCAACCGTCAGTGCCCCGGACCTGCATACGACGAGATCGGCCCACGCGTAGGCCATCGCCATGTCTTCGATATAAGGAATTAACTCTGCATCGACCCCATGATCCGCATAGGCGGTGTGCGCCGCCGCAAGTGTGCGCTCGCCGCACTGATGACGAACGATGGGACGTTCGGGCGCCGGCAATTTCGAAAGTGCATGCGGTACGGTAGTGTTGAGTACCAACGCACCTTGACTACCGCCAAGAACCAGAAGGCGCAGTGGCCCCTGCCGGTCTGTGTATCGAGCAGCCGGCAGCGGAACCGCTGCTATGTCTTCGCGAACCGGGTTGCCCACAGTTTCCACGACGACACGAGAATTAAAACTGCCCGGGAAGGCTTGCAGCACAACCCGGGCAAGACGCGCCAGAAGACGGTTTGTAAGGCCGGCGGCCGCATTCTGCTCATGAATCAGGAGCGGCCGACGGGTGAGCCAGGCAGCGACGCCGCCCGGTCCTGAGACGAAACCACCCATACCGAGAACGGCGGCGGGACGGCAACGCATGATGATTGCGAGCGCCTGTAACAACGCCCAGACAAGCTGCAGTGGTGCGACCAGCAAGGCGAATGCGCCTTTGCGACGCAAGCCTTTGACATTGATCCATTCGACGTCGAACCCGGCGGCGGGTACCACTGCGGCTTCGAGACCGCGCTGTGTACCCAGCCAGACGACGTCCTGTGATCGTGCTTTGAGCGCATGAGCAACGGCGAGCGCCGGGTAGACGTGTCCGCCCGTCCCACCTGCCATGACCAGTATCGGTCGCCCGCTCATCGTTTCCTGCTCCTGCGGTTAACAGGTGGGGCTTCGACAACGAGTTCGTGATGGATGCGCATAAGCAGGCCGATCGACACCATCGTGACGATCAGGCTGCTGCGGCCATAGCTGACCAGCGGAAGGGTCAGACCCTTTGTTGGCAACAGCCCCATGTTGACGGCGATATTGGTGAACGCCTGCAACCCAAGCCAGGCTCCGAGGCCAATTGCGAGATAGGCTTCGAAATATTTCTCGGCACTCGACGCACGTAATGCAAGTTTGAAAATACGCCACAACAGAGCGATGAATAGTGCAATGAGTATGAGCGACCCAAGCAGTCCAAATTCTTCGGCAAATACCGCGAATACGAAGTCAGTGTGTGCCTCCGGCAAGTAAAAAAGTTTCTGGACGCTGCCGCCCAGACCGACACCGAACCACTCGCCCCGACCGATCGCGATCAACGACTGAGTTAACTGGAAACCGGAGTCGAACGGATCTGACCAGGGATCGAGAAAACCGGTCAGTCTCCTCATACGATAAGGTGACGTCATTGCCAACGCCGTCATTGCGATTAGTGCTGTCGAAAAGAACAACAAGAAATCTCGAATGCGTGCGCCGCCGACAAACAAGATAATCAGTGCCGTCGCGAGCAAAACGATTGCGGCACCGAAGTCGGGTTGGGCAAGCAGCAGAGCGCAACTTATAGTCAGCACCAACATCGGACGCAAGAACCCGACGAATTGCTCTCGCAGTGCTTTTTGTTGCCTTACGACGTAGCCGGCAAGATAAATGAACAGGCAAAGTCGTGCGGGCTCCGACACTTGCAGGTTGATGACGCCTAATCGCACCCAGCGAGTGCTTCCGTTGACTTCATGGCCTACTCCCGGCACCAGTACGAGACCCAGCAGCGCAATGCCTGCCAGTAACATCAGCGGACTCAAACGTTGCCAGATGCGCATCGGGACGAACAGGCAGGCAAACGCTGCCGCGCCGCCGATCAACGCGGCGACGAGTTGCCGTTCGACGTAAAAGAAAGGCTCGCCAAAGGTGTTATCCGACATCGTGATTGAGGCCGACGCCAGAATCACAAACCCGCCGAATAACAGCGCCATACTGATCAGCATCATTGCCCGGTCGATCTTGAGTTCAGTTTTGAGGCGTGCCGGGAAAGGCATTGTTGCGCGTGACGTCATCGCGGCAGCGCTTCTACAACTGTGCGGAAAGCGTCACCGCGTGCTGCGTAGTTGTCGAACTGATCGAAGCTTGCGCAGGCCGGCGCCAGGAGCACCGTGTCCCCGGACTCGGCGAATGCTGCGGCTTGCAGAACCGCATCCTCCATATCCTGAGCAAAGTAGACTGGCATCACCGTGTCGAGGGCGCTGGCGATAGCCGCGGCGTCGGTACCGATCAGAACGGCTGCGCGTAACTTGTTCTCAAGCGCCGTCGCAAGTCCGGAAAAGTCGCCGCCTTTGCCCTCACCACCCGCAACCAGCACAACCATGCCATTGACGGATTCAATCGATGCAACGGCTGCTGCAACATTGGTCGCCTTGGAGTCGTTAATGAAGTCCACCGCGCCTTTGCGTGCAACGAACTGCATGCGATGTGGCAAACCCGGAAATTCGTCCAACACCTGCAACATCGCCGCCATGTCAAAGCCGAGTAACTCCCCTGCGGCGAGCGCGGCCAAAGCATTGGCCTGATTGTGCAGCCCGTACATTTCCATGTCAGTGGTCGCAATCAACATCGTGTCGCCGCGTACCAGGTAGTCGACGCCATCTTCGTTGCGAATTCCGTACTGGCCGTCCTCGGGCTGGTCCATTCCGAAACTGATGACGTTGCCCATTTGTTTTGTTTCTTTGCCGGCTCGCTGGTCCGCCCGATTGATCACCGCCGCATCTGCCTCGCTGAATATGCGATATTTGGATTGCTCGTATTCTTTCTCGCTGGCATGCCAGTCGAGATGATCGGCAGAGACATTTAGCAGCACTGCCACCGCGGCCGGCAACGATTCGGTCCGCTGCAGCTGAAAACTCGACAATTCGAGCACATACAGGTCCGGCGTATCGTGATCCAGAAGATCCAGCGCCGGTTCGCCAAGATTGCCGCCCGCCAGCGTCTCCTGCCCGGTTGCACGACCCATGTGATAGAGCAGTGTCGTTACAGTGCTCTTACCATTCGAACCCGTAATCGCGACGAAGGGCGCGTTCGCTTCTCGCGCAAACAATTCGATATCTGAAACGATTTCAATGTTGGCCTTGCGCGCTTTCTTCAAAAGCGGATCGCTGTCAGCAATGCCGGGAGAGACAATGATGCGGTTCGTATTCCTGGGCAGCTGCATGTCTCCCAGCGATACGTCTGCGTCTGGCCAGACTTCATTCAGCTCGTCAATGCCCGGCGGTTCTTCACGGCTGTCGATAAACGTCGCATCCAGTCCGGAACGATGCAGGTAGCGCGCAATGGACAAACCGGTCGCCCCGAGCCCTACGACGAGATCCTTTTTCGCTTTCCTGGATTTTCTGACCGCGCTCATCGTATTTTCAGACTCGCCAGACCGATCAGTACGAGGATGACCGTGATGATCCAGAAACGAACGATGACCTTTGGCTCCGCCCAGCCTTTTAGTTCGAAATGGTGGTGCAGTGGCGCCATTCTGAAGACGCGCTTGCCGGTCAGCTTGAACGACGCAACCTGGATGATTACGGACAGGGTTTCGACGACGAACACGCCACCCATAATCGCAAGCACTATTTCCTGCCGCACAACGACCGCAACCGCACCCAGCGCCGCACCCAGCGACAGGGCGCCGATATCGCCCATGAATACTTGTGCCGGGTAGGTATTGAACCAGAGAAACCCAAGCCCCGCACCCGCCAAAGCCGCGCAGAAAACCATGATTTCGCCGGTGCCCGCGACGTACGGTATGTCGAGATAGGCGGCAAAATTTACATTACCTGTGACATACGCAAATAAGCCCAGCGCGCCGCCAACCAATACGGTTGGCATGATCGCAAGTCCGTCGAGCCCGTCGGTAAGGTTCACTGCATTGCTGAAACCGACGATGAAGAAGTAAGTAACAACCATCTGGAACATGCCGAGCGGTATTGACAGATTCTTGAAATATGGAATTAGTAATGCCGTCGCCGTATCCAGCGTGCCGTTCTGTTCGGCGCAGTAGTACAACGCGACCGACGCGATTATTGCCGCCACCGATTGCCAGAACAGTTTCTGTTTTGCGGAGATGCCGGCCGGGTCCTGCAGAATGAGTTTTTTGTAGTCGTCGACGTAACCAATGACACCGAATGCCAGGGTGACGAACAGCACTATCCAGACGAACATGTTTTCGAGATCCGACCAAAGCAGCGTGCTGAAAACGATCGCGCTCAGGATCATTGCACCGCCCATCGTCGGAGTGCCGGCCTTTAACAAGTGTGTATCGGGGCCCTCTGCGCGAACGGGCTGCCCTATCTGATTGGTGCTGAGCTTCTTGATCATGCGCGGCCCGATCACAAACGACAGCACCAGCGCAGTCAGCGCGCCGAGAATCGCGCGCATGGTCAGATAGCTGAATACGTTGAAGCCAGACTCGAACTGCGCCAGGTAATTTGCCAGGTAGAGCAGCATGTCAGGCCTTTTTCCTCACGGCTTCGGGCGCGCGTAACGCATTGACTACGCGTTCCATGCGCATCCCACGCGACCCTTTGACCAGGAGGTTTACGTCCGCGGAAATATCAGTTTCGACGCTTGCAATCAGGTCATCGATCGAAGCAAACCATTCGCCGCGGCTGCCGAACCCTCTGATCGTGTGCTTGCTAAGGTCGCCGATCGCGAACAAGCGATCGATGCAACTTTCGGCAAGCGCCACGCCTGTGTCGTAATGCAATTCTTTAGCGGCCTCGCCAAGTTCGAACATGTCGCCCAGCACAAGCCAGTTCTCGCCGGATAAAGTGACGAGAAAGTCACCGGCGGCACAGACCGACTCTGGATTAGCGTTGTAACTATCGTCGTACAAGACGGCACCGTGCCGGCCTGCAACCGGCTGCAACCGGCCTGCCACGGGCTCGATTGACTCAAGCGCGTTACGAATCTGTTCTGGCGTAACTCCAAGTACGGTGGCTACAGCGGCTGCCGCACAGGCATTCCGTACGTTGTGAATACCGGCCAACGGCAAGGTCAGATCGACCACCGCTTCGGGAAAATTCAGGCAGAACGCCGTCGACCCTTTGTCGGCAACAATACGGCTCGCATGAACATCGGCGCCTTCGCTTAGCCCGAAACTCAAGGACTCAATGTCTTCGACAAGTGATAGCCAGTACTGATAGAACTCGTCTTCAGCATTCAGGATGGCGCACTGCGGCCGCGTATCGCCTTGCAGAATCTCACCTTTGCCGTGGGCAATACCGGTAATCGAGCCAAAGCCTTCGAGGTGCGCGATACCGGCGTTACTGATGACTACCACGTCGGGCTGCGCCAGCGACGTAAGGTAGCCGATCTCGCCGGCATGATTGGCCCCCATCTCGA
>SMUY01112286.1_pt1 | contig 11608 bp, 10 predicted proteins | sample 2456441 | NCBI WGS metagenome assembly SMUY01 (sample SAMN11095931, study PRJNA526329) | marine sediment metagenome | biome: Marine sediment; feature: Surficial sediment; material: Deep marine sediment; isolation source: Hadal surficial sediment | place: Pacific Ocean | collected 2014-11 | depth...
CCGGCATTTAACGAAATGAAAGCGACTAAGGCGATTCTTAGAAGTCTCATTACCACTCCTCATTGTTGGGAATCCTAACCGAATTATATAGTAGATTGACCGCCAGAAGCCCCACAATCCATCTTCTCGAATCGGCCATAATCAAAGCCTTTCTTGCAAAAGGTGGGACTAAAGTGGGACAAAAGCACAAAAATACAATAATGGCCTACGCAATATTGACGTAAGCCATTATTTTTATTGGTGCCCCTGATGCGATTGGAACGCACGACCTACGGATTAGGAATCCGGTGCTCTATCCTGCTGAGCTACAGGGGCTTTTAAATTAAGTTTAAGTCTGTTACGACCCAAGGGTCGATAGAATCGTTGCGGGTATGGTTCTATTTCTTCCTTCTGGACCAGTTTATAACATGACTCTACCATCGGTTCAATATGGGCGGGCAAGCCGTCCAAGTGAAGGTGGCAAGTGCGCCGAACGTCTTATGAATTTCTGATGGGAAGCAGGACGGTGAAGCTGGAACCTTTGCCGGGAGTCGATTCCACCTCAATGGTTCCGCCGTGCGACTGAATGATGCCGTAGCTCACTGACAGGCCCAGCCCGATGCCCACCACTTTGGATTTGGTAGTGAAAAATGGATTGAAAATTTGTTCGGTAATTTTCGGGGTCATGCCCATGCCGTTGTCCTGGATCTGGATTTTTATCTGTGAGTCATCGTGAGAGGTCTTGATGTTGATTTTTCCGCCTTTTTTCTTCGAGGCATCCATGGCGTTTTGGATCAAGTTGAGCATCACCTGTTTGATTTGGTCGGAAACGGCCGTCACCACGGGTAAATCATCATCAAAATGAGTTTTCAATTTTATGTTGCGTTGCAAGAGTTCCTTTTGCGTCAAGAGAATTATTTCGTCCAATATCCGGTGAATTTTCAAGCGCTCCTTTTTGCCGGTGGTGGGGCGATAAAAATCGTTGAGCCTTTTAATGAGGTTGGCGATGCGGTCGGTTTCGCCGATGGCCATATCGATGAAGTTCATGTCCTCCGGTTTCATATCGACCACCAGTTTGGTTCTTTCCAAGACGTTGCGGATGCCGAAAAGGGGGTTGTTGACTTCATGCGCTATGGAGGCTGAAAGTTTTCCTATCGAAGATAATTTTTCGGCATGCATCAATTGCTCCTGATACTTTTTCAGTTCTTTTTCTACTTCCTTGCGCTCGGTAATGTCTTGCACCACGTATCGGGCGTGCAGGGGATTTCCCCGATCATCGTAATAGATTTTGGCTTCCACGTGAATGATCCGTACCCGCCCGCCCGGCAATACTATTCGGTGATCGATGCTGTAGGGTTTTTTTTCGCGAATGGAATTTTGCTTGGTTTGGTCGACCCATTCCCGATCCTCGGGATGCACCGCTGAAAGGTAGGCTTCATAGGTGCCATTGAACTCATGGTGGGCAAGTCCAAAAACTTTGTACGTTTCGTCGGACCAACGCAAATTATTGGACTTCAACTCATGAACCATGCTTCCCAGTCCCGCTATTTTTTGCGCCATGGACAGATCCCGCTCGCTTTGTCCCAAGGCTTTTTCGGTCTGGAGGCGTTCGGTGATGTCGCGTCCAAAACAGAAGACGCCCGTCATTTTGCCGTTTTTATCCTTGGTGAGGACGGTGTCCCACGCCACCACCAGCTTCTTGCCGTCCTTGGTCAAAATTTGGCTTTCCACATATCCAGTGGGGTCCAGTTGGCCCGATCGATATTTTTTGAAAAGGGTTTGATTTCTTTTTTTTCCACCGATGGGATAAAATGTTCGGACCAAATTTTCCCGATAATTTTATTTTTTTCATAACCCAATAATTTGCATCCGGCTTCATTGATGAGAGTCACCTTTTCTCTGGTGTCTAAAGCGACTACGATACTGTCGGTGATGCTAAGGTATTTTTCTATTGCTGAGGGGTCAAAAACGGCGGGGCGGCTTTTTGCCGTGGCGGGCGACGGGTGTTTGGTTTTTGATTTTTTGAGAGGAGAGATTTTTTTATGAGTTCTTTTGGTGCGTGTGTGGCTTTTAGCCGGCTTTTTGGGTTGCGATGGTTTGGTTTTTTTTGCGACAGGCATTTTTGAATGACGGTCTTTTCGGACCCCAAGCTCGTGACAGGAGCGCTCTTGGGCAGGGCGTGCGCTGGCCGTGGGGAGCCAATGATATTGAGTTAAGGAGTTACTCCTGATCTTCTTCTTCAGCCATATCCTGGGTCATGTCGAGAATCATTTTCAACCATCCCAGCATACAGATTCGGTCCTCTTGATCCGCGCCATCCAGCCAGTCCCCGTAGCCATTTTCCCGCAACCACTCCCGGCCTGTTTTGGACTCTTTTTGAACGTCCTCGAGATGGGCCAGGCACTGCCAATCGAAATCTGCCTGAATTGATATTTCCGCATAGCTTTTCCCGGCGCTTGTCATGATTTTTGTGGCCGCCGAATCGGGTAAAGGATCGGTCATGGAAAGCAGGACCGTGTTGGGGGAATTTGACATAAAATCTCCAAAAGCCTTATAGGTTGTTTAATTTAAATGCACAATCTATTTTATATCAACACTTGCTTGAAATACATTATATTATAGATACAGGGCCGACTTCAAAAAGTTGGGTCTTTTGGGGGTTGAGAAGTGTTTTCATACTAAAAAATGTATACGGGGAGAGACTGAGGATGGCAACAGAATATAATCGCCGGTTTTCGTTGGATAAGGTCGAAATCGATCCAAAAATTAAGAATAAAATCATGTCTATTGATGGTGACGAACATGCGGGGGACTGGGACGGAGAAGACATTAATGATTTAGTGAAGGAGTTGGATAGAATTGAGGAGAGTGTCGATGCCAACTATGCCGGGCTACCGCATAATTTCAATATTCCTGAGGACTTGAGGAATCAGGTCGAAAAGGACTACCCGATTTGGGCGTGCGATCTTAAAGGCCAATGCCTGACAGGGGAGAACGCCAATAAAATTCACTCCGTAGAAAAAATCAGGAAACATTACGACGATAAGTACGGCGGAGTGACAGAGTTTAAGGAAAAACTGCGGATCGAAAGGGAGAAATTTGAAGAAAACCTTCGGTTGAAGGGATAATATTTCGGTCTGCTTAACACTATCTCAGGGTAAAAATTGGCTCAGAGCGATTTAAAAAGAGGAATCACCGTCCTGGTGGTTGAAGATGACAAAAACCTGAAGCGTCTGATCAAGTCGCAATTGAAGGGTTTTGGTTTTGAACGTATTGAGGAAGCGGATGACGGGGCTTCCGCCCTGCAAGCATTATCGCAAAATAATATCCAATTAATTATAGCGGATTGGCATATGCCGGGCATGGATGGATTGGAATTTCATGCCTTATTGAAAGCCAGTGATGATTTTAAAGGGATCCCATTTTTGATGATCACCGGCGAAGCGAAAAAGGAAAAAGTGATTGAGGCCTTCACCAGCGGCATTAAAAATTATATTATCAAGCCCTTTGAGTCTGGCGATCTGGAGAGGAAAGTCCACAAACTTTTGAAGTTGAAATCATCCCTTCCGCCATCAAAGCCCGAACCGTTGCTTTAAAAAAAACTCACCCACGAATGCTTTGGATGGTCCGCTGGCTTTAAAGAGTGAGGGAAGGAGTCCGTTCTCCTTTGATATAATGGGCAACATCCACGGCATCTACCAATAAAGACACGCTATTCAAGATCACCACTGCCGCGACCCAGAGGCCAAAAGGGCTGGCAAGATGTTCGGGGTTTAAACCGATGGCCAGCCAAATCACCATGGGGATCCACAAGATGTGCCCGATTCCCAACAGCCGCACGAATCCTTTCATTCGGAAAATGGACATTTGAATTGCCGCGCCCGCCATCATCGCTCCCAGCACTACCTGAGCTTCCAGCGTTTCGATGAAGAAGAGGGGGGCTATCATATTGGCAAGCATTAAGAGCCCCACCCAGGCGACCCAGTGGTTGGGCATGCGAAGCAGGGTCCTGAAAAAATCAATCATCGCTTTCATGGATTCTCCGATCATCAGGTTGTAGTTTATAGAGGTCTGATGAGATGGGCGGGCCTTACAAAAATTTTAACAAGACCCTTGCCTCAATAAAAAACGGATGATCAGAAAATATCCCCCCAACTGATATGATTCCCGAATGAAAAAAGAATTGAGTATTCCTGATTTTTATCCTTGCTGATCGGGATTTCTGCTCCGATTCTAAAAGCCCAACCCGATGACGGAAACCAAAGACTCAGCCCCGGATTTATGCTCAGCACGTTTTCACCTTTTGCAGAACCCGATAAGACGGATTCTGAAACGATTTCCAGTAGGGCGGCCGGAACGAATTTCTGGGAGGGATTTGACGGGGCTATTGCGGTCCCGGTATCACGGATAAAAGAATAAGCAACGACGCTCGCAAATTCAAACGCTGTTTCGTTCTCTCCAGATACGATGGTCTCGATTTCTGTGTTCACTCCCCAGTACCAGTTTCTGGAGGCATGATCGAGGAAGAATAAAAGCCCCAAGCCCGTATTTTCGCCACCCAGTCCCCTTGATTTATCGCCGGTGGGAAGAGTTGCGCTGATGACTCCTGTGAAAATAGTTTCGGGTTTATTTACAAAGGCATATGTAATGGGCCAGACTTCAATATCCATCAACCCATAACCATCGGCGCCGTTATTAGCAAGTGGAATTAATATTTCAGACCCCCAGCGAAATTCTTTGGACCAATCTACGGCGAGTTCAAGTGAAGTTGAAAAACCCCCTTTTTCTCCACGGTCATTTTCAAAGTCTTTAAGGAATGAAAAATTCAACCTTTGTTCATCTTCTATATGGGCATGGTGTACCGTGAGGGAATCGATAAGAGCTCCAGAAAACTTAGCTCCTTCCTGATGGGCCGGCACAATGACTGGAACTAATAGAGCAAGGAGCATTATAAAAAATGGGGCTGTCTTGGACATTGGACCTCCTTTGGAATTCAAAGCCGACCGAAAAATTGTGATGACGATTCGCAGGTATAGGTTTAAAAGGCGGCCGAAGGGTCTCCGTTGTTCCTTCCTGCAAGCCGGTTAGGATTTCGAATGATTGATTGCGGGATTAAGGCTATGAAAATAAAGGAGGGCTTCGCCCTGAATGGAAAGTGAAAAACTTTTGGAAGGAAAAAAATTCAGCTTTAAAGCGTGGGCGCGAATCGGTGCTGTGAATTGCAAATCTGGAATTTTCGTTTCCAGGCCAATACCGGAGTGAGCCCATTGGCAGGGCGAGCAGTTTTCCTCAGTCTGTTCATTGGTCCATTCATGGTTGTGCAGGATAGGGGCTAAGCTGGACATCACTCCGAAACTTAGGATCAAGGCAAACAGGAGGGTTCTGCCGCGCCAAGGTTTTGGTGTTGCGGAGGATAAAATAGTTGGTGGCGGAAAAGGCCTGGTAAGGTTCATTCAGCTTCGATGAGATTGCTGGAGTGGCAGGGTTGAAATTTTTTTAAAGATATCACATTCATGCAGGAATACTATGGGCAAACAAAATTGAGGCGTCCTCCCCTTAAGAAGAAGACGCCTCAACTGTAAAACGTGGTACCCGTCCCTGGCTGGGGGGATCCTTGAACTGGTGAGCAGTCAATGCTCATTCCTCGGAAAAGAAATTGCTGTCGTAGCCCGTTTTCCAGAAGCTTTGTTTTTTTCGACCCTTTTTTGAGGTGATTTGGATATTCTTCTGGACCGAATTGTAAAAATTATCCCAGTATTTTTCGCTCAAAGTCTTTGCGGGGATTTTCTTTTTGAGCTTTCCTTTTTGATTGAATACGCGTACCGGATAAAACATATCAGCCTCTCTTCCTCGCCACAAAGACAATTGTCAGGGTTGACGTATGGTTTAGATCCTTATCAATGATGGATTTCAGGTTTCCCAGTTTTATTCATTCGTTATTTCTGTCCGCCGCAACGGTGTTCCCTTACAACTTTTTCACTTGCCACTGACTGTCGACTGTTAGCATAAGGGTTGGATGTTAAAAGAACATTAATGGATTATTAAATTTTGTTAATTTTGGGCAAGGAATTCAAAGGCAGTCTAAATGGGCTGGGTGCAGGTTGATAATTGGAGAGTTAGCTAGGTTGGGCGGTAAAAAGGTATTGACGGAATTCGTTTGAGGCTGGGGAAATGAAGCTTTTTGGGGCACTCGGTATTGATTTTAATAAATAAATTCGATTAAAACGGTGGTGAGGACTAAAAATTTATAACCAAAAAGGTAAATCCGCATCTTATTGAGTGAGTATCAGTGAACTTTGGAGAAAAGATGAATCCGTCGAGTGAAAGTTATGATGCTGGGCTATTGCAGAAGGATGGGAATGCCTCGCAACCTTTGAACTTGGAGAAATCGCTTCGCATTCGGGATGGACTTGAACTATCCCGTCCCAAAGCGGTTGAATTGCATATCCTGCAATTGATTCAGGCCAATCTTAACCGGTTTGGGGACATTTGCTTCAACTGAGCATTGGCGGCAGGAAGCCGCCCATCAATCCAGAGACTTCAAATTTTTGATTCATCCAGACAATCTTGTTTATTTTAATTGAGCCAGTTTTGTTGAGGTTTTTTTTGAGGTATATTTTCGTTTTTTATTCGCTATCTGTGTATTTTTTGAAATCCTATCCAGGCAGAGTGGTTGATGACGGAAGGGGGATTTCTTAAGGGATCGGCACGCCGTAGGATAACACCATCATTTTTCGATTTTGAAGGGCAGGGTGATGGTGAAAGTGGAACCCTTGCCAGGTTGACTTTGCACGTCAATATCTCCGCTGTGGCTTTTAACGATGCCGAGGGAGACGAGAAGTCCCAGGCCCGGTCTTTTAAAAGCTGATTTGGTGGTGAAGAAAGGATCAAAAATCGAATCCAGGTTTTCCGGGGGAATGCCGCAACCCGTATCCTGAATATATATTTTAACGTTGATATCGTTTTTCTCGGTGCCCACCAATATTTTTCCTTTTCTGCCCGCCAGGGATTCTTCCGCATTCTGGAGCAGATTTTTGATGGCATGCTCAATTTGCGGTGCAACCCCCTCGATTGTGGGCAGGTCGGGGGCGAAGTGTTTTTCTAAAGTGATACTATTTTCCGCAAACCGTTCCTTGTTTTCTAGAATCGTTTCTTCCAGAATCTTGTGAAGGTCCACATCCTCCAAGTTTCCCAGTGTGGGCGAATGGTAATTTTTCAGGTCGTCGATCAAATTAGATATCCGGTTGCACTCATTGATGGCTACTGTGACCAGGCTTTTGTGAATATCCTGCATGGAAACCCTGTCCGACAACTGTTCCAGAATATTCCGGATGCCATGCACGGGCACATTGATTTGGTCTGAGATAGAAGAGGCCAGTTGACTGGAAGTCTCCAGTTTTACCGATCGAATGATTTTATGTTGTAATTTTTGAATGCCCTTGATGCGTTCTTCTACCTTGCTCTCAAGTTGATTTCGTATTTCGAACAACTCATGGTCCCTTTTAATGCTATCGGTAGTGTCCGTCAATACGCCGGCCAATCCATAAATCAGCCCTGATGAACTTCTCAGTGGAAACTTGACGGAGTTGTATGAGCGTGCCCCCCCAATATGCATGATGGTTTCTTCCGTCTCCAGAGGGGAGCCCATCTCAAGAACCTTTCGGTCATTTTCCTTGAACAGAGTCGCCAATTCCTTCGGGAAAATATCGAAATCCGTTTTGTCCTGGATCGAATCATTTTGAACTTTGAATAAGTCCTCAAAAGCTCTGTTGACCATCGTATAACGGCCTTCGGTGTCCTTGACGTAAATAGCGGAACCGGTGTTGTCCAGAATACTTTTGAGGTGAGACTCGCTGTCCTTGAGATGCTCTTCCAGGCGGGTCACTTTGCTGGTGTCCCGAATGATCAACATTTCCAGATCTTCCTCTTTGGTTTTAAAAGAGCTGGAGGTCAACTGGGCTGGAAAAACAGTGCCATCTTTCTTCTTGTAGTAGCGTAATGGCGTTTGACTGGTCTGGCCAAAAAGACCGGCCAGGCCCATGGCATTATCAGAAACGGTGGCATTGTCCGGATCGGTGCTGATATCGCTCAGCTGAAGTCTTAAAATTTCCTCGCGGTCATAACCCAGTACGTCGAGCGCGGCCTGGTTGAAATCCACAATATATTGATCGGCCTTATTAATAATGAGGATCATATCGGATTCAGCTTCCATGAGTTTGCTGATCTTTTCTTCGCTTTCCTTCAGGGAGACTTCAAACTCTTTGCGCTTGGTGATGTCACGCACAATTCCCAGGAACATCTTACGGGATCCTTGATAAATTTCACGGACCGCCAGCTCCATGGGAAAGGTCGACTCATCTTTATGTCTGCCAAGGAATTCGCGAGGAGCACCGCCGACCAGCTTGGCCTTGCCCGTCTCCTGATAGTTCCTCAAATAAGTGTCGTGTTCGCCGCTGTAGGGCTCGGGCATCAGCATGCTGACGTTATGGCCCGTGACCTCTGAAGATGTGTATCCGAATATTTTGGAGGCCGATTTGTTGAAGGACTGAATGATTCCATTTCCATCAATGATGATAAATCCGTCGACAGAATTTTCCACAATGGAAAGGACCAGACTCTCATTTTCCTTTTGTATCTTTTCCATGTTTCGGCTTTCCGTCAGATCCTGTCCCACGGCGGTGTAATTTTTGATTTCCCCTTTGCGGTCAATATCCTTGAATATTCTCCAGATGAAAGTTCCTTTTCTTGAGTCTTTCAGCGTCACCTCGCTTTCGAAGCTGGCGAAGTCCTCGGATTTGAGCTTCCCTTTCACTTGGTCTAGTGCTCGTTCCCATTTGCTCTCAGGAAGCACTGCCTTGAAGAAGTTTTGATTGAGGAGGCTGGCCGGATTTTCTTTAAAAATGGTGGTGCTTTCCTCAGCCAACTCAAGGATTTCAAAATTCGCGGAAAGGACGAATAAAATTAAGCCGGACCTGTCCATAATGGAGCTATAAAATTCTCTGCTCGTTTTAATGTCTTCGAGAGCATTATTCTTTTTCTCGAGATCAAGGAGGAATTGTTCCAGGCCCAACTGTTGTTTTTGAATGATTTTTTGAGATTCCAGGACTTCATTTTTTTTGAATTCAATCGCTTCTTCGAACTCCTCGATCTGTTCTTTTTGGTTTTCTACCGTTTGCTGGATTTTTTGAATCTCCGCTAATTGTTCTTCAGCCGTTTGCTCTGAACTCTCTATTCGTTCTTGCTGGGACCTTATAGTTTGCCGTGTCCCCTGAATTTCCTGCTGTTGTTCACTAATCATTTGCTCGGACCGGCGGATTTTTTCTTCCAGGTTTTCAACGGATTGCCGTGCTTTCTGGATTTTCTGAAGTTGCTCCTCAATCGTTTGCTCGGATTCACGGGTAAACTCTTTCTGGTTCTCTGCCGTCTGCCGCGTTCCCTTAATCTCCTGAAGTTGCTCCTCAATCGTCTGCGAGGAGCTGTTGATTTCCTGTTCCTGATTTCTGATGGTTTCTTTGGCGTTTTTGATTTCAACCTGAAGTTGTTTTAATTCCGCCAGATCATTTTGCAATGTGGAATTAGCTTCCTCCAGTGAGAAGTACCCTTCCTGCTGATTTTTCAAGGTTTTTTTGATGCTGATCAATTGGTTCTGAGTGGAGGTCTTTTCCCATTTTTCTTTTTTTAAATGATTGGTGAGGGCCGCCAGATCTTTTTCACGTTCTTTCAGTTTTATTTCCAACTCAGAAATTGATTTCTCATATTTCCTGTTGCCTTGCTCCGTTTTGGTTTTGTTGCTGTTCTGGAGTGAGTCTTTATGACTTTTTTGAATCGTTGCCAGGTCATTTTCCAATTTTGATCTTGCTTGAGCTTCCGAAGTCATATTGGCTTTTAACTCTTCCAGCTCCTTGGTCTGGTTGGAGTACTTTCTCTCCAGAGTGTCGCGGGTGTTGACCAATTCGATTTCTTTTCTTTTTCTCTCTTTGAGTTCTGCTTGCGCCTTGGAGAAATCCTTCTCCATTTTCATCACCCGTTCCTTCAGTTCTTTTTTAAAAGACTCCCTGGCTTTTCTGATTTCCTCTTTTATGCCAGCCTGGTGAGGAGGGAGGGTGATTTCCTTCTTCAAAATCGCCGGAGGCGCCCCTTGCACCGCAGGAGTGCCGGGTTTCGCCGCCGAGATAGCGGGAGTGTCTTGCCTGAAAACTTTGGCAAATAATTTCGCCAAAATTAGCAAGATGTCAATTTCGTCCTTGTCCCATGCTTTTTCGTGTTGGGAAGATTCAAACCCCAAATAACCAATGGGCCCATCATTGTGGATGATGGGAACCTGAATCAACGATTTTACCCCCTGGGTTTGATAGATATCCTTCTCAAATTCGGCCTCCGGGGGAAGTTGGGTGACATTGGGGACGTTGACGATTTCATTTTGAAAAAGCTTTTCTTTGAACCATGGGAAGGTTTCCGTCGAAATCTCTTCTTCAACATCCGGTTCCATATAGGGTTCACCCGAAACCCACAAGTGAGTATTGACTATGTGAGTGGAGTCTTCCGTGAACATGTAGACGTATCCCTGATCCACATTGGATAAGCCTCCAAAAAGTTGCAAGGTTTTCTTAACCCTCCGGTCGATCTCAAGGGAATCGTTTAAAGCTTCCGGGCTGATGGAAATCAATATCTTTTCCAGTTCAAACCAGAATTTGAACCTGGCTTTTGCGTTGGCGCTTTTTATCGCTTCATTATGATATTTCTTTTTGCTTATCTTGAGTTCTTCAGTGAGCTTTTTGACATGAGGCACGTATTTCTTTTTGGTGGCCACCAGCTCCTTGCTCAACCGTTCCTGTTCCGATAAATCCTGACCGGAAATAATCGTTCCATAAGTTTGTCCTTTTTCGTCGGACAAGGGGGCGGCTTGCCATTCAATGAGTTTTTCGGTTTTTCCTTTGGTCATTACCTTGCTGGAAAATCGGGCGAATTGTTTGCTTGGGTCATTTACGAAACTCAGAAATTGTTTTCTCAGTGGTCCGCGGGCTTTATCCGGAACCAGGTGATTGATCCAGTCCCTTCCCAGCACGTCTTCTTCCTTGTAACCCAGCAATTCGGTGGCGCGTTGATTGACTTGCATTATCTGGTTTGAGGGGTCCACGACCAGAATAATAGAGTTGTCCACGTTGAAAAAAACCTTGGACAAGGTCTGCTCACCTTCCAGTGCGTTTTGAGTTAAATCAAGTTGTTCGGAGCTCTTTTTAATCCGGCGAATTGGAACAATCAGGGAAGCCGAGATAATGACGGCACCAAAAAATATAAACTCCCAGCGTTCCAGGGTGGTTTTGGTGATTTCTATTCCCAGAAGGGAAATAAAAATAAAGCTTTCCAACCAAAACACCCACAAAAACAAAAAGCCCAACCCGGCACTTAGGGTTATTCCGAACAGTAGCAGGTTCTGATCTACCTTTTTTCCCATTTAAATTTCCTTAAAAGTGCTTTGGAAACCTTTATTCCAAATTAAGAGTTGGAATGCCCTGTTGCAATAGAATTCTGCCCTTGAACCCAGAGACACAACCTGGACTTGGCCCTTTCCAATAGAAGTCCGAATGAACTCATACCGGATCAAGTCAAGAGGTGCCACCATCACAGC
>SMUY01293546.1_pt1 | contig 11603 bp, 10 predicted proteins | sample 2456441 | NCBI WGS metagenome assembly SMUY01 (sample SAMN11095931, study PRJNA526329) | marine sediment metagenome | biome: Marine sediment; feature: Surficial sediment; material: Deep marine sediment; isolation source: Hadal surficial sediment | place: Pacific Ocean | collected 2014-11 | depth...
AGACGATTATTCACCAGCACACCAAATTCAGTTTCGATACCGCTGCCCTCCAGGAATTGAATATTAGATTTCACGCCGGTGGCAGAGTTCACTATATCGGCATCAACCACTTCGCCATTGTCCAGTGCGACCTTAAGGGTTTTACCGGCTTCAGCAATGGATTCAACCCGAGTCGAGGTATGTACAGCAACACCTTTTTCCTGGCACCACTTTTTAATCAGATTCCCCGAGTTCTGATCCATCATCCTCGGCACCATCCGGTCATCCATCTCAATCACAGTAAGATTCACGCCACGTGAAGCCAGGGCTTCAAGAATGATGCAACCGATAAACCCCGCACCCATGAGCACGACGTTAGAACCTTTTGTTGCCTTCGCGGCAATCTGTCGGCCATCTTCAAGTGTCCAACAGCTGTGCACGCCGGGTAGATCCATGCCTGGTATCGGTGGGCGGATTGGATGAGAACCGGTGGCGATGAGTAATTTGTCGTAATCTATCGACTTACCATCTTCAAGCGACAATTTTTTACACTTCGCATCGACACTGGATACACGGTCTTGCATGATCTCAATACCGGCATCCGCAAAATGTGAGCCTGACTTACGAAGGTAGGTTCCTGCCTCATTAATTCTGCCGATAAGATAATACGGAATCGCCATACGTGAATACGGCGGTTCCGGTTCATCATTGATGATCGTAACGGTTGAATCCGGCTGAACCTTTCGCAAATGCTCTGCGGCAATCACGCCCGCAGGCCCTGCACCGATAATGACATGCTTCATTGTTTAACTCCCGAATAGATCATTAAATAAACAACACCGCCGCAAGCGAACAGGGACATTGATCGTCACTCCCGCGAAAGCGGGAGTCTAGTCAAATTACTGGATTCCCGCTTTCGCGGGAATGACAATACGCATTCGCAGGAACACACTCCTAAGAGATTAAAGCCCGAAGCGAACGCGGGTTTCATCAGTCAGTTGACCGTCCGTGGTCCAACCCCGGAGTTCGTAGTATTCCGGCAACATCTTGTCCAGGTCGTTGACTCGACCTTTAGCCGGGCCAATATTTGCAGCGTCCTTCAATAGACGTTTGGGCAAGGTATCATCCGCCGCAGTCATACCAGCGGCATTATTAAAATCTCGTTCCATGTTCCAGATACGTTCACCCACCTCCATACATCTATCGACACTCCAGTCCCCTTCACAGGCGGCGTCAATCTGTGGCGCGATGTCTTCCATGGTCCAGGCAAAAGTTGTAAAGGCACAAAGACCTGCCGAGTCAACCACGGCGGCCCCGTCCTGAAAGACCTTGACCAGTTCAGCCTTGCCATCGGTTGCCAATGGGTCAGTTTTTACCGGGAAACCCAGGACTTCGGAGGCCACGGTATAACCCCTTAAATGGCAAGCACCACGATTAGAAGTGGCATAGGATAGACCCATGCCCTGAATAGCACGTGGATCATAAGCCGGGAATTCCTGGCCCTTGACGGTCATGGATAGTTCCGGATGTCCGTATTTCTCACACAGTCGTTTTGAACCCATGCCAAGGTCTTTACCAAAGCCTTCGCCCGTTGCGACCCACTCTGCTGCCTTGGCCAGCGCCTCCGCAGAACCAAATTTGAATTCAATGCCATCTGTTTCCTTTGTCGTAATTGCCCCCAATTCAAATAATTCCATCGCGGCCGCAACAGTGACGCCAAAGCTTATCGGATCATAACCATCTTCATTGCAAAGAAACTGGACATAGGTCAGGGCGTCCATATCATTGACACCACAATCCGAACCAAGCATACCTGCCGCCTCGAACTCCAGACCGCCGGAATTCCCCCAATATTCAGGTTTGTTTTCAATGGTGAAATGGGTGCGATCGATGGTAGAGATTCTTCCACAGGCAATAGTGCAACCAAAGCATGCCGCATTGGTTGTGAGATTGGGCTTGCCATCACCTTCACGAGGCTCCAGCATTGCTTCACCTGAGATATCGCCTGCATCTTCAAACTGGACTTCAAGGTGATTGCGCGTGGGCAATGCCCCCATCTCATTGATGACATTCATTAAGACTTGCGTGCCCAGTGCGGGCAGGCCTTCGCCTGTCACGGCATTTTCTGCCAGAACTTTTTTGGCCTCGGTGGTGGCCTTCATGAAGGCAACTGGGTCATTGATATTGCCAACCCCCCTGGTTCCGCGTATTGCAACCGCTTTCAGGTTCTTAGAAGCCATAACGGTGCCAACACCTGAGCGACCTGCGGCCCGATGCAGATCATTAATAATCCCCGAAAAAAGACAACCAGCCTCAGCCGATCGACCCACTGCTGCAATCCTCAGTAAAGGATCCTGATATTTTTTATGTAAGAATTCATCCGCTTCCCAAACAGATTTACCCCAGATTTCATCAGCGGGAACAAGCTCTGCTTTTTCATTCTCTAAATATAGATAGACCGGCCTGGGTGACTTGCCTTCAAAGATGATCATGTCCCAACCCGCGCTTTTCATTTCAGCGCCGATGAATCCGCCAGAATTAGAACAGGCCAAAATCCCAGTTAACGGGCTTTTAGTCACCACCGAATAACGGCCACCAGTAGATGCCATGGTCCCCGTCAAGGGGCCCGTGGTCATAATGAGTTTGTTGTCTGAGCCAAGGGGATCACACAGAGGGTCGATTTCTTCGACCAGATATTTAGTCGCCAGTCCGCGTTGTCCTAGATAATCATTGGCCCATTTCATATTCAGCGGTTCTTTAGAAATCGAACCATCAGTTAAATTGATACGTAGTACATTTTGTGTCCAAGCCATGTTTATCTCCTAAGACTGCGCCGCATGTGCGCGCATACGTTCTAAACCAGTATGATCTGCATCGACATAAGTAATTGCCTCGGTTGGGCAGGCCTTGGCACATTCGGGATCGCCACCACATAAGTCGCATTTAATCACTACCCCGGTGTCTTGTTCATAATTGACCGTGCCGAAAGGACAGGCGACCGTGCAGACTTTGCAGCCTACGCATATGTCTTCAAGTATTTCTTTTGCCCCTGTGGCTTGATTAATAACAATCGCTTCAACCGGACAGGCGTGCATGCACCAGGCTTCCTCGCATTGTGTGCATGTATAGGGTACAAATCGACCTTCATTATGGAAAGTGAATACTTTAATTCTGGATTTTGCCGGGTTAAATAAGCCGGTGGCCTGATAGGAACAAGCCATTTCACACTGTAGGCAACCGGTACACTTTTCCGGCTCTATCTGTAATGACTTCAGCATACGATATTCCCTCTTAATTGCGATTCATTTACTTATTAAATCTTATTCGATTGTGTCCAGCTAATTCTATTATAGTCCTATCTTTTCAATTTTATATTGGTTTCGATCCACAATCGCTTTTGCTATTTCGACAACAAAAGGCAATATTCCTGTTCCATCCGGATTGAATTCAGAATACAGTTTAGAGTCATATAAATTGTATGGTCAATGGCACCGGGTTCATATGCAATAAGTATTCAAGGTTTCTGAGATTTATTGATCCCAAGCCGATATATTGAAAACTTTATTTCAGGTTTAAATTTTAGTTATAACTATTTGAATAATAAGAGATAATAATCTTATGTTAAAGAAAAACATTAACAAACTGCTGATCGGCTTTTATCTGCTGGTCTTCACCTCTTTCTGCGTTTCGGCCGAAACAATTGAAATCGATCTCGCCTACGTTGGCGAACAAGAAAACAGCGCCCTGCTCGGTGTTCAACAGGGGCTTTATGAAGCTAATCTGCAAGGCCAATTTCTCGGACAAAATTACCACCTGGATATCATCTCTCCTGCTAATGCACTTGATTCTGACTACAGCAATTATATCGCTGTGCTCACTGCCGTTGATTTAAAAACATTCCAAAAAATGAGTGAACAATTCCCAGGGATTGCTGTCTTTAACCTCAGTCTTGAAGATGACATCCTCAGAACGACCTGCTTGCCGAATGCATTACACATCATCCCCAGCAGCAGTATGAAAGCAGATGCCGTTGCACAATGGCATCAAAAGAAACCAGGTTCAAATGTCACCGCACAGGCATGGCATGGAGACTTTGTGAAATTTGCTGCCAGAGATCTGAATAAACGATTTAAAAAGAAACAGGGCCAGACGATGGATGATGACGCCTGGGCTGGCTGGGCCGCAGTAAAAATGACCTCTGACTCGGTTGCCAGAGAAAATATCAGTGACGCAAAACACATGCTTACTCATTTAAAAACGAATCTTTCTTTTGATGGCCAGAAAGGCAGTAATATGAATTTTCGTGAGACAGGCCAACTACGACAATTATTGATTCTTGTTGAAGATGGAAAAATCGTCGCTGAGGCACCTGTCCGTGGTGTTGCCAGGCCCCCTACTCTTGATAGTCTGGGTCTTTTAAACTGCGAAAAATAACAACAGATAATATTTTTTTAGGAGAAAAATTGATGAAACAATATTTTTTAGTCAGTGCATGTTTGTATGCATTATTGTCGCAAAATATTTTTGCAGAACCAACAGGCAGAATTTTTATCACCAATGAAAAAAGTAATACAGTCAGTGTTATTAATGGTGAAACACTTGAAGTCGAAAGTGAAATTGCCATTGGTGAACGCCCTCGTGGAATTGGTATTTCGCCTGATGGCACTGAAATCTATGTTGCCGTCAGCGAAGAGAATCTCATCGCCATATTCGATCCAAAGACACTCAAAATTTTACGAAAATTCAAGTCTGGTTCTGATCCAGAAACATTTGCAGTTCATCCCAATGGCAACATCTACATTTCTAATGAAGATGACGCGAAGGCAACTGTATACAATCCAAAGACTGGTGAGCTGATTGCTGAAATTCAGGTAGGACTTGAGCCAGAAGGTGTCGCCATCTCACCGGATGGTAGCAAAGTCATCATCACCAGCGAATCAACCAATATGTTGCATGTGATTACAGTGCCCGGAAATACCATCACCGATAACATCCTGGTGGGCTCACGACCACGTGCTGCAGTCTTTACAAAGGACAGCAAGACTGCCTACGCCACCGCTGAAATTACCGGTGAGATCGTCAAGATTGATATGGAAAATGCGAAGATTATAAAACGTGTGCAGTTGGAAGATCCGAAGAGCAAACCCAAGGATATCATCTTAAGTAAAGACGAAAAATACATCTATGTTGCCGGGGGCCGCTCAAACAGTGTTTGGCTGATGGATGCGGACACACTTGAAGTCATCAAAGGCATTCCTGTGGGAAAACGTGTCTGGGGACTGGCCATCACAAAAGATGGTCGCCGCGTTTTCACTACTGATGGTGTAAGTAGCACCGTATCTGTTATCGACACTTCCACTAATGAGGTGATCAAAACGATTGCAGTCGGCAAATTCCCCTGGGGTGTCGTGATTGATGACTGATCTATAGCCAAACTAATTGGTAATGCAGGATTCAAATTGGTTCTTCTGGTTGAAATGAACCAGCTTTTAACCATAACCACAACCAATTAATAGAACCACTTTTTGTTATATTTTTATAAGTCATTGTTTTTAATATATATATATTTTCTTCGAAAGCTGGCACAGTATCTGCATTACTAAAGCACAGTATTAAGCAACATCACATTAACCAATAAAAGAGGATTAATATCATGAAGTGGGATACACCAGAATACAGCGACATTCGTTTCGGTTTTGAAGTAACAATGTACATCAACAACAAATAATTTTAATTATTTAAGTTGTTAAAAAGGGTCCAGCAGGACCCTTTTTTATTGCCCAAAGTTTTTTATTTATACATGTACGAAATATTGGGAAGATGCCTCTATTGATTCGATTTTTTCGTGATCGGTTTATGCTCCTGCAAAACCGGCATACCGTACTTCCTGTACATAAGTGCGAGGAAGCGCCGCGCGCAAGACCGGAGTGCATATGACATACTGAGGATCTGAGCACAGTGCTGACAAAGCAATCGCGGGAAAAGGCCATTAATAGAGGTGTCTTTAAGCCTCTACAATCTTATAGCGTATAGCCAGGCGTGCAATTTCGGCAACAGTCGACGCATTAAGTTTTGATTTAATTTGGGTGCTGTAATTTGCTACTGTTTTATAACTTAATGAAAGCCGTTTTGAAATTTCACTGGTATTCAGGCCTTCAGCCAGTAGACAAAATATCTCGAACTCCCGCGTTGATAAATCAGAAAATGGTGTGTCCTCGCCTTTGGCTTTTTTGAAGGCCAACTGCTGGGCTATTTCTGAATCTATATGCGATTTCCCTGCAGCTAACTCCCTGATTGCATCAATCAATACCTCCGGCGCACTGCTCTTGGTAATATAACCACGCGCCCCTGCCTGCAATGCTTGCTCAACAAAAATGGTACTTTCATGCATGCTGAATACCAGAACTTTGGCATCTGCATCTCTGGCTACAATTCTTCGAATTGCCTCCAGGCCTCCCATACCTGGCATAGAAAGATCCATGACCACGACATCAGGGTTTTTATCGACATAATGCTTACAGGCCTGTTCTCCTGAGTCTGCCTCGGAAACAACCTCAATGTCATCTGTGTTTTGTAATAACATCTGATAACCAGCACGAACAACGGCATGATCATCAACAAGTAGTACCCTGATTTTGTTTGATGTGCCTGGAGTTGTACTTACCATAATATTTTACCTGTAATTTCTGCTTTGTTACTCACCAGAACGACAGCCTAGAGAGAAACTATAATTTCAACACCTTCATTGGTGGCTGATTTCATTGCAAAAGAACCTTTCAAGGCCTCAACGCGCTCACGCATACCCAATAAACCCAGACCTCGGTGATTTGTTTCATCAAATCCTATGCCATTATCCTTAATCAGCAGCTTTATCCCAAAGTTATATGATGGGTCATTTTCCACCCGATTCAATTCCACTCGATTCAGGCAAACTGTAACATCCGTAGCCTGAGCGTGTTTAACTATATTCGTAAGACTTTCCTGAATGACTCTATAAATGCTGATATTGACTTCTTCCCCGAGTTCATCGAATTTACCTTTAAACTCAAAGTGACAGAACACATCTCCATGTCTTGAATTCCAGTCATCAATCATGTCCTGCAGCGCTAAGATCAGCCCAAACTCGTCAAGTATTGCTGGTCGTAATTGTCGCATCATTCTACGCGCTACTTCATACATTCGATCAGAAAATGTTCCAATTGTCCTGGCACTACTTTTGAGCATATCACTATCTTGATGATTCATTTGCTCTATGGATGCAAGCACTGCTTTAATCGCCGTAATTGATTGACCGAACTCGTCATGTAATTCTTGCGCCAGTATTCTTCTCTCGTCTTCCTGAATGGCGAGGGATTTTTGTGTTAGCAGCCTGTTTTCATCTCTACTTGTTTGTAAAACCTCTGCCATATTATTAAATTTTTCAGAAATTCTGGAGAATTCAGGATACTTAAATCTGGGTAAGCGGCGTTGATATTCGCCTTGCTCAATTCCATCCAGACCTTTCAGTATTGATTCAATTGGCGCAAGGCCGCGACCTAAACTGATATAAACCAGAATATTTGCCAATACAGCAAATAAAACCAGCAGCCCAAGAACACCCCTGGTTTCATTCCAGACCTCAGTGATCTCGTCTGAGGGATTCGCCCTGATGAGTATCTCTGTATAAGCCGTTAACGATTCCCTGAATACACGCCTGTATTCCACGGGCTGTGGCTTGACCATTCGTATAAACCATTCAGGCGCTTGCGCATTGATTGTCGGAATAATTTTTACCGGGACCCTGCTGCCTTTGTTTCCGGTTTTATATAATTCAATCTCAAGATGACGCGTACTTTCCAGATTAGCAATGCTTTCCAACACACTTTGCTGGGTCTCAGATGTGCTACTGGCAGTATTACTCATCAGAGCAATTTCAATTAATTGCAATGTTAGTTTCGAGACCGACTGCATCTCCTCTTTTACCGCCGTTCTGGCATTATTTATCACGTAAAAACTACCTGCGAGAAGAATTAACGCAAATAACAGGGTAATCAGCATATTTAATCGAAAACGTAGACTCATTGTCTATATCTCATGATCAGTTCGGCCTCGGGTGTTATGTAATTGAGAAACATGACTGTGTTAAAACTCTACATCAATAAATTATTAAAAAACTATTTACAGCAATAAATTCGATTGCATAATATACGCCAGTACAGATATGATCATGCAATTATTAACGATTAAGAAGGCTTAGGATATTTTCCTTATAAAACACATGAAATTTGCCCAACTATCATTTTTGTTGTTGATGTTCTCATCAAGCACTAGTTTTGCTGAAAACAAATTAAGAACGGCTATCGAAGAGACACTTGAGACAAACACGCAAGCCATAAAGTCGCAACAGAACATAGACGAGTATGCTGACGATACTAAAGATATGTTATATCAATATCGAACCACGTTACGCAAGACAGATAGTTTAAAAACTTACAATGACCAGTTGAAAAAATTAACAGAAAAACAACTGGAAACTACCGAATCACTTTCAGATCAAATAAACAGCATTGCAGAAACCAGACAGAATATCGTACCGCTTCTATTACGAATGATTGAAGTCCTGGAAGAATTCGTTTCGATTGATGCCCCTTTCCTTCAAAAAGAGCGATTGGCCAGAATAGATTTAATTAAAGGTATGATGGACAGGCCCGATGTTTCCCTGCCTGATAAATATCGTCGCATCATGGAAGCCTACCAGATAGAAATGGAATATGGTCGTACCATAGACACGATGACTGAGACAATCACAATTAACAATACTCCTGTTACTGTAGAAATCTTGCGAATCGGAAGGTTAGCGATTTTTTATCAAACACTCGACGCTAAGGAAAGTGGCTTCTGGAGTAAACAGGAAAAACAATGGAGCTCATTGAATGGTGATTACAATCGTTCAATTGCCCAGGGAATTCTAATAGCAAAAAAACAGGCACCACCTGATTTGATAAAACTTCCTATCACTGCCCCGGAAGAAATCACCATGGAAGTAAACAAATGACCAGAAGAAAACAATTACAAAATATCATCATCTGTTTAATCTCCTTGTCTATTTCTTCTCTGGTTAACGCAGGTCCATCCAGAACCCTTGATGAACTTTTAGAGAAAGTTCGTCAAGAGAACACACTGGAGAAGAAAGCATATATTGAACGTGAAGAATTTTTCAAACAGGCAAAAGAAGAACAGGAACAATTATTAAAAGAGGCTCTTGCTATTTTCGAAAAAGAAGAAAGACGCGGAAACAATCTCAGACGTACGTATAGCCTTTATGAAAATCAAATTGCCAAACAAACTGATATGCTCGAAAGCCGTTCAGGTTCACTGGCAGAATTACATGGTGTTGTCAGACAAATTGCAGGAGATGTTGACTCTATCATTGACACCTCGTTTGTATCAGCGCAAAAACCTGGTCGAGATGAGATCGCTGACGCGTTGGCTTCCAGTAAAAAATTACCTGAAATCAAGGAGCTTGAAGAACTCTGGCTCCTGGTTCTGGATGAAATAGTAGAATCCGGAAAGGTGGTTCGTTTCAATACCGTGTTTATTAATAGTAATGGCGAGGAAGTAAATCAACCGGTCACTCGTATTGGCACCTTTAGCGCAGTTTCTAATGGCCGTTTCCTGAGATACTTACCCGACTCGGAAAAACTCGTTGAGCCAGCAAGGCAACCCTCCCATCGCTTTCAGTCAATGGCTATTGGCCTTGAACAATCTCAGTCAGGCCTCATGCCTTTTCCACTCGACCCTACCAGAGGAGCAATGCTTGCCTTACTGGTCCAGGTACCTGATTTAATCACGCGCATCAAACAAGGCGGTATCGTCGGTATGATAATCATTTTCCTGGCATTGGTTGGTGTGATAATCGCCCTGGAACGTTTTTATGTTTTGTCTGTTATCGATCGTAAGGTCGTATCTCAAATGCAGGACAAACAGCCAGGTGAAAATCCACTTGGTCGCATCATGAAAATTTTCATGGATAATCCAGATATTGATTCGGATACACTTGGCCTAAAACTTGACGAAGCTATCCTGAAAGAGCTGCCTCCATTACGACGTGGCCTGGGCACACTGGCTCTTCTGGCAGCAATTGCTCCTTTGCTAGGTCTATTGGGGACGGTGACTGGTATTATCGATACATTCCAGGCAATCACATTGTTTGGCACAGGTGATCCCAGAGTCATGTCAGGAGGAATTTCTCAGGCATTGGTGACGACAGTAATGGGGCTGGTTGCGGCGATACCCTTACTACTTCTACATAGTTTCCTGTCAACAAAGAGTAATCGTTTAATCCATATTCTTGATGAAAAGAGCGCTGCATTTGTTGCACAACTTTCTGAGTCACATAGACAATGAGCGATTTAGTAGAACAATTTATAGAACTTTTTGAGAGCGGTGGCCCAGTTCTGGTTGTCATATTAATCACATCTATATTTTTATGGTTGTTGATCATTGAACGTTATTACTACTACTTCATGGTCTATCCAGAGAAACTGTCACTCATCATTACACAATGGTCCAACAGGACAGATCATTCATCATGGCATGCGTTACGTATCAGAGATGGCTTGCTTGCTGATATTTCCATTACCCTGAAACAATACCTGATCCCTATTCAGACATTTACTTCCATACTTCCACTTTTAGGACTGCTTGGAACGGTAACAGGCATGATCGCTATTTTTGATGTGTTAAATATCTTCGGTACCGGAAATACTCGCGGCATGGCTTCAGGCATTTCACGTGCCCTGTTACCGACAACAGCAGGCCTGGTAACTGCTATGGCAGGTCTGTATTTTAGTTCCGATCTGGATAGACGTGCCAAATTACAAGCTGAAAAAGCACAAGACTTACTTGAATTCTAAATCACATGCGTCACAGCCACACAGAACAAGAAACTACAGCAGCCAATGTAAACCTGACACCATTAATTGATGTGGTGTTTATTTTACTGATCTTTTTCATGGTCACAGCTTCGTTTACCAAAGAATCAGGTATTGAAGTGGACAGACCTACTGCAGAAACAACTATCCGCCAGGAACAGGCAAGTCTAATTATTGCGATAAACAAAGAAGGCGAAATATGGATCGATAATAAACATGTAGATATTCGTTCAATCCGTGCACATATAGAACAATTACATGCACAAAACCCGGAAGGTACTGTCATTATCATGGCAGATAAAAATTCACTGACTGGTACTACGGTCAGCGTACTGGATCAAGTAAGGTTGTCAGGTGTGAGTAATGTCGCAATTTCTGCTACCAAGAAATAAATTATTCAGTAATAAAGCACCACTGATATTCCTTACTGCATGTGCAGTCAATGCTCTGATTTTTTATCTTATTTTACAAATGGTTTCCCATGAACATAAACCATTAAACAAAATTGATTCTACCAATTTTCTTGATTTCATTCATTTTAGAGAAACCAGAAAAATAGAAGAACAAAAGATTGAAGAAAAAAAACAGCAACCACCAAAAGAGGAAGAAAACTTACCGCCGCCTGATCTACCACAACCAGAAATTAAAAAACCGGTAAAAAAACAAGCAGAACTACCCAGTCCAAATATTAATATTCCTTTATCAATTCAT
>SMUY01145561.1_pt1 | contig 11601 bp, 9 predicted proteins | sample 2456441 | NCBI WGS metagenome assembly SMUY01 (sample SAMN11095931, study PRJNA526329) | marine sediment metagenome | biome: Marine sediment; feature: Surficial sediment; material: Deep marine sediment; isolation source: Hadal surficial sediment | place: Pacific Ocean | collected 2014-11 | depth 0-1...
ACCAGTCACTCTTTAGTTGCCATTGACTACGCCAGAAAAACAGGATGCGCAATGGCGCTGGATACTGGCGTGTGCTCAAAAGTGCTCGCAAACGCATGCGATAGGCGCTGCCGGGAGCCAGCAGCGCATCATCGATGACAGGCAAGCCCTGGATACGCCCGAGGTTATTCAGCGCCGAATAAAGCGTCGAGAATGAATTCTCGTCCCCGCTATTGAGATTGCGGACGATATATCGCTGACTGAGCGGCCGGTATTCGAGCTCGTAGGTAACAGTGAGCTCTGCTTCGACATCATCCAGCCACAGACCGCGCACCCGGATAACCTCCAGGTTGAGCTCGATTGTCAGTGGTACGCCGCTGTTCAGCGCGTCCAGCGCCTCGGCGCTCAGAATGAGTTGCAGCCGCGCCTCGAGCTCATGCACACCTGCGATCATGGTCGTGGACGCTGAGCGGACATCAAAGAATCCTTCGCGCGGCAGCTCGAGTTGCGCACGCACGCTCGTGAGCACCACTGCCAACGCGCACACCGCCAGCAGCAGGGACCTCAATGTACTTGTCCGGATTTCGCTCATGTTGTCGTCAGTATCACTGGCTGTTATTGGGACGTCCTCTCAAGACAGGCGAAGTAGAAACCGTCAAGGCCCTGATTCCCCGGCAATACCTGGAAACCGCATGTCTTCTCGACCATTAGATCGCGGATGTTGTAATTTGGCAACACTCGGTCTTCCCGGGCATCGCTGTGGCGCGCCAGAAAATCGCCGATAATGGCGTCATTCTCGGCTGCCAGCACCGAACAGGTGACGTACAGAAGCCGCCCGGACGGCTCCAGGAGCAGCCACAGCGCCTCCAGCATCGCCGTTTGCCGGTCGGCCAGCGCCTTGATGTCGGACTCTCTGCGCAGCAGCTTGATGTCCGGGTGCCGGCGAATAACGCCGCTGGCCGAACAGGGTGCATCCAGAAGAATCCGGTCGAAGGGCTTACCGTCCCACCACTCTTTAGGTTTTGATGCGTCAGCCGCCAGTACGGTTGCATTGAGCACGAGCCGCTCAAGATTCTCGTGAATGCCGGCGAGTCGCTCCGTGTCCAGTTCGATGGCAGTCAGACTACTGTCCAGGCTGGCCAGTTCCAGCAAATGCCCTGTTTTTCCGCCAGGCGCCGCGCAGGCATCGAGAATCCGCAGACCGCCGTGCATCAATAGCCAGGGTGCTGCGATCTGCGCCGCCGCGTCCTGGACCGAGACATCACCCTCGGCAAAGCCCGGCAGCTCGGCGACCGGTACCGGCTTTGCCAGGCGAATTGCGTGAATAAATCCGGGCAACACCCCGTGGCCATTATCGGCCTCACCCAGCCGATCCATGTAATCCTCTGTCGTTGCGCGTTTCTGGTTAACCCGCAACCACATCGGCGCCCTGTCGTTATTGGCTTCAAGAATTTGCTGCCAATCGTCGGGCCAGTCCTCGCGCAACTGATCGATAAACCACGCCGGGTGATTGAATCGGGATTCCTCATCGTCGGCCTCCTCAAGCCCGATGTCTTTCCGCAGGAAATTACGCAGTACGGCATTAACCAGTCCTGCGTACTTGGGGTGGCGCAGGAGCCTGGCTGCCTCGACGGTCATTGAGACTGCCGCATGATCCGGTATGCGCGTATCACGTAGCTGGAACAATCCGACGGCAAGCAGAGACTCAATAACGCTGGCGCGCGCCTGAAGCGGCCGGTTCAGCAGCTTCGCGAGGTCAGCGCGCAGACGAAAATGATGGCGCAGTGTTCCGTAACACAACATTTTGAACAGCCGCCGGTCCACAGCGTTAAGAGGTTGTTCAAGCTCACCAAGCACGACATCCAGCGAACGACCCTGCGCAACGACAGCGTCAACCGCTTTTGCCGCTTGTGCCCGCAGTCGTGCGCCCCATTTGATCTCGTCCACACGCCCTCAATGCAGGCGCTTGTCGTTAAGTTTGCGTTGGCCGGCGAACTCCGCTGCCGTGACACGTCGACGGCCCGGTCGCTGTATTTCCATGAGTCGTAACGCCCCCCCGGCACAGGCAACAACGATACCGCCTTTGCCTGCTGACAGTATCGTGCCGGGTGGTCCCCCATCGCCGTCAACCGGCTCGGCTTGCCAGCACTTGATGATTTCGCCGTCCAGGTTGAAGCTGGCCCCGGGTGCCGGGTCATAGGCCCTGATTGCCCTTGAGATTTGCTGCGCCGTAAGACTCCAGTCGATTGCTGCATCCTGCCTGCGAATTTTGCGGGCATAGCTGGCAAGCGCTTTGTCCTGGGGAATTGACTCGAGCTTGCCCTCAAGGAGTTCATCGATCTTCTGTACCAGCAACTCGCCACCGAGAGCGGCCAGGCGATCATGTAGCGCACCGGCAGTCTCCTCAGCACCGATTTCAATGGCGGCACTTGCCAGTACCGGACCACTGTCGAGTCCGGCCTCCATTTGCATCAGGGTGATGCCGGTTTCTGCATCACCTGCAAGAATTGCTGCCTGTATCGGCGCAGCACCGCGCCACAGTGGCAGAAGGGATGCGTGAACATTCACGCAACCACGTACTGGTATGTCGAGAACCGCCTGGGGAAGCAGCAACCCGTACGCCGCGGCGATAATGAGGTAAGGTTTGGCCTGAGAAATCTGCGCAACGATATCGGCATCTTTCAGCGTCTCTGGCTGCCAGACCGGAACGTCATGCTTAACCGCGAATTGCTTGACCGGACTTTCCGTCACCTGTCTGCCACGTCCGGCCGGCCGATCCGGCTGTGTCAGTACGGCGGCAGGTACGAAGCCCGCCTTGTGCAGCGCCCGCAATGACGCAACTGCAAATTCCGGTGTGCCGGCAAACAATAGTTTTGCAGCGCTCATGCGTTTGCTTCGGGTCAATCGGGCGATCAGAGAATCGCAGCCGACTCCCGATGTTGGCGACGGTCTTTCGCGAGGCGCTTGCGAATTCGCTGACGTTTGGCTTCCGACAGGTAATCGATAAACAGTCTGCCCTCGAGATGATCCACTTCGTGTTGCACGCAAACGGCGAGTAAACCCTCGAATTCACTTTCCTGCTCGTTACCGTCGCGATCCAGGTAGCGTACTTTGATGTGCTCGGCGCGTTCAATTTCTTCGTAATAGCCGGGCACCGACAGGCAACCCTCCTCGGTGACCGCACAGCCGTCTTTCTTGAGAATCTCCGGGTTGATCAGCACGTGAGGCTCGTCTTTCTCCGCGGCCACGTCCGCGACCAGCAGCCGCCGGTGCACGTCCACCTGGGTGGCGGCCAGGCCGATGCCCGGTGCCTCGTACATCGTCTCGAACATGTCGTCGATCAGCTTTCGCAGCGAGTCGTCCACGACCTCAACCGGAACGGCCTTTTTTCGGAGCCGCGGGTCAGGAAACTCAAGGATTCTCAGTTTTGCCATAATTGCCGGAGCCAAAACTCGTGTGAGTTTCTATAAATTGCGCCTAAATTTTTGACTTTGTTGAATAAGATAGCGGACAATACCGCGTGACATGCAGACCGCCAAACCCTGTTTTGAGCCGGAATTGTGACGCGTTTGGCAGCCTGAATGGCGTCGACACGACATATTATAGCAACGCTTGCCAGTGGGCAGGCACAGACTACGACGATGGAGTAACCGTCAATTATGTCTCCTGACAAAAACCACCTGAATACCAGTCTCAAGCTGGCCCTTATTGCGCTGGTCGCCACTATGGCCGGCTGCAGCACGATGAGCAAACTAAACCCGTTTGGCTCGGATGGTAGCGATGCGCCGGCGCCGGTAGCCACAAGATCTGCCGCGCAGAGTCGATCGTCCTCCATGGATTCAGGCGCCAGCGGGCAGCCCGCCCAGAATGAGCCGAACCTGGTGCTCGTCAGCCAGGCCGTACCGCTGGCCTCCGGTGCTCCCGAGGAGTACACCGTGCAGGTCGGCGACACGCTCTGGGACATTGCTGCCACGTTTCTGCGAGATCCCTGGTACTGGCCAGAGGTCTGGTACGTAAATCCGCAGGTTGAAAACCCGCACCTTATCTACCCGGGCGACGTCCTTGCCCTGGTTACGATTGACGGGCGGCAGCGCATCGCGAACATGCGCGGTTCAACGTATCGGCTTTCACCGACGGCACGGGTAACACCGCTTGCCGAGTCGATCACCAGCATTCCCTACGAAAGGATCGCAGCCTTTCTATCGAAAGGCCTGGTGCTCGAAAAAAGCCAGGTCGATCGGCTGCCGTACATTCTTGCAACCCGCGGCGATCACCTGATGGCCTCCGCTGGCAATGACATTTACATCCGCGGTGGTCAACCCTCACCAAATGGGACGCGATTCAGCGTCGTACATATCGGTGATGAGCTCAGAGATCCCGACGATAATGATCTCATTGGTTACCAGGGCATATATGTCGGTGTAGGCGCGCAATCGCGAGGTGGCGATCCGGCAACTATAGCGCTGACTGACACCAACCGCGAAGCCCTTGCGGGTGATCGCCTGATACCGGAAACAGTGGATATTCCGCTGAATTTCTTTCCGAAATCACCGGATCTCAACATTGAAGGCAGGATCATCTCGGTCGTTGATGGTGTTTCCCTTATCGGCCAGTACCAGGTTGTGGTCCTGAACCGCGGTGCGCGCAACGGCCTCGCCCCGGGGGACGTGCTGAGCGTGTTCCAGGCTGGTGAGGTAGTTCGCGATCGCTTCGCGGGCGGCTCTTTCCTCGGCTCGAGTGGCATAATGGGCGGCGAATCCGTGACCCTGCCGGACGAGCAGGCGGGCACGATAATGATCTTCAAGGTTTATGACCGGATCGGCTATGCCCTCGTGATGGAAGCGACGAGCGACATCCACGTACTCGACGCAGTCCGCAACCCGATCTGACATAAGCAATTCAGTAAGGGTCGGCGCCCGATCAGGCGCCGGCCCTTTTTCAATGCCTGTTGGCAGATATAGTCCCCCGGAACCTGCTATCAGGTATTAGTATCGTGGGAGCTCGCGACGGTTCTGATGAGTGGATACAGACGATAAAATTTCTGCATGGCTAGCCGCGCCGAATCACCACATTATTGATTCGGAGTCAGGTGATATCCCGGAGCTGCTGCGGCAGATTCCTGGCCCGCCGACTCTTTTATATGTGGTTGGCAACATCGACGCACTACATCTTCCGGCACTGGCGATCGTCGGCAGCCGAAATCCAACCAGGGGCGGCGTACAGAATGCGTATGAATTCTCCAACCACCTGGCGCGATCCGGTTTTTGTATTGTCAGTGGTCTGGCGCAAGGCATCGACACGGCCGCGCATGAAGGGGCGCTGGATGCCGGTGCGAAAACCGTAGCGTTCCTCGGTCACGGCATCGATAGAGTTTATCCTGCCGAAAATCGCAAACTTGCACATCGCATTGCAGAAGAGGGCGCGTTATGTTCGGAATATCCGCTCGGCAGCCCACCACGCCGTGAACACTTTCCGCAGCGTAACCGGCTGATCAGTGGTCTCAGTCTCGGTACCCTGGTCGTGGAGGCTGCCAGGCGCAGCGGATCGCTTATTAGCGCACGCCTCGCTGCCGAGCAGGGTCGCGAAATATTCGCCATCCCCGGCTCGATACATAATCCGCTGTCCCACGGCTGTCACCAGCTCATCAGACAAGGCGCAAAACTGGTCGAAAGCGCCGACGACATCGTCAGCGAGCTGGGTCCGCTGGTCGGGCATCTTATGCAAAATGCAGAGTTACCAACGGTCGAAACGGCAGCGGCCGCACAACCCGATACCGATTACCGGGTGTTGCTTTCCACGTTGAGTTATGACCCGGCAAGCGCAGATCAGCTCGCCGAAAATTCCGGATTGACGATCGATCAGGTTTCCTCCATGCTACTTATCCTGGAGCTTGAGGGAAAAATTCAGGTGCAGGCCGGCGGCTGTTACTCAAAACTGCAAGCATCCGATCATTGACAGGCAACCATAACTGGACATTCGTCAACAGGGAGACGCTCCAGGCATGAAAGAAAATGTACTCGATGTATTGATGTATCTGTTTGAGACCTACGTCGACGCTGAGGAAGAGCCAGAACCGGATCAAAGCGAGCTGCGCGATGAATTATTCCGGGCTGGATTCGGCGGCACTGAAATTGATCGCGCGCTGGACTGGCTCGACGGGCTGACCAACGACCACGAAGGCCACAACTACACCCCGCAAACTGCGCACGGCACTCGCATCTATAACGATGCCGAGAACGACCGGCTGAATGCAGCATGCCGTGGCTTTATTACCTACCTCGAACAGATCGGCATTCTCTCGCCGCCGCAGCGCGAAATTCTCATCGATCGCTTGCTGGCGCTTGAAACTCCGGATATCGATGTCGAGCAGATTAAGTGGGTTGTTTTGATGGTTTTGTTCAGTCAGCCGGGTCAGGAAGTGGCCTATGCTCGGATGGAAGATCTTGTCTTTGACGAGGGTGAAATGGCCGTTCACTGAGTTCCCATTGACAGGATGTGACTGCCGGCGAGTACGTTTTTCTTGACACATCGCCTGCAAGCATGTAATTCAACCGCGGCATCGTCCGCGGTTTTTCTTTTCTGGACGTAATCAACGGAAACTTCAGCTGGAATGCCACGAAATCTGGTAATCGTCGAGTCACCTGCCAAGGCCAAGACCATTAGCAAGTACCTTGGCAAGGACTTTGAAGTCATGGCCTCATACGGTCATGTTCGTGACCTCGTGCCCAAAGAAGGCGCGGTCGATACCGAAAACGGTTTCGCCATGAAGTACCAGGTCATCGAGAAAAACCAGAAACACGTCAACGCAATCATCAAGGCGCTCAAGAACGCCGATGCACTCTATCTCGCAACTGACCCGGACAGGGAGGGCGAGGCGATTTCCTGGCATTTGACGGAATTGCTGAAAGAGCAGAACGCGCTCGACGGGAAGCCGGTGTATCGCGTCATTTTTCACGAAATAACCAAGAACGCGGTCAAAGAGGCGATAGACAATCCACGTGGCATATCGGATGAGCTCGTAAGCGCCCAGCAGGCGCGCAGAGCACTCGACTACCTGGTCGGCTTCAACCTTTCTCCGCTGCTGTGGAAAAAAGTCCAGCGCGGCTTGTCGGCCGGACGTGTGCAAAGCCCGGCGCTGCGCATGATTGTGGAGAGAGAGCTCGAGATCGAGGCATTCAATGCGCGCGAGTACTGGACCATCGAGGCCGATGTCAGTAAAGAAAGCCAGCCTTTTGTTGCGCGACTGGTTCGCTACAAGAGCGAGAAGGTCGAGCAGTTCAGCTTTGAAAACGAGGAGTCGGCACGCGAGGTCGAGAAAACAATCCTTGCGGCAGCCGGCGGCAAATTAACCACGGTCAGTGTTGACAAAAAGCAACGGCGCCGTAATCCGGCAGCGCCGTTCACAACGTCCACACTGCAGCAGGAATCCTCGCGCAAACTCGGGTTCAACACTCAGTGGACCATGCGCGTGGCACAACGTCTTTACGAAGGCATTGAATTGGGGGATGAGGGCAATGTTGGTCTCATCAGCTACATGCGAACCGATTCCGTGACACTCGCGGAAGTTGCAGTCGCCGAAATCCGTGACGTCATCAGGGAGCGCTACGGTGCGGAGAACGTACCGGCAGAACCACTCACATACAAAACGAAGACGAGAAACGCACAGGAAGCGCACGAAGCGGTTCGGCCGACGTCTGTCGCACGTACGCCGGACTCCCTGAAGGGCATACTCGACAAAGATCAGCTGCGACTCTACACACTGATATGGCAACGCACGATGGCCTGTCAGATGGTGCCCGCAGTATTCGACACTGTCGCACTCGAATTCACGCCCGGTGCTGTAGGAGCGGCTTCAGCCGCGAATGACACAGGCACTGGCACCGGGGATTCCAGCCGTGATCACCGCTTCCGCGCCAATGGGTCGGTGCTGGTGGAAGCAGGCTTCATGGCGGTCTACCAGGAAGGCAGAGACGACACAAATGATGATGACGATGATCGTCTTCTGCCGAAGATCGCCGAGGGCGATGTCATCGACATGGACGAGCTACGGCCGGAACAGCATTTCACAGAGCCTCCACCAAGATTCACGGAAGCAAGCCTCGTCAAGACGCTGGAGGAGTACGGCATCGGCAGACCGTCAACTTATGCCAGCATTATTGCCACACTTAAGAACCGCGAATACGTCGAGATGGATGGCAAGCGATTCATTCCGACCGACATCGGCAGAATCGTCACCGGTTTCCTGACAGAGCATTTTACGCAGTACGTCGACTATGATTTTACAGCGCGCCTGGAAGATGATCTCGATGCGATCTCTCTCGGGGAAGAAGAACTTGTACCGCTTCTCGAGCGCTTCTGGAAGCCGTTCTCCGAGCTGGTCATTGAAAAGGAACAAAGCGTAACCCGTGAGCAGGTTGCGCAAGCACGCGAACTCGGCACCGACCCGAAGAGCGGCAAACCGGTTACTGTGCGCATGGGCCGTTACGGGCCATTTGTGCAAATCGGCACCAAGGACGACGAAGAGAAACCGAAGTTTGCCGGTTTGCGACCGGGTCAGAAAATGAACGAGATCAGCTTCGAGGATGCGCTCGAACTCTTTAAGTTACCGCGCGCACTCGGCGAAACCACTGACGGTCTTCCCGTATCGGCCAGCGTCGGGCGTTTTGGCCCGTATGTACGCTATGGCGACAAGTACGTTTCCATTCGCGGTGAAGATGATCCGTATACGATCGAACTCCCGCGGGCACTCCAATTGATTGAAGAAAAAAAGATTGCGGATGCCGAGCGCATCATCCAGGACTTCGAGGACGACGGCATCCAGGTATTGAACGGCCGCTATGGCCCATACGTTACGGACAAGACCAAGAACGCACGAGTGCCAAAGGACCGTGAGCCCAAGTCACTGACTCTCGAGGAGTGCAAGGAATTGCTGGCGGCGGCGCCTGTTCGCGGGCGACGCGGCAAGAAAAAGGCGGCAAAGAAGTCCACCGCAAATAAGGCAGCCGGGAAAAAGGCTGCGAAAAAGAAAAAAGCTGGCAAGAAGAAAGCTGTCACGGATGAGCAAGCAGACGTCAGCGAAACCTGAATTCCCGGGCCTGAGCAGAGCATGGCCTTCTCTCAACCGATAAAACGGGCAGCACGTATCCTTCGGAGCGGTGGTGTTATCGCCTATCCGACCGAGGGCGTATTTGGACTGGGCTGCCTGCCCGACGATTTCGCAGCGGTTAGCCGCTTGCTGGCTATCAAGGATCGCGATCCGGCACTGGGTCTGGTGCTCATTGTCACTGACATTGAGCAACTCGGTGGCTGGATCAAACTGCCCGAAGGCGCATCAGTATTGAAGAGCAGCGGCGACAACCCCGTTACCTGGATAGTCCCTGCGACTGATGAAGTTCCCTACTGGGTTCGTGGAGAACACGCCGGCCTGGCAGTGCGAATAACCACACACCCGATCGCGGGCGCCTTGTGTGATGCGGTTGATTCGGCGCTGGTATCGACGAGTGCCAATATTCACCGCCGACCGCCGGCTCGAAACCCTTTCGTACTTCGCCGTTGCTTCGGCGCTCTTGTAGACTACATTGTCCCCGGAGAATGCGGCCCGGCGTCCGGTCCGTCCGAAATTCGTGATTTGGCCAGTGGAAAGGTCCTGAGAAGTGCATGAGTGATATCAACATCGAGGCTGTCGAGGATTATCTGAGGTCGTTGCAGGCCAGGATCGTCGCTTCACTGGAAGATATCGACGGTAAGGCAACCTTTGGTCAGGATCGTTGGGACAGACCTGGTGGCGGCGGCGGCGACAGCCGGGTGCTGGTTGATGGCGCGATCTTCGAACAGGCCGGCGTTGGCTTTTCACTGGTCTTCGGCAAGGAGCTGCCGCCGTCAGCGAGCAGGAGCCGGCCAGAGCTTGCCGGCCACAGCTTCCGCGCGATGGGTGTCTCGCTGGTATTGCATCCGCAAAATCCGTATGTGCCAACGACACATGCCAATTTTAGATTCTTTTCCACAATTTCCGGCGACGATGACCCGGTCTGGTGGTTCGGCGGTGGTTTCGACTTGACGCCCTGTTATCCGTTTCATGACGACGTGCTGCACTGGCATCGCAAGGCCAAAGAAGCTTGCGATCCTTTCGGCGATGACGTTTATGAAAAGTACAAGAAGTGGTGTGACGAGTATTTTTATCTGAAGCACCGCGATGAAACCCGTGGAGTCGGCGGTTTGTTCTTCGACGATCTCAACGAGTTTGGTTTTGACAAATCGTTTGAATTTACGAAATCAGTTGGCGACCAGTTTCTGCCTGCCTACTTGCCGATTGTCAAAGCCCGCAAAGGACACAAGTTCGGTGAACGCCAGCGGGAATTCCAGCTATACCGTCGCGGGCGTTATGTGGAGTTTAATCTTATCTACGACCGTGGCACCTTGTTCGGTTTGCAATCAGGGGGCCGCACCGAATCGATCCTGATGTCGCTCCCGCCACGTGTACGATGGGAGTACGGCTGGAAACCGAAGCCGGGTTCTCCGGAGGCGGATCTCTGTGAAAATTACCTGCGCCCCCGCGACTGGCTGAACTCATAAAAGTGCCGCCTGTCTTAGTCGCCACTGGCTGCCTGGCCCGCAACTGGTAGCCAGGGTCCCTATTGTGGTAAGTTCCTTGCAAAACCGGGATTTACACCGGTTTCTTTACTTGAAATCGATAGGACTCGGCTGCTTGGGACGTGATTCTGAATTTGAGCGATGCCGTGCTGGAATCTCCGTGAAGCTATTCAGGCTGACAATTCTCGTAACGCTTTATGCAGCCGGCGCCGCAACCGCCGACTATGAATCACGATTGCGGGACGGTGGTCCTGCGACGGGCATTCGGCTTGCAGGCACCGGAGACGCATACGGCGGCTCGAAAGTTTATATCGTTCAGCTACGCACGCCCTCTGCCAGCGAGTTTCACGTTTCCTCTGCCATGAAAGTCATCGGCAAACCAGCGCCGGGACAAAGTGTGTCGCTGCCTGCTTTCGATAAAAACGACGCGGCTGTCCAGTCACATGTGCGGCGCCTGGAAACAGAACAGGGGAATGTGATTGCAGCCGCCGGTCTGAACATCGAGCCGATTTACAGTTACCGGTACACCATCAACGGCTTCGCCGCGCGCATGACGCCTGCTGAAGCCAACAAAGTAGAACATATGCAGGAAGTGCTGCGTATCTGGGAAGACGAGGTGCGCCCGCTCGCCACGAATTTCAGTGCCGATTTCCTGGGGCTGTTCGATGCGTCGGTTGGTCTGCGTGGCGCGGAGGGACTCGACGGCGACGGCATAGTCATCGGCTTCATCGACAGCGGTATCGCGCCGCAACATCCAGCATTGCAGGATACTCGCGAGGCAGATCGTCCGCGTTTATGCGAATCTACCTGGGCGGAAGCATCTTTGCTCGGCAGGTGGCTCTGCAGGCGTTACGACAAGATGGAGGATGTGCTGGTCTTCGATCCTCCGGAAGACTGGAACGGAATTTGTCAAACCGGGCCGCAGTTCGCGGAGACCGACTGCAACAACAAGTTGATCGGTGCGCGCTTCTTTGTTGACGGCGCACAGGCCACGGGCCCAATCGACGCTGGCGAAATATTCTCGCCACGGGA
>SMUY01125602.1_pt1 | contig 11597 bp, 12 predicted proteins | sample 2456441 | NCBI WGS metagenome assembly SMUY01 (sample SAMN11095931, study PRJNA526329) | marine sediment metagenome | biome: Marine sediment; feature: Surficial sediment; material: Deep marine sediment; isolation source: Hadal surficial sediment | place: Pacific Ocean | collected 2014-11 | depth...
CACAGCGTTCATTTCGGCCAGCGGCCGGATGCGGCCCAGGTCCGCTTTCGACTTGGCGAGCCCGGTCCGCGCCTCTGCCAGGCCCCCCTGGGCTTCTACCACCTTGGCCTTGAACGGCTGCGGATCGATCGTGTAGAGCAGCTGCCCCTGCTTGACCCTCCGCCCCTCGGCGAAGTCCATGCTCTCCAGCACGCCCTCGACCCGGGCGCGGATGGGGATGTCCACCGATCCCAGGGTCTGCCCCACCATCTCGAGCTCGATCGGCTGGTCGCGCTGGATCACCTCCACCACGCGGATCTCGAGCGGAGGGGGTGCGGAAGGCTCGGGTCCGCCACAAGCAACCACCAATGCGATCGGCAGCGCGTAGAGAACGGACCACGTCAGCTGGCGCGGATACTGCTTCATTCCGGCTCCTTACGAGCCCCGGAGCAGCCGGGGGGTGGCGCAAGCATACACCATGAGAGCTGGATCCCGACCGTGGCGGTCGCCTGTTGCGCAGGACTTGCGCTTCTTACTCCGGTGGGAAGTACTTGAGCACCTCCGCTACCGCTTCGCGCACCCGGCGTTCGCTCTCTTCGGGTGTGCTGCTCGCTTCCCCGATCCGCCGCTGACCCGATCCCCGCCAGACTAGCTTCCCCAGCTTCGCGTCGACGATGTCCAAGACGAGTATGCCCTCTTCGTATTCAAAGTAGCGTGTTTCCGGAATCCCCATCCGACCCCAACGCCCGGCGGGCCCATAGCCGTAGTGCGCGTCGACGGTGCGAGCATCCAGCTTGGTGGTGAGGGAGAGGTGATAGCCGATGTAGAAGTCGGGCGTACCTTCCAGAATCTTCACATAGCTCTTAGAGGCCAGCTCTTGCTCCACCGCGAAGCGAACGCGGGTGTGAAGCAGAGGATTGTCGACCCGCGGATCGCCCGTCATCTCTACCGGGCGGGGGAGCCATGAGAAACGCCCGTAGCTGGAGAAGTCTGCCGCAGGATCATGGTCCGTGTGGACGGTCCAGCCGCTCGCACACGCGCACAGAGCCAGAGTAAGCAAGGTTCGCAGGCGTTTGGACACGGCCCGGTATGATGCCATACTGAGATCTGTGGAGCAGTCCCGTTCGAAGCTCCTGCTCGGAGCCGTGCTGGCCCTGAGTTTTCCGATCTGCGGACTCGCTGCGGGGGCCGATCTCGGCCGCGCGGGATCGAGCCGTGACTTCGGACTGTTGCGTCCTATGGGGAAGGCGTCCGGCCAGGACCTTCGGGGCCGGGAGCTGCGTCGCCTCGAGTTACAGCGGAGCACGCGCGCAGCCCAGCGCGATGTTCGCAGAAAGCGGGAAGAGCGGCGTATCGAGCGCAGCGGGACGCCCCAGGATCTCGAACGCTATCAGCACCAGGAGCGCGCGCAGGACGCCGCCTCCAATCTCTCGTATGACCTGGACCGGAGGCTGATCGACCGCCGTGCCAGCGCTGGCTCCTCCACAAATCGGGAGACACGCTTCCTGGATCTCCAGCGCGACATCGAGCGCTCACTCAGCAAGGTCGTGTTCGAACGGCGTCAGCGCAGACTCGAGCACGAGCTCCGGACCAAGGGCGAGAGGCGTCGTCTCGAGACGGGTGAGGGAAAGCCGTAAGCTGCCCACTCGTGAAAATTTTGCCGCAGGCTGCCCAACCCCTAGATCAGGCGCGTCCAGGGAAGGTCGCGATAGAAGAGGATCAGAACGAACGTAGCCAGGTAGAGTGCTCTCGTTCTCTGTCCTGATGGATCGGCCTGTGCGACTCCCAACGCGAGCAGCAGCCAGCCAAAGCCCGCGACCGGCGCGACCGCGAAGGTGGTGATGCAGAAGAGCAAGAGCAGTGCGTCCCGATAGCGCGAGAGGCCTCTCCCCGCAGGCCAGAGAAATGCGGTCGCTACCGCGGCTTCGATCGCGACCGTCCAGACTGTGGCCATCCGTGCCAGGCGGGTGAACGACGCCGGCTCCGGTGGGCGGTAGGGCTGGAAAAGCGTTCCGTCCACGTGCTGGGACAGATAGGCTCGCTGGCTCTCGAGCTGCTCCGATGTGAGCCCGCCGAGGAGCAGAGTCGGTCCCTCGAAGCGTGGATCCAGCAGCAGCGTGACACGGAAAAACGTGCCATCGAGATAGTCGGGCGAGAGTACAAGCTTCCACAGGGTTGCGAACGCGAACGCGCAGCCGATCAAGAGACGGCCATTGCGCGCGAGCAGCGCCGCCGTGTCCTCGGCCAGTAACGCGATCAAGACCGCCAGGCACCAGAAGCAGAGCAGATAGGTGTGGTTGTCGGACACGGGCCATTCGAGGAAGAGCCGCCAGCCGGTCAGGAGGGTGAGCCATGCCCAGGTGCCCGGGTGACGGAGCAGCACGGGTACGAGCAGGCCCCCGCCTGCGAGGACGATTACGAAGGGGCTCACCCTCCAGTTGCCGATGGGCTGCAGGAGCAGGAGGAGCAGCGTCAGACGCAGTGCCAGATTGGTCACGTCCATGCGGGCCAACCCGTGGAGAGCGCTACTCAGCGTCTTCAAGCGAAAACTCCGGGGAGCGAAGGATGTGACTCGATGGAACCAATGTCTCCGGGTCGAAGCGGGTTCGCCACAGCTCGATGCGCACCGCTGTTGCCGAGCCGGGGTCCGGGGTGGGGAGCTTCGCCATCTCCAGGGCGAGCGCGTGCAGATTCGCTTCACTCGGCAGCACGCGAGCCTTCCGCGCCAGCTGCTCCAGCGCTGGGGGAATAGGTAGCTCGCGTTCGAGTCCGGGACGGAGCACGAAGACATGGAGATGGCGCCGGCTGCCTGCGTCCGTGGTCGAGAACATGCCGAAGCCCCCTCCGGACCAGGGGCTCAGGTCCGCGCGCTGAGCAAGGACGAGCTGAGAGAGCGCGACGCCGACGAGGAGGGCGATCGGGAGATCCCCCAGCCAGCGCGCGCTCGCGCGGGTCAGGCGCATCGGCTCAGTACGGCGGGGCCACGACCACGTAGGAGGCTCCCGCGGGATCTGCGATCTGCCGGTAGAAGACCTTGTCGTACTGGTAGTACTTCTTCTTGTTCACGCTGACCTGTATGGCGCCCTCCGGCAACGACTCCACCTCCGCTCCATAGGGGGGATCGACCACCACGTAGAGCGGCTTACCGTCCCGCTGGATCTTCTTGTAGAAGCTGTCCTCGCTGAGGTAGTAGGTCTCGCCACTGACCTTCATGGTCTGGTAGCCCTCGGGCAGGCTCTTCACTTCGTCTCCCGCCGGGGCCGAGACCTCAACGTACTTGATCTCGCCCTCGTGGTTGACGCGGTCGTAGTAGCTCGAGCCACAGCGGTAGTACGTTCGACCGTCGACGATAACCATCGATTGTGTGCAGGGGTAGTTCTGGAATACGGTCACACTGATGTAGCTGTGGGGATAGTAGTGCCAGTGGTAGTGGTCCTCGAGGTACTCGTTGACCTCGTATACCTCGTGGCGGATGGAGTTCGCGATCTCCCGGCGGTCGTCGCGGATCTGCTTGATCTGGTCCTGGCGCTCCTCCCGTCTCTCCTCGCGCTGCTCCTTTCGATCCTCGCGATCGCCCTCACGTCCCTCTCGGCGTTCGCCTCGCGCCTCCTCTCGGCTACCGCGATCCCGAGAACTTTCCGCCGGTTGCGTGCTGGGCCGGCTGCGGCGCACGGATCCGTGCTCTGCGGGCCCGGTGCGCGAGATGTCCGGCCGTCGGCCGGTCGATGGTCTCGAGGACGGACGCGAGTACGACCCGCGTGAGGCGTGGCGCAGCGATCCACCCCGCGCCCCGCCTCCGGAGCGTGAGATCGAGGGACGCCCACCGCCACGACGCCCTCCACCGCCACGCCCTCGAGCGTCCGCCTCCAGCGCCAGGAAGACGAGCACGAGCAAGAGGCCCAATGGCGTGAGCACGCGGATCCAGCCTCTGGACATCAGCGACGTTCTGTCTCGGACTTCGTTCTTGCTACGAATGGGACCTGTTGCGCTCCCGGGGATGGCTTGAAGCTGAACAGCGAGTCGGGCACATCAGGCGCGAGGTCCCAGTCAAACAGGCGTGCGCGAAACTGAGGGGTGCCCTCGTACGTCTTGTAGGTAATCACGAGCCGACGCGGTAGGGGCCGCTCGCCGTCCTCGATCCAGATCTGCCAGTCCGCCTCGGGATGGCGGAAGGCGAGGTGATGGCAGCGGACCCCCCCCAGGTTGGAGATGCCGACATATACGCTCGCCTCGATGTGCTCGCTCAGCACCGCGTAGACATCGCTGTAGAAAAGATCGGCCAGGGGCATGGGAACGCCGACCTCGTCGATCAGATAGTCCAGCATCTTGTCCAGCGTCCCCGGGATCTTGGCGGAAGCGAACGCGTTCTGATCCGGGTGCGACAGCGTGACCACCTGCCCGTCAAAGTAGAAGCGGCTGCTCTGTCCATCACGTCGCCGACCCTCCACGTAGGTGTGGTCCGGCCGTCGGATCGTGATCTTCCGCGTCGCCCCGAACTCGATCGTCTGCCCATCGGCCTGCACCACGTCGAAACCCAGCTCCGCATCCAGACGGAAGCTCTTCACCTTGGAGAGGTAGTCGGTCGACTCCTTCAACACGGCCAGCGCCCGTGCTTCGGTGTCCTCCAGCTGCGCTGCAGCTACGACTCCGCTGAGCAGCGCGGCCGTGAGAATCAGCACCTTGGTTCGCTTTGTCATCATTCCTCCGGTGTTAGAGCCTAATAGGACCCCGCTCGACTCAGCTCCAGAAACCCGCGACCCGTTGAAGCGTCCAGAATGTAGCCACTCCGCCGATGGCGTACGCCGGCACCTCGGCGAGCCAGCCCCGGCCGTGCAGACCGAGGCCCCGAACCAGGCCCCAGGCGAACAAGACCGCCAGCACGAAGGCGAGCTGCCCGAGCTCGACGCCCACGTTGAAGGCGAAGAGCGCCAGCGGGATCGCATTCTGAGGCAGGCCGACCTCGGCGAGGGCTCCGGCGAAGCCCAGGCCGTGCAGCAGACCGAATGTGAACGCCACGATCCACGGCGCGCGCGCGGTCACGCCCCCGTGGCCCCGGCGGCCATGCACGATCTCCGCGGCCACGAAGACGATGCTGAGCGCGATGCTCGCCTCGACCGGTGGACCCGGCACGTGTAGCCAGCCGAGCGTCGCCGCGGCCAGAGTGAAACTGTGTGCCACGGTGAACGCCGTGATGGTGGCGGCGAGCCGACCCCAGCTGCGGATCAGGAGCAGCAGCGCCAGCACAAAGAGCAGGTGATCGATGCCGAGCAGGATGTGCTCGACGCCGAGCCCGGTGTACGTGCGAGCCAGCTCGAGCCAGCTCGGCACCGCCTCCACCACGAGCGGGGGCGAGCTGGGCTGCAGCCGCCCCACCTGTACGCTGCCGTCGACCCGCTCGATCCGCACCAGCACGTCCGTGAGCGTGGCCAGGAGGCCCTCCACACCCACGGTCCGGCCCTCGAGACCCCCCTCGCAGCGCACGGCGAAGCGTGTGATCCGGGCACCCGGCACCAGCTCGAAGCGGCGCTCGCCGCTAGCGACGCAGACGTTTGGCAGCAGGGGGACGAGGCGCAACACGCGATCACCCCGGGTCGGAACCTTGAAGAGCACCTCGAAGCGATCCGGAGTCGTCTCGCGCAGGGCGAGGTAGGCTGGGCGTACTTCGTGCGCCGTGGCCGAACCCGCCAGCAGTAACCCCAGCGCGAGGGCGGCGAGGAACCGACTCACGGTGTGCCCCTCTCGTCCCCAGCGCGTGCGGCGGTCCGCGGGGCTGCGGGTTCCTCGACCACCTCGTAGCCCTCGAGGAGCTTCGCGAAGATTGCCTCGTTGACCTCGCGGCGTCGGGCCGCGCGCCACTCGTCGCGAACCCTCTGCTCCACCTCCGCCAGCGCCGGCACTCGTGGCTCGGTGCGCCGGTGCACGAAGACCAGGTGGACGCCGTAGCCCGATTCCACCGGCCCGTGCCAGGCGCCCGGCGGGAGCTCCGTCACGCGGTCCGCGAAGCGCGCGCCGAAGATGCCCGCGATCTCGTCTCCGTCGACGTCCGTGTAGGCGCTCGCCAGCGGAAAGGCATCCCCGTGGCCGCCAGGGTCTCCGTCGGGCGACGTCTTGCGCAGCGTCGCCAGGATCCGCTCCGCGTCGGGCTCCGCCGCTTCGCCGCGGCGGTCGAGGCTCACGTACACGTGGCTCAGGGTCAGCCGTGCGGGTTCGCGAAAGCGGTCCCGGTGCTCGGCCAGGTACGCCCGGAGCTCTTCCTCGCTTGGCTCCACCCGACCGCCCAGGTCCTCGAACAGGAACTCCATCTTCTGAGCGAGACGGCGTCGCACGATGGTGTCGTCCCGGTCGAGTCCGAGGGCGAGCGCCTCGCGGTAGAGCACCTCCTCCCGCACGCGCGCGTCCACCAGGCCGCGGAGCTCCCGGGGCGTTGGCGGACGGCTCCAGCGCTTGGCCCAGAACTCGGCCATCTGCGCCGCATCGGCCGCGCTGACGACGATGCGCCGCTCCGGAGCCTTGGCGTCGCCACCGCCCAGCCACGCGTAGAGCGCGAAGATCCCCACTCCCAGAAGCAGGAAGTGGTGAAGCGGCTCCGAGAGGATGCGCTTCAGCAGCGGCGGCACGTCTGGCGGTCGAACCCTACGGCGTGTACCAGATGGGCGACGTGTAGGCGCGGTCCTGGATCGTGGCCGGCACGTTGTCCGGCCGCTCGATTCCGAAGAACACTGCGTCGTAGGTGGTCCAGCGCGGCGTCGGGATCTCGAGCACGCGCACGTAGTAGAAGGCGTGCTGCTTCGGATCGAAATCGGGATCCCTCCAGTGTGCGGACAGCAACGCGTCGCCGATGGTGTTGGTGTAGGTCGCCTTGGCCACTTCCACCGTGCTGCCGACTGCCTCCCGGGCGCGGCCATCGGCGCCGATCTTGCGCCCGTCGGAGACGGCCACATCGTAGATGCGCTCGTGGCTCTTCCCCTTCTTGTCTAGCCACCCCTTAATGACCTGCACACGGTCGAGGTTCGCTCCGTCCGGATCGCGCAGCGCACGCACCATAAAGGCAGGCGCCTTGCCGCTGGGCGCCTGCCTGAGTTCGCCGCCCATCGGCACGCCGCGCCGGTAGCCCTGGGCAATGAAATCGGGTCGCGACACCTCGTCGGCCTGGAAGTCCCACCCCGCGAAGACGCGAACCCTGATTCGGGTGCCCGTGGTGGCATAGACCTCCTTGCGCTTCATCGCATCAAAGATCTCTGCGCGCGTGTTCTCCCGGGCCCACACCGCGGTGAGCCCGGAGGCTACCTCCTGCGAGGTTGTGACCCTCAGCGCCGGGTCGTCGGCAGGGATGACCTCCCTATTGTGCCGATCCGGGCTGGGTTCCGTGCTCTTGTACTTTCCGAAGAAGTTCTCTTCCCGCGTCGTAGCGAGCGCGGTGTGGGTATCGGTGGCGCCGATCAGTCCGAACTTGTAGGGATTGGCGCCCGTCTTCCTGCCGAGCTCGAGACCCAGCTTGAGCGCAGAGCGTGCGTACTCGTACTGGAGCATCGACTGTTCCTTGGGCGCCGATCCGGCCAGGTTGGTGACATCCCAGGTCTCGTAGTCGGCGAACTCGTCCTCGGGCGAAAGCAGCGGGTGTGCCTCGCCATCACCCTTGATCTGCGTCGCCTCGATGATCGGCTCCCAGCGTATCCGTGCCTCTGCGTACGCGCGGCTTAGCTTCTTTCCGGAGAACGTCTTGTCCGCGAACATCAAGCCGTTACTCACGTTTCCGTTGTGCGGGATGGCGAGAGCCTGGCCGCCGCTCTTTTTCTCATAACCGGCCAGGTACTTCCACAGATCCTCTGGATCCTGACTGTCGTAGAGCGAGAACGGAACGGTCTGCCTGGTTTTGGCGACACCGTCACGAAAGACGACGACGCGGTGGAGGTTGTTGCCCTTGGGCGTCGAGCTCCACTCGAATCCGGTCATGGCCGAGAAGCGGCCCGGCTCGTTGTAGATTTCAGCCTTCTCGAGAAAGTCTAGCCAGATGTTCCGTGCCAGTTCGTCCGAACTGAAGGGATTGATGCCCGTGACGCCGGCCTCGATGATGTTCTGGAAGGCCTCCATCCGTCCCTCGGGGCCCGCGTTGAAGCGTTCGTGCACCCATTTTCCCCAGGGATCCGCCAGGAGGGCTGGATTCGATTCGTGGATCATCGGTGCCAACCCGATCATCTCGGCATGGTCGGTGATCACGAGGAAATCGAGCGGCCGGATCAGCTGCACCGGCTGACCGCTGTTCGAGATCACCTTCTCCCCTCGGGCAGAGCGATAGCCCTCGTCGACACCCAGCGTGGTCCCCACCAGTCCCGCATCGAACGAGAGATTGGTGTGAAAGTGCGTATCGCCGAATAAGACCCGATCGGGATAGTTCCTAGCGGCGTAGGGCGAGTAGACCCTCTGTTCCGCGAGATCCTCCTTCGTGACCACGCGGTCCTGGAGATCCTCCTTCGTGACCACGCGGTCCTGGGGATAAGCGAAGGCGGGGCCGGCACAGGCAGCCAGGATGGCGAGACAACCAAGGACTGGGAGCACACGATCGGATCGTTTCATCGTTCTCTCTCCTTACGTGGGTCAGCAGATCGTCGAGGCATCAGCGCCGGCTGCCCTCACTCTACCCTGATCTCGTACGAGCCGTACTCGTAGTCGTTCAAGTCTTCCGGCCTGGTGGGACCCCGGGTGCCCGGCAGGATCTCGAACCGGGGATCGAACACTACCATAGTCGAGGCGAGCTGCTTCAGGATCTCGGTGTTGCCCTCGGCCTTCGCCGTGCTGTCCGCGATCTGGGCCTCCAGCGTCGAGCACAGTCACGAGTATGATCACGTTGGTGCTCACTACGGGTATCCCTCCTTCTCGATGACCTCTGGGCGTTGCTAGAAGCGCCAGGTCAGATTCACGTTCACGGCATGGATCCGGTTTGGCGAGTAGTCGCCCGCAAGACCGCCGGTCAGCGGCCCGCCCGTCTGCCGGATGTCGCCATCGCCGAGATCCACGTACACGTAGCTCGCACCGAGTACGACGTCCTCGCTCAGATCGTACTGGACGCCGGTCGCGAGCCGAATCTGGCGATCCAGGGGCAGGTCCGGTGTGCGGTCGCTCCGGCCGACCGGAGAGCTGTCATACGCGAACCCCAGCGATACGCGCCAGCGCGGGTCGAGCCGGTAGCGCCCGCCGACCGCCAGGTGCCAGGTGTCGTCGTAGTCCAAATCTCGGGTGAAGCTCGTCGACGTCCCCGACTGGATCGTGATGTCGCTCTTTCCGAACTCTTCCCAGTTCTCCCAGCCCAGGTTCATGGTCAGCTCGAGCCGCTCGTCGAACTCGTGGTGCACGCTGAGCAGCAGATCCTGCGGGAACTCCATCTCGATCTTGGCGCTCGCGCTGTCAAGCCCCGAGGCCGCCAGCAGGGCACCCAGCGCGGGACCGACGCCCCGCAGGCGCGGCCGGTCGCGAAACTCGATTTCCACCTTGGACCGATAACGCAGCCCGAAGCGCCACCGCTCGGTCGGCTCGTACAGCACGCCGAGCACGCCGCCCACCGCCACGTCGTCATCCTCGAACTTCAATTTGCCGTCCGGCAGCACCGGATTGTTGAGCGCGGCCGTCTGCTCGAGCTCTGCGTACTTCACGCGCAGGGTCGCGCCGACCGAGAGCTCGTCGTTGATGCGGTAGGAAACCGAGCCGAGCGCAGTCACCGTCACGAGGTCGACGCGGGTCACGTAGTAGCGACCCGCCCAGTTCGACGGATAGTCCAAGGCTCCCCCGAACGCCGCACCCACGGCGGCTCCCACGCGCCAGTCCTTCCCGAGCGTGTGGACGTAGGCGCCCGCTGGAATGAACACCTCGTCGCTCACGTCGCCGTCCTTCGTTCCGAAGGTCGTGCCGGAGGGGTCGACGTCGAACTCCGAATCGATGAACAGACCTTGCACCCCCATCAACGCCTGGTTTCGCTCCAGCCGGGCCATGCCCGCCGGGTTCCCGAACACGGTGCTCGCATCCTCGGCCAGCGCCGCTCGGCCCGCGGAGGCCATGCCCACGTCGGGAGAGCCGACTTCGAGGATGTTCAGGCCCCCGGCCCGAGCCCCGGGGCTGCCGAGCAGCATCATGAGCAGCGGGGCGATCGCCGCATGCTTCGCCTTCCGGCTCCTCCGGGTCATACTCAACGCGTTCAGTGCTTCGGCTTCTCTTCCAGCCCGCCGCCCAGCGCTGCGACTCGCCCTAGTCCTCGCACAGTATGTGGATTCTACGGATGGCGAGCTCCATAGCTTCCTCGTCGGCCGCGTCGAGCAGTCCCTGCTTCGCCTGGTCGCAGGCGCTCGCCTCGGCGGTATGGGCCGCTGTCGGCACCGCGTCCTCCATCTGGCAGTGCACGTTCGACACGCGCCGGATGTTGGCCTGCCGTCCCTGCTCAACCGAGACGCAGTCGCCGATCCGGGTGCCCGTCGGCTCGGTGATGATCCTGATGGTGCGCCCCGAGTTGAGCCGGACCTTGTATTCCATTGCCTCGTTCGATCCCTCGAGGATTCGCGTGCCGACCCCGCCAATGGCGGCGCCCAGCGCCGCGCTCCGGGCCTGACTGCTGCCGCCCCGGCCGCGGCCCCGCACGGCGCCGACGAGGCCGCCCAGCACGGCGCCGCCCGCGGCGGCCGACTGGAGCTGCACGCGCTCCGTCCCGATCACCACGCCGTAGTTCACGGAACTCACGCGGTTCGTGTCTCCGCGTCTCTGTCCTACAGCAGGAGTCGCCACTAGGACGACAACGGCAGGCTGACATGATTTCAGCTTTCGTCATGATTCTTCCGTACTGTTCTGGATTCGAGCCAGCTTGCTACAGCCGTAGGGACGAGGTCAAGCGACAAGTCTCCGGCTGTGCCCGGACTCAGCTCCAAAAGCCTTCGACCCGGCTTCTCGAGCTTCCGGCGCGATGCAAGACTCAGAAGCAGGCCGATGACGGCAATCCCCCACGAACGGCGATGGAGCGTGCCCGGCTCAACCAGCATGCGGCCACCGGACCACGAGCCGCCGGGGCCTGTCAACGCCTCGAGTCTCGAGCCTTGTGCTAGGATTCGGCCCCCGCTCTCAACCACTTGCCCGCTTCGGAGGAGAGAAATGCGACGTCTCTTTAGCCTGGCACTGACCGCTCTGTTGAGCGTGCCGCTAACCGGCTGCCTCGGAACGCTGGTCCACGCACCCACCCCTGTGGACCGGGCCAAAATCACGACCCGGGCCCATCTGCTGGCAGCGCCGACGCGGATCGAAGCCCATAACTGTGCGAAAGGGATGGGGGAGGTCTTTACCTTCGTTCCGCTCTGGGGGGTTGCGGTCGGGATCCTCACGCTCGGCATCGTCGTGCCAATGACGACCAGCTACGCGTGCGTGCCCTGAGCTGAAGAATCCGCCACCAGGGCGCAGGCGCGGCCCTCGGTACGGGAGATGCACCAGCCCCGCAGGTAAAGTAGCGGCGCATTGCGAAGCCCGACGAGGTGCTGGGCTCGGGCGATGATCGTAGAGCCGAGCCGGCCGGGGTAGAAGCCCAGCAACCCGTGCCGCACGGACGGGTCCGCCGACTTGCATCGGCAGCTGGAAACGGCACGCTGGCG
>SMUY01293323.1_pt1 | contig 11596 bp, 7 predicted proteins | sample 2456441 | NCBI WGS metagenome assembly SMUY01 (sample SAMN11095931, study PRJNA526329) | marine sediment metagenome | biome: Marine sediment; feature: Surficial sediment; material: Deep marine sediment; isolation source: Hadal surficial sediment | place: Pacific Ocean | collected 2014-11 | depth 0-1...
CCATTTGTCTGACCACAGCTTCCAGCACTTCCATACGGCCATGGCCAACATTTACATTCATCAACTGTGAACTGAAGTCCAGGTATCTCTTACCGGCCTCATCATAAATGTAAACTCCCTCTACCCGTTTGGCATGGATTGGGTTTAATTCTCCTTGTTTGGACCAGGAGAATAAAGTGTGGTTGAGGTTGTTCTTGATGGTGTTAGAGTGAGACATGGAGTATCAAATTCAATATCAATGTACAAACTCAAGTGCAAAGCCAAAAACAAAACGGATATTGATGCTTGTTTTAAAGCAAAGGTTTAAATTAGCCGTTCGTAATTTCGATTCTAAAAAATCTACTCAATGAAAAAGAGAGATCTCCGAAGCCATGAGTGGTTTGGACGGGATGGTAAAATGGGTTTTATATACCGGTCGTGGATGCGTAATCAGGGTATTCCTGATGACGAATTCGATGGCCGTCCGGTGATTGGTATTTGTAATACCTGGTCGGAACTAACTCCGTGTAATGCACATTTTAGAGAACTGGCCGAATCCGTTAAAAAAGGAGTGCTTGAAGCGGGAGGATTCCCATTAGAGTTTCCCATAACCTCTCTGGGTGAAACCATGATGAGGCCTACCGCCATGCTGTTTCGCAATCTGGCCAGCATGGATGCAGAAGAAACCATCCGGGCCAATCCCCTGGACGGCGTAGTGCTGCTATGTGGTTGTGACAAAACTACTCCCTCTGCTTTAATGGGTGCCGCCAGCGTAAATCTGCCTACCATTGTGGTATCCGGCGGTCCTATGCTTAACGGAAAATATCAGGGCAGTGATATTGGGTCGGGAACGCACGTTTTTAAGTTTAGTGAAGATTTACGGGCAGGAAAGATGTCTCCTCGTCAATTTTCCATGGCCGAGGCCTGTATGTCAAGGAGCCGGGGACACTGTATGACCATGGGCACTGCATCTACTATGGCTTGTATGATCGAGGCACTTGGTATGACCTTGCCCGGAGGCGCAGCCATACCGGCGGCTGATTCCAGAAGAAAGGTGTTCGCTCAATTGGCCGGACGCAGAATCGTGGGGATGGTGGAAGAGGACCTTAAAATTTCTGATATAATTACCCGGGAAGCTCTGGAAAATGCTATAGTGGTTAACGCTGGAGTAGGAGGGTCTACAAATTTAGTGATACACCTTACGGCAATTGCTGGCCGCGTAGGGGTTAAAATTGAGCTGGATGATTTCGACATATTGGGAAGTAAAGTGCCGTTGCTGGTAAATCTGCTGCCATCAGGCAAGTACTTAATGGAAGACTTTTATTACGCCGGCGGACTTCCGGTGGTAATCAATGAGTTAAAAGAATTGTTGCACCTTGATGTCATAACTGCCAATGGTAAAAGTATGGGAGAAAATATTGCAGAAGCAGAATGTTTTAACCGGGATGTAATTGCTACGGTTTCAAAGCCCGTCCAGGAGGCGGCCGGCATTGTAGTGCTAAGGGGAAACCTCGCTGAGAATGGGGCCATTATCAAGCCATCTGCTGCCACCCAGTCACTGATGGTGCACAAGGGAAAAGCCGTGGTATTCGAAAATATCAAAGATTTTCATGCCCGGGTTGATGATCCCAAGCTTGAGATTGATAAAGACAGTGTGATGGTACTTAAGAATGTTGGCCCCAAAGGATACCCGGGTATGGCAGAAGTAGGTAATATGCCACTTCCCAAGAAAATTCTACAACAGGGAATTACCGATATGGTTCGTATTTCAGATGGTCGGATGAGTGGCACTGCATTTGGAACGGTGGTGCTGCATGTGAGCCCGGAGGCAGCAATTGGAGGCACACTGGCGCTGGTGGAAAATGGTGATACCATTGAATTAGATGTGCCAAACAGGAAATTACTTCTTCAGGTTGATGATTTAGAATTAGAAAAGAGAAGAAAGTCATTAAGCCTATCAAATGGCAAGGATGCCCGCGGTTATGTAAAACTATATGTAGACCATGTATTACAAGCCGACCAAGGGGCTGATATGGATTTTCTGGTAGGAAAATCCGGAAGTTATGTACCAAAAGACAACCATTAATAAACTAAACCATAATATGATGAAACTAGCATTCTCCATTCTAGCAGGGTTATTATTTTTTTTGGGATGCACTCCTGACACCGACGAAAGCCCTAAAAATAAGCCCCAAGCTCAGCTTTTAGTAGATGATGGGGGTCTCGATCTGTACACCGGGTTTCGAGCCACCGTAGTAGCAGATAGCACTTATAAAAATGCCAGACACATTGCGGTAAATGACAATGGAGATATTTATTTAAAAATCAGATCTGATAAAACCAGTGGAATACTGGCGTTGAGAGATACTACCGGAGATGGGAAAGTAAACATACGAGCGGAATTCAGTGCCATTAATGGAACCGGAATGGATATTTATAACGGCTATTTGTATGCGTCTTCAAAAACTGAAGTCTTTCGATATAAACTTAATGAAGGGGCATTGTTACCTGATACTACCGCTGAAGTTGTCATATCCGGATTCCCCGAGCAAAGTCAACATGCCGCAAAATCATTTACATTTGATGATAATGGCCATATCTATGTAAATGTTGGGGCGCCCTCAAATGCCTGCATGGAGAATCTACGGACAACGGGCTCCAAAGGACAAGACCCTTGTCCGCAAAGAACCTGGCAGGCCAGTATTTGGCAGTTCGATGCGGAAAAACTGGGTCAGACCCAACAGGAGCATGGTCACCAATACTGTACCGGCATAAGAAATTGTGTGGCGTTAGACTGGAACCATCATTCCAATGGGCTGTTTGCGGTGATGCACGGCAGGGACCAACTAAGCATGTTTTGGCCTGATTTTTACGATGATAAACAAAATGCCGAACTTCCTTCTGAGGAATTCCTGCAGATAGACGACGGGGATGATTTCGGCTGGCCATTCTGTTATCATGACCCTGAGAAAAACCTAAAAGTTCTGGCTCCGGAATATGGAGGAGATGGTAATAAAATCGACCGATGTGCTGAAAAGAAAGACCCGGTACTGGGCTTTCCGGCTCATTATGCACCCAACGATCTTCTTTTTTACCGCGGGGATCAGTTTCCGGAGAGATATAAAAACGGGGCATTTGTGGCCTTTCATGGTTCCTGGAACCGGGCGCCGGAACCCCAAAAAGGTTATTTGGTAGCTTTTGTTCCATTTCGTAACGGTTTGCCTACCGGAGAGTGGGAGGTTTTTGCCGATGGATTTTCTGGAGTGAAAACCATCGCCAGCACAGGAGATGCTAAACATCGCCCTATGGGATTGGCCGAAGGACCTGATGGATCTCTGTATATTACTGATTCGGCAAAAGGAAAAATATGGCGTATCACTTATAATGAGAGGTCAATATAAATTTCAAATACAACTTAACATATGAAATATCAATCAATATTCGCTTTGATCTTATTTTTTTTAGCTGCCTGTAGTGGCGGTCAGGAACAAACTCAGGATCAAAACGACGCCCCGCAATCAATGGTGCAACCAGAAGCCGAACCGGAAGCCGAACCTGTGGTTGCCAACGAAGCAGGGAAGAAAATATATGACCAATACTGTCTGGTTTGTCATCAGGCTGATGGACATGGAGTACCCAATGCGTTTCCGCCTATAGTGCAAACTGAATATGTTAGTGGTGATACCGAGCGTTTGATTGGTATAATACTGAATGGCCTAACCGGTGAGATTGAGGTAAACGGTGAGGTTTACAATGGGGTTATGCTGGCACATAATTTTCTTAGTGATACTGAGGTTGCGGATGTAATAACATTTGTTAGAAGCAATTTTGGTAATGAAGCACCTGCTGTTACGGCAGAAGAAGTGGCAGCAGTACGGAATGCGCAGTAGATATATAAGACTTAGGTAAAGTGCTGAAAAAGGTTATTTGCATGGTGATCTTGATTTTGACCACCTTGATTGCATATACGCAATCAGTTACGGGAAAAGTGCTTGACGCCAGTAACAATCAGCCGTTGGTTGGCGCTAATCTAACGGATTCTACCAGAACCAAGGGTACCATCACCGATGATTTCGGTCAATTCACCTGGGACGTAAAGTCTAATGGTCTTGTTATCTATGTAAATCATTTGGGCTATAAGGAACTGAAGATCGTGGTAAATGAAGAAAGTCCAACTTTAAGGATTTTGGTCCCCACCACTGCTCATCAACTGCCCCATATGATTGTTTCAGCTTCAAATACTTTCAGTCAATTACTGGATATTCCAGCCTCCGTTTCAATTATTTCCAGAAATGAAATTGAACGCGACAATGGGACAAATATTGCCGAGTCACTCAACCGGATTCCCAGTCTATATATGCACTCGGGCACCTTAAATACCAACCGGGTAACCATGAGAGGCATTGGATCCCGTTCTTTGTTCAGCACTACCAAAATACGCGCTTATTTAAACGATATCCCATTAACCACCGGTGACGGCGAAACTACCATAGAAGATATTGATCTGGGGTTGGTGGAAAGGGTAGAGGTGCTGAAAGGTCCGGCTTCTTCTATTTATGGAGCAGGACTTGGGGGTACCATTAACATGAAAGCGCTCAAGGCTCCCTATAATACTACCAATATTTCCAGTGAGATGACCTTCGGCTCTTATGGTCTGTTTAGGACGGTAAACAGTTTTGAACATGGTACAGATGCTATAAACCTCAGGGTAAACTATAGTGCAATTCATCAGGATAGCTACCGCGAGAATAATCAGTATGATCGTCAAACCATCAGTATTCTTAATCAGTTATATCCTGGCAAGAATACCACGCTGACGTTTTGGGGAAGTTGGATTGGTTTAAAAGCGTTTATTCCTTCCTCTTTGGACAGCGCTTCATTCGCTGAAGATCCCAGACAAGCAGCTTTTACCTGGGGGCAGACCATGGGATTTGAAGATTATGACAAAGGACTTTTGGGGGCTAATATCGCCCATCAGATTTCTGAAAAATGGGAGTTAAGTGCGAGTTTATTCGGGAGCTTAAGAGACGCCTATGAACTTCGACCTTTTAACATTCTGGATGAAGAGAGTGGTGCTATTGGTAGTAGAGTGAAGCTTACCTATAGACCTGAGGTTAACAATGGCTCACTATTATGGATATTTGGAGCAGAATACTTCAACGAAAATTATCAGTGGCGGACGTTTGAGAATGAGGACCGGCATCCCGGCACTATTTTAAGTGATAACGATGAACGCCGGTCATATTACAACGCTTTTACGGAGGCTAATTGGTCGCTTCCAGCCGGCACCATTTTTACTGTGGGGCTTAATTATAATTCAACTAAGTACAAATACCGCGATCTGCTACCTGATGATGGGGATAAATCAGGGAACTACTCTTTCGATGGCCAATGGTCACCCCGCGTAGCCATATTGCATAATTTCTCTAATGAGTTATCCGTTTATGGCCAAATTAGCCATGGGTTCTCACCTCCAACGTTTAGCGAAACACTGACCCCAGATGGGGTCATTAACCCTGAAATTCAACCAGAAACAGGGTACAACCTGGAGATTGGTAGCAGGGGCCAATTGCATAAAGGCAAACTCGGGTATGATTTTTCTCTGTATTCGATGTATATCAACAATCTTCTGGTTGCTCGTCGTATCGGTGATGACCAATTTGTAGGAGTAAACGCAGGCAAAACCCGGCACAGAGGGATAGACTTCACCCTTAATTATGATCTCTTGAAAAAATCGTCCACTTCAGATTTGCATCTGTGGTTTAGTTACGGATTTGCAGATTATTTTTTCAAAGAATTTCTGGACGAAGGCAATGATTACTCCGGAAATGAACTGACTGGTACCCCCAGACATAAATTAAGTTGGGGTACGGATTTCACACATACATCCGGATGGTATGGGAACATCAATTTCCTGTATGTTTCTTCCATGCCCATGCGTGATGATAACTCCATCTATTCAGACGCCTATTCCCTGCTGAACCTAAAGTTTGGCTACAAAAAGCAAGTTTCTAAATTATTTAGCTTTAAAGTCTTTGGGGGTTTAAACAACCTGTGGGACGAAAGTTATGCCTCAATGATATTGGTCAACGCCTCGTCGTTTGGAGGAAGGCCACCACGCTATTACTATCCTGGCCTGCCAAGACACTACTATGGGGGCTTTAGCCTGATGTTTAAGTTGAAATAATTATATTGACGCGTTTTTATCAAATATTGTCGATTCAGGGATTTGTGCTGCTTCTTTTGGTAAACTGCCAGCAACCTGAACCTAAGGAAATAGTAGAAAAAGGCCAGTTCTCCAGACATATTAGAACCACTTCAGCAAAGTCACCGCAGGAAGAAAAATTAGCGCTTAAAGTACCTCCGGGTTTTAAAATAGAGCTGTTTGCTTCGGAGCCGGATATTGGTAAGCCGATGAACATGAGTTTTGATGCCAAGGGAAGAATGTGGGTTACCCAATCCAATGAATACCCCTTCTTCGATTCCATAGGTATTGGGCCGGATAGAATATCCATACTTGAAGATACTGACCATGATGGCAGGGCCGACAAGTTTACGGTTTTTGCAGATTCGTTAAATATACCCATTGGTATCGTACCGGTGGCAGATGGAGCAATTGCCTATAGTATCCCATACGTATATCACCTGGTGGACACCGACGGTGATGATCAAGTGGATGAAAGAAAGATTCTGTTGAAAGGCTTTGAGTATAAGGATACCCATGGCATGATCAATAATTTATTTAGAGGCTTGGATGGCTGGATCCATGCTGATCATGGCTTTGCCAATAATTCACAGGTAGTCGGCACTGATAATGCGAATCCTGTTATTATGAAGTCCGGCAATACTTTTCGTTTCAGGCCGGATGGCAGTGGGGTGGAGTTTACCACCACCGGAAGAGTCAATCCATTTGGATATGCCATGGACGAGTTTGGTTACCTGTATTCGGTCGACTGCCATTCAAGTCCTATTTACCAGCTTATCAGGGGAGCCGATTATCCTCATTTCGGTAAGCAACCCACAGGAATTGGCTTTGGTCCATCAATGATGCGTCATGGGTATGGCTCTACTGCATTGGCAGGTTTGGAATATTACACTGGAAATCAATATCCCAAAGAATACCAACAAAATTTCTATTTGGGAGATGTAGTAAAAAGTAGAGTGTATCGGAGCTCCGTGGAAATGATTGGTACCACCCCTGTACTCACCTGGCAATCGGATTTCATTGTCAGTGAAGACCCCTGGTTTAGGCCGGTAGACGTAAAATTGGGTCCTGATGGGGCAATCTATATTGCTGATTTTTACAACCGCATTATTGGTCATTATGAAGTGCCCCTGAACCATCCAGGAAGAGATCGTGAACGAGGGAGGATCTGGCGAATTAGTTATGAACCTAATCAAATGCAACACAGATCAAAGAACTGGACACTAGTCGATTTACCGGCCCTGTTGGAAGGTTTGAATGATCCGAGTCTTACGGTGAGAATGATGGTAGCTGATCAGATTGTGGACCGGTTTAGCTCAGAGGCAACAACACCCGTTAGATCAATGCTTCGTGGACAGAATGTAACTACTGATCAGGTTATCCATGGCATGTGGATCATATTCAGACTAGATGAAATCGACAATGATCTCATTTCAAAAGGTCTTCAGCACTCGGATGAACGTATCAGGGTCCATACTCTGAGGATTATGTTTGAGCTGGAAAATGTCTCTGAGGAACAACTGGAATTGGTGAGAATTCTGGTGAGGGATTGTGGACCTCATATCAAGCGGGCAGGTACTATGTTGTTGGCAAAGTATCCTTCAAAAGATCAGCTACACATGCTCTTGGATTTTAAGTCATATACAGATATAAAAGATACGCACTTGTATTATACTACCAGACAATGTCTGAGAGATCACTTGCGCAATAACCAGGTGATGAAATATGTGACTAATACCACCTGGGATGAAAGTGATTCAAAAACCTTAGCAGATGTCATGGTGGGCGTGAACAATTTGCACGCTGCGGACTTCTTGCTTTCACATCTTGAGAAATTTCAGGAGTCAGTATCAACACTAACTTTGTATACTACTCATACGGCAAAATATCTTCCGCCATCCGATCTCAATAAACTCCTGGCAATCCTGAAATTGATAACTGAAGATGATCTGGATCTACAATATCAGGCATTCCAGTCCATGCAAAAAGGTGTTACTCAAAGTGGGGGTAAAGTACCTGATGAGGGTGTTAAATGGGCAATAGGGCTTGCAAGTGAATTTCTAAATGATACCCAGATCCCAGATACAATCCAAACGACTGACGGGACACTGAATCAATTGGCAGAAAGGCAGATTTTTGCCTGTGAAGTGGTAGGAACATACAAGGTAAACCGGTTGGTGCCTCAATTAATTAACCTTTTGTCTTCGAAATCTGCCGAAGTACTGGCCCGACAACAAGCTGCCCGGGCATTACTTGCCTTATCAACGGAGTATTTGGAATTAATAGAGCCAATTGTAAGTGACCCTGGTAATGGAGAACCTCTCAGGGATAAATTGCTTACCACCCTGGTTGAACAAAGAACACCGGAAGCCTATCAAATAGTAAGAAATAACCTGAGTGGACTATCATTAAATACCAAAAAGAATATTGTTCGATTAATGGCCAGTGACCCTAATGGAATAGATGAAATTCTAGCTGCAGCTATCACATTTGATATTTCCCCAAAAATTTTAGTGGAGCCATCAGTACATAAACTTCTGGAGGCCAATATGTCTTCTGATCAACAGCTGGCGTTCGAGAAAATAACAGCAGATATACAGCCATTTTCTGAAGAGATCCAAATGTTAATAAACAAAAGGGTTAAAGGTTATGATCCAGACACTGCTTCGGTGACAAAAGGCGCTCAAATATTTCTGCAAAATTGTTCACCTTGTCATCAAATTCGAAATGAAGGCGGTAATATAGGGCCACAGCTGGATGGTATTGGAAACTGGGGATTACAGGCACTTACTGAAAAAACAATGGATCCAAACCGGAATATATCTAAAGCCTTTATCAATTATAGCATAAAACTTAATGATGGCGGCGTAAGACAAGGATTGTTCCGAAGAGACGAAGGTGAAATCAAGGTATTTGCTGATAATACCGGGCAGGAGTTTTCTATCCCCACTGCGGAGATAAAATCTCAAGAAGCCGTTTCATTTACCTTAATGCCAGATAATTTTTCTCAGGTAATCTCTGAAGAGGATTACTATCATTTAATGAGCTATTTACTTGGTCAAAATTAAACATAATCCAGGATCATGATAGGATATTTCTTAACTGTTTTGATGATAATGCTTGTTCCCCACCTTTTATGGGGTCAAACGCGTGATAATATGCATGAGGTGAAATTTAGAAAACATATTATACACCAACATTTTATATCGGAAGGAGCTGCGGTTGGAGATGTCAACAATGACGGGCTGAAGGATATTTTGGCTGGACCATATTGGTTTGAGGCCCCTGATTGGGTGGTTCATGAAATAAGAACCCCGTTGAATTTTGACCATACTACTGAATGGAGCGATTCATTTATGAATTTCGTACTTGACGTTAATGAAGATGGATGGTTGGATTTTATAAGCATTGACTTCCCCGGTACGGGCGCTTATTGGTTTGAAAACCCAGGAAACCGGAAGGGGCATTGGAATAAGTATATTATTGATACCACAGCCAATAACGAATCTCCAATGATGGCAGATGTTGATGATGATGGCAGGATGGATTTGGTGTTTGGCAGCGGAAATCGAGAAATGAAATGGTTCAGGGCCCAAGGGAAGGGCCGAATCGAATGGGACCGGTATTCAATTAGTAATGAAAATGCTAAGGGAACCAAAAGATTTTCACATGGACTGGGATTCGGCGACATCAACGGGGACGGGAAGAATGATATTATTATCACCCAGGGTTGGTGGGAAGCTCCTGAGGACAGGACTGATGTTCCCTGGAAGTTCCACAAAGCCTCGCTTGGTCAGGCATGTTCGCAGATGCAGGTATTCGACTTTGACGGCGATGGGGACAATGATGTGATTTCTGCATCTGCACATAATTATGGGATTTGGTGGCATGAGCAAATAAATGACCAAAAAAGTGGACTTACCTTTGTCGAGCACCTAATAGATAGCTCTTTTTCACAAACGCACGGAGTGGCTCTTGAAGATATTAACGGTGATCAACTACCGGACCTTATAACAGGAAAGCGATACTTTGCTCACAACGGAAAGGATCCGGGTGGCAAAGACCCGGCAGTCCTATACTGGTTTGAGTTTCAGAAAGATACACACGCCGGGCCAACATGGATACCTCACCTTATCGACGAAAATAGCGGTGTTGGGGTCCAGGTGGTTATTAATGATATAAACCAGGACAACAAAAAGGATATAGTCATTTCCAATAAAAAGGGTGTTTTCTTTTTTGAGCAACTTTGATATAGGCTTGGATCGAAATAACCCTATTTGTCGTTCCAGTGACAAACCTATTCAACCATATTTCGGTTATCTTTACTAACAAACTGGATTATGAATAAGCCTTTTTTAATATTATTAGTTGTCGGGTTAGTTTCTTGTTCTTCTGAGGATGCCCAACTACCTCCAGGAGGAGGCCAGGGAGGTGGAACAACGAATCAGGACTGGCTTATTCCCGTGGCGGAGGTTTTTGACGGCGGCCCAGGTCGTGATGGCATTCCCTCACTTTCAAATCCTGACTTACTGGAGGCCTCCCAGACAGATTTTTTGTTTGATGATGAACTGGTGCTTGGCTATTACAATGGAGAAACCGCCATTGCTTTTCCACATCAGATTCTGGACTGGCACGAGATCATAAATCAACGGGTCAATAGTTCATCTATCGTGATCACTTACTGTCCATTGACAGGTACGGGGATAGGGTTGTCGCAAGAAATTGATAATCAGAAAACTGAATTTGGTGTGTCTGGCCTGCTCTACAATAATAACCTTATTGCATTTGACCGGAATACTCAAAGTAATTGGTCTCAAATGACCCTAAAAGCGGTAAATGGGCCATTAATTGGTGTTGAGATGCCAACATTTAAATTGGTCGAAACCCAATGGGCAGTCTGGAAAGCCATGTACCTCGACACCAAAGTAGTATCTACGGATACCGGCTGGGACCGGCCTTATGGCGTATACCCCTATGGTGATTTCAAAACCAATAACAACAATCTATTCTTCCCACTATCCAATGATGATCCTCGTTTAGAAAGAAAGGAGAGAGTTCATGGCGTACTGATCGATGGAAAAGCCAAGGTTTACCGTTTTGGATCATTTGAGTCAAATAATTCGCTTATTATGGATTCTTTTGAAGGAGAGGACATCGTAGTAGTTGGTAATAGATCCGACTTTATGGTTAGCTTCTTTGCTACTCTTTCAGATGGCTCCAAACCGAATTTTTCTGCAATCGATGAAGGAAGAGCTGTACTTGCTGATGACCAGGGAAACAAATGGGATGTTTTTGGTTTCCCGGTAAGCGGGCCCACACCTTTACAATCAACTCAGAGTTTTATGGGTTATTGGTTTGCCTGGGGCGCCTTTTATCCTAACCCTGAAATTTACGGATTATAGCACTTTTGAA
>SMUY01029023.1_pt1 | contig 11594 bp, 11 predicted proteins | sample 2456441 | NCBI WGS metagenome assembly SMUY01 (sample SAMN11095931, study PRJNA526329) | marine sediment metagenome | biome: Marine sediment; feature: Surficial sediment; material: Deep marine sediment; isolation source: Hadal surficial sediment | place: Pacific Ocean | collected 2014-11 | depth...
AAAGACGATCTGGCGATCGTCCGCCGACAGGCTGAATATCAGGTGGGTGAGCTGGTGGCGGTCGAGACTCTGACGGGTCCGTATTTTGGCCGGATCCTGGGCCAGGAGGGCGAGGTCTTCCAGGTGCGATTTTCGGGGGGTTCGGATCCGGTGGCCGTCTCGAGGGAGTTCCTCCTGGGTCGCATATGGTTCAACATCGGCGACTTCGGCCGTGGCCTCAGCAACACGGTCCTTGAGCGGTTCGACCTGTTTACGGAGGCAACAAACTAGATCATTCCCAGGTCAACCCTGGTGTACTCAAGAAACCGGCCCTCGCGGCCGGTTTCGCGCTTAATGCCCGCGGGACCCACGACGAGGCGGAACACACAACTATCACCGGCCATTCACTCCGTCGTGACCTCTTTCCGCTACGCTATCGACACATAGATCCGCGGGGCGCAGGATGGCCACGCTCGCATCATCATGTCTCACATGTCGTGAACAGGTTCACAATGTTGACTGCCTGCCAATGAACATGATAGAGTGTCAGATAGATGGTACTCCGGTACCATGGGCTTGGAGGGGTCCCAGCCTCAATCGAGCAGCCTCGTCGGGGGGACCCGCATTGTTCCAGGCCCTTTCGGCTTTTGGCCCAAGCTCACAAAATAAAATAGGGTGGAGGCAGAGAACCGGAGGCTTGAATTGGTCGCTAGCTGGCTGGATAGCCGGCGAGGCCACCGGGGAGCCAATAGCGAAACCGGCCACGTGGTCGGTTTCGTACGTTTAAAACCATGCACCAGTGGTTAACCGCTGGTGCACCACTGGGAGCTCCTATCGGGTGCGGCCCACTGAGGTGAGGTCAGGGAACGCCTCAACCTCACGCACAGCAATATCCTCACATCCAAGGGCCGCCGCGACCCGGATCTAGAATAGGACCCCTGCGCTTCTCTCCGGCAACCAACAACTGATGACCCTACTATCCATCCAGCTCTTTGGTAAGTTCACGATCCAAGCGGACGGAAAGCGGCTTGGCGGCATCGATTCCAGAAAGGTTCAGGAACTTCTGGCTTATCTGCTGGTCTATCGTGATCGGCCGCATCCGCGCGAGAGCCTGGCGGAACTGCTGTGGGAGGCTTCTTCGACCGCCCAATCGAAGAAATACCTGAGGCAGGCCCTGTGGCAAATGCAGCAATTGCTCCCGAAAGCGGAGGCTGAGCCGCTGATTCGGATCGAGCCGGATTGGATTCGGATCTCTCCCGAAGCCAGCTATTGGCTCGACGTGGCAGAGTTTGAGAGCGCGTTCGCCGAGGCACAAGGTATTCCGGGTCACCAACTTGGGGAGGCGGTCGCAGCCAGTCTGGATCGGGCGGCCGCACTCTATCGAGGCGACCTGCTGGCGGGATGGTATTCGGATTGGTGCCTGTATGAGCGAGAGCGGCTGCAGAACATGTGGCTGGCCATGCTCGACAAATTGATGAGCTACTGCGAGGCCAGCGGGCAGTACGAGGCCGGCCTGGCCTATGGCACGCGGGTGCTGCGGGACGATCGAGCCCGCGAGCGGACCCATCGCCGGCTGATGCGGCTGGCCTATCTGGCCGGAGACCGAACCGGCGCGCTGCGCCAGTACGAACGCTGCGTCCAGACACTCGAGGAAGAGCTCAGTGTGCGGCCCAGCCGGCAAACGGAAGAACTGCACCAACAGATCCTGGACGACGCGATGGAGACTGGGCGGATAATGGAACCCCAATTGCCCCTGGCGACCATCACAAGCCGACTCGATCGGCTGCGGGGCATCCTGACACAGCTCCGCAAACATGTCGGCGAGGATCTGGATGCATTGGATCACGCGCTGACCGACCCGGAGTAGATTCGGGCTTCGGCCCTCTTCTCCCTGGAAGACCCCAGCTAAACCCAATCATCCCCCGGTACCCTTGTGACCTACTCGCCCGATTCGTCGGGCGACAATCGCTCAACGCCCCTCTGTAAACCCCCTATCCAATAGACGGCCGCGCAGACGCCCCTGAGGCGATCCTGCGGACTCGCCTCTGCTACCTATATGTACAGGTAACCCATAGCGGCGCGTGCCTCGATTACACCTGGGGGTAACGGCATGGATTTGATCGAGTTCAACACCCATTCATTCATCGTCAAGATCTGGCTCGAAGAACCAGCCGAGGAGCACCGCAAGGGCAGATGGCGCGGCCATATCACCCATGTTCCTAGCGGCGAGCGGCGCTACCTGAAGAGCCTCGGAGGAGTGATGGCCTTCATCGTGCCGTATTTGATTTCGATGGGCGTGCGGCTCGAGGCGTATTGGAGGCTGCGATCTCTGCTCTGGAGGGGACGCGGCGTACAGATACCCGGGGCAGATAAATTGAGCGACGCAGACGGCGGGCCCAGACCGCAGGGGGTGACCCCCGATCCGTCTGATAGACGACCCGCCGAACAATGACCTGCATTCATTGCAGCCTGTCAATCACCATCACCGAACCGGTAGGGTCAGAAAGGAGGCGATTATCGGAGTGCGATCCGCAATAGATCAAAACCCGAGAGCGGCTCCACAGCGAGCCCTATTCTAGGAGGAGCGAAATGCTTCAATTTATCCGAGCGTGGTTCGCCACGCACATTCCCCGCAGTGAGCGGGGTCAGGACCTGGCCGAGTACGGCATGCTGATCGGCCTGGTGGCGTTGGTTGTGGTCGGAGCCGTGATCATACTGGGCACCAACCTCACGACCGTCTTCACCGCCATCGCAGGGCAGGTCGGGCCCTGGGCACCCTAAAACACAACGGAGGGGGCGGCCGCTAGCTCGCTCAGCGAAACAGCGGCCGCCTCGACCCAACTTCCCGCACCGGCCAAACAATGTGGATGCCTAAGTCTCGCAAAGGAGTTCAAGGTCAGGAGCTGGTGGAACTGTCGATTCTGATACCGGTCCTGCTGCTGATCTCGTTTGGCGTGCTCGATATGGGGCGCCTGTTTCACGCCTCCATCACAATCACCAACGCGGTCCGGGAGGGTGCGCGCTACGGAACATTCGACCCCAGCGACGTGTCGGGAATCATCAACGCCACCTACGCGGAGGCCCAAAGCTCAGGGATCGACCTCTCCAGCAGCACCATCACGGTGAGCTGCCCGGAAGGCTGCGGCAGCGGTCTCGCTGTGCGCGTCACGATAAATTATCCCTTTCAATTCATCATGGGGCTGGTCTTTCCCGACCCGAATCTCGCCCTCGTGCGGTCGGCCGAGATGATGGCGCCATGAATCGGCCGACCGTGAAACGACAGGAAGGCCAGGATCTGGTCGAGTACGCCATAGCGTTACCTATCCTGCTGCTCTTCCTGATGGTCGTCCTGGATCTGGGACGGGTGGTTTACGTCTACAGCGCGCTGCACAACTCCGTTCGGGATGGCGCACGTTTCGGGATCATCCATCCCACCGACGCGTTCGGGATCGAAACCGTGGTCAGAGCCAAGGCGGTGGGCCTCGATCCAGCCGAACTCACCGTATTTGTGGTGCAGCCCGATCTCCAGACCATTCAGGTACGGGCCACTTATCAGTTTACGGCGGTCACCCCGATCATCGACACGCTCGTCGGGAGCAACCAGTGGGTCGTCGGCAGCCAGGCCACGATGCGGGTGGAGGGTTGAGATGGGCCACCTCGTAATCCCTCACCTGAAGAGAGCAAGGTGCGGCTCGCGGCCCAGGCGCCGGACTTCCGAGGCGGGCCAAAGCATGGTGCTGTTAGGACTCTTATCGGTGGTTCTCATCGGCATGCTGGCCCTGGTCATGGATGGAGGCTACGCCTTCCTTCAGCGCCGGGGAGCACAGACCGCCGCCGACGCGGGCGCGTTGGCTGGGGCCCGCGAAATGTGCCGCAGCGGCGATACGACGCTGGCCACCCAGGTGGCGCTGGACTATGCCATCACGCGCAACCGGGCGCTGGAGGCGGATGTCTTTATCCTCGATGGCGAAGTGGAAGTCACCACACGCAATCCTTTTCCGACATTCTTTGGCCGGGTCCTCGGGCGGGCCTCGATCACTTCGTCCGCCATCGCGGCCGCGAATTGTTTCCCGCCCGGCAACGCAGCGGGGGTGTTGCCGATCGCCTGGAACTGCCCGCCGGACGAAACCTATCCCGATTCATCGGGCACCCTGAACTGCGACTTTCAGTACGGCCCCGGCCAACCCTACATCATCATGAATTCCAAAAAGACGGGGGACGACGACACCTACTGTATCTCGGATGGCGGGACGGTGGACTGCGATCCCGATAACGACGGCTACGATGAGCTGCTGGCGGGCGGCAACCGCAGCTGGCTGGATCTCAATGGATCTGGCTCTGACGCCGGCGACGGGAGCGCGGAGCTGGTTAATTGGATCAAAAACGGCTTCCCTGGGACGATCACCATGCACACTTGGTTCGCGGGCCAACCGGGCGTGTCCAATAACGTATTTATGTCGGTCGATTCTCTTCTTAATAAACGTGTGCTGCTCCCAGTTTACGACGCGGTCATTGACGGACCCCCGCCCCTTGGGTACCACGATCCGCCCGACTCGATCGTCTGGAGCAACGGCGCCTCGACCACCTACTATCACGTCATCACGTTCTCCATCTTCGTCCCGACCTGTGTGCACGCGACTGGGGCGGATAAGGGCTGCAATCTTTATAACGAGCTGTTTGATCAAGGCATCCTGGACCCCAACGACAAGACCATCGAAGGCTACTTCGTGGAAGGCACCGTAGAAGGGCTCGGCGCAAAGGGCGAGCTTTACGCTGGGGCTTATACGCTGTACCTCACCCGCTGATGCGTATCAAAGAGAAGGAGCGCACCCTTGACACGGCGTAGATGGATCATCATCGGACTGGCCGGCACATTCGTAGTGGTCGTTGGATTGGGATTGCTGGCCGCCATCTTAAGCCGGGCCGCCGCGCCCCTGCCGGCCGCTACCCCGATCCCACCCCGCACCATTCCTGTGGTGGTCACGACCCACGATCTCGCGGTCCGGACTCTGCTGCAGCCGGAGGATCTCACACTGCTAGATGTCCCAGTGGAGCTGGCGCCGCTCAATGCCGTGACCGATCTGGAATCGGCGGTGGGGCGGATCACCATGATTCGCCTTGTGGCGGGCGAGATGATCGCACGGCATCACCTGGCGGATCCCTCAAACGTAGCGCACGATTTGGCCTTCATTATTGGGGAGGACCAGGTGCTGATGGCCTTCCCCACCACGGATCTGATGAGTCAGATCAACATCCTGCAGCCGGGCGATCTTGTTGACATCTTGGCCTCTCTCGAGCAGCCGGTGTTGCCTGGGCCTGCCAGCGCCACCGATGAGGAGCCCGATAAGGAGCTCTTCACCTTCAGCGTTTTGCAACAGGTCGAAATTTCAGCCATCGTGGTGGAGATCGTGCCCGCCCGGAGAACCGGAGGGACAACGGCCAGCGCATCACGCACCACAACCACCGATGCGGACGCTCAACCCCAGCCCACCCCCACGCCGCAGCCAGCCGAGATCAATCCGCAAGCCATCCTGATGGCGCTCTCCCCCCAAGATGCACTGGTGCTGAAGCACATTAAAGATGCTGGAGGCATCATCGACATCGTATTGCGCGCTCCAACTTCTAAAGCGCGCTTCGAACTGAGCCCGGTCATGGCGGAGTATTTGCGAGATCGATTTGAGTTGGTGATCTCGCGCTAGGCACCGCCACAAAGAAAGGAAGAGAACGATGAGCCAAACCACAAAAATCATGGCCTTCATCGAAGCCGGACCGACCCAGCAGCAGATCCGGACCGCCCTGAGCTCGAATGAGGAGTTTCAGCTCGTTGCTGACGAACAGGAGGCGGAGAGGGCTACCCACAAAGTCCACGACGCCACTCCGGACATCATCCTGGTCGATCATCAGATCGAGGGTGAGTCATCGTTGGATCTGGTCGACGAGCTGGCACTGCAGTTTCCCGATATCCCGATCGTGGCGCTGCTGGGGGAAGAAGACAGCCTGAAGGCTCAGCAATTCCTGCTGGCCGGTGTGCGGGCCTTCATGATCCAGCCCTTCACCCAGGTCAGCCTACTCAGCACGCTGCGCCGTATCCGGGAGCTGGAGGGGCGGCGGCGGGTCGCGCAGCCGATCGCCGGAGATAACTCTACCGAAAAGACGGAGCCGCTCCAGATCCTGACGGTATACAGTCCACGGGGGGGAGTGGGTTGTTCGACGCTTTCGATCAATCTGGCCGTGGCGCTCCACGAACTGTTCGAGGCGCGTGTGCTGTTGATGGAGGGCAAAATGATCTTCGGCCACCTGGGCCTGATGCTCAATTTCCGCCCGCAAAACAGCATCGCGGACTTGATTCCGCATGCCGGCGCGCTTGAGGACAGTCTGGTGGAGGAAGTGGTCAGCCAGCATGCTTCGGGAATCCACGTGCTGCTGAGTCCCTCCGACCTGAACGTGGCCCAGGGTATTCGGCCGGACGATCTGTACAACGTGCTCAAAGCCGTAAGCCGGATGTACGACATCATCGTGATCGATGCCGGCAGCTACCTCAACGATAACACCGTCACTTTGATGGACGCCTCCGATCGGGTGCTGCTGGTCACAACGCCCGACCTGGCCGCTCTGCATGACGCGAGCCGGTTCATCCAACTGACCGGTACTCTCGGATTTCCCCCAGATAAAGTACTGACCGTGCTCAATCGGGCCGGGATGCCGGGAGGGATCAAGATCCGCGAAATCGAAGGCGCCCTGCAGCAGAGGTTGTTCGCGCAGATCTCGGAGGGGAACGCAAAGGTGATTCGCAGCCTGAACCGCGGAGTACCGTTGCTGTCGAGCTCGCCGCGTAACAAGCTGAGCAAGGAGATTCGCTCGCTGGCGCTTCAATTGGGCGCGATGGATCCCGGAGCCGAGCTTCGTCCGACGAAGAAAAGCAAGGTCAAGGCTCAGTTGAAGCGAAATGGCAATGGTAAGCCGGCCCACGCCGAGCAGCACAAGTCGGCCTTGCGAATGTTAGGACGATAGCGATGGGAAGTCTCATCCTGATCCTTGGGGGGGCAGCGGTTCTGCTTGGCGCAGGCATCGTGCTGTTTGCCTCCACCCGGTTCCTGGGGGGAGACGGATCGCTCCAGCAGCGGGTGCAGGCCTATGCTGCCCTGCCTAAGCCGACCCTCCAGGGGGGCCGGAGGCGCTCGCGTCTGTCCCATCTGCGCATTCGCCTCAACGCCATGCTGTCGGCGTTAAATTCTGAAAAGCTGGCCCTGCAGCTCATGCAAGCGAACTGGCGGATGACGGTAACGGAGTTCGTGCTCATTCGATTTTCGCTGACGATCGGCGGCCTGACGATCGGGTGGCTGACCACCGGCTCGGTGCTGCCCGGGCTGGGACTGGTGGTGATCGCCTATCTGGCGCCGGGCCTCGTGCTTCAAAGGAAGATCGGCAAGCGTCAGATTGGATTCGAGAGGCAATTGGTCGACGTCCTGGTACTCGTTACCGGAGCCGTACGGGCGGGCTTCAGCCTGCTTCAGGCCATCGAAGTTGTGGTGCGTGAAATGAGGCCGCCGGCCTCGGAGGAATTTAAGCGGGTGCTGCGCGAGACCGGGCTGGGAGTGGCGCTCCCCAAGGCGCTGCGCAATTTGGCGGCGCGCATGGAGAACGACGATCTGGATCTGGTGGTTACGGCGGTTGAAATCCAGTATCAGGTAGGCGGCAATTTGGCCACGATGCTCACGGCTGTGACCGACACCATTCGGGAGCGAGTGCGTCTATTTGGGGAGGTGCGGGTGTTGACGACTCAGCAACGTTACACCGGCTACCTGCTCTCCGTGCTCCCGTTTTTTATCGGAGCCATGATGTTCATCATGAATCCCGAGTATATGAGCCGCCTCTTTGAGCCGGGGCCGATCCTCTGCATTCCCATTGGAGCCCTGTTTGGGATCGTGATGGGGCACATTGTGATCCGCCGGATTGCCCAGATTGAGGTGTAAAGCGAGGCTTGCCGAAGCCTAGCTCCTGAGATTATGGAATACCTGTCCTACTCACTCTGCGCGGTCACGATGATGGCCATCGGGGCCATGCTGTTATTTGTCGGTCTCCGAGGTGCGGATGCCAACGCCTTCAGCCGCCGTCTGCATGAATACGTGGATGAGGGGAGTGGCGGATGGAAGCCGCCGGACCCGCTCCTGCGGTCCCGGCAGCAGGAGCTCTCCGGCACGTTCCGCAGCCGGCTGTTGATCCCGGCCTTCCGCAGACTGATCGGGGTGCTGGGCAGCCTGACTCCGGCCGGAATGTTCGACCAGCTTCAGGAACAGCTCGCCCTGGCCGGCAATCCGCTCGGCATGGGACCGCGGGAGTTCTACGGTCTGCGGATTGGCTTCACGGCATTTGGATTGTGGACCGCGTACAACTTGCTGCGAAACGGATTAGCGAGTGCGCCCGTGACCCAGACCGGAATAGGGACGGAGGCTGCTATCGATTCCGGCGCCCTGATCAAAATCATGGCGGCCGCTCTGATTCTGGTCATCAGCAACTACCTCCCCAAGACCTGGTTGCGCCGGCGGGTGCGAAAGCGCCGGGATGCCATCGCTAAGGGCCTCCCGGATGCTCTGGACATGTTGAGCGTGTGTGCAGACGCCGGATTGGGTTTCGATCAGTCGCTACAACGCGTCAGCGAATTCTGGAAGTCGCCCCTGGCCGTGGAGTTTGGCCGGGTGGTAAGTGAGGTTGCGATGGGAGTTCCGCGGCAGGAGGCGCTGCGAAATCTGGCCGATCGGTCGGGCATTCATGAGCTTTCGAGCTTTGTGGCCATCATCCTGCAGTCCGACCAGCTCGGCATGAGCATCACCGACACGCTGCACGCCCAGGCCGATCAAATGCGGATCGAGCGCCGATTTCGAGCCCAGGAGCAAGCGCGCAAGATGCCGCTCAAGATGCTGTTCCCGCTGCTGATATTTATCTTCCCCGCGATCTTTGCTGTGATCCTGGGGCCAATGATCCCGGTGTTGACGGAATTCTTCTCTACATTAATTTACACCATCCAATAGGAGGGAACACAGGAGGCGCGATGTCAGCCGAAACCTACTTCCAGCACCCGCTTTATGGGCTTGCCATGCAGCACTTCCAAGAAGGCAATTGGCGGGCCGGCTTGAAAGAGGTCGAACGCCTGATCCAGCTCTTCCCGGTGGAGCAGGAGCTTCGCTCGCTGCGGCATGAGTTGGGCTTCAAGGCGCGTTTGGATCATTTCGAATTCGGGGATCGCGCGGCCGAAGCGCGGCGCAGGATACGGAGGCTGGTGTTGCGGGTGGGCGCGGCTGCTGTGATCGCCAGCTTGGCGTATCTGGCGCTCAGCACTTATTCGGATTGGTTGGGTCAGCAGGTGACCGCGGGGCGCGAAAGGGTTGAACGTGAGATCCGGATCGCCACTACCACCGCCATGCAGCGCGATGTGGAAGCGTTGATGGTGGCAGGCCGGCTGGCCGAGGCCAAATCAGTGGTGGACGAGATCGGTCAACTGGATCCCTCCTTTCCAGGGCTCACAGAGCTGTCGGCTGACCTGACGGCTGCTCTGGATCTGTCCAATCAATACGACGATGCTATGCAACGAATCGACGGCGGGGACTGGCTCGGCGCTCAATCCATCCTGCAGCAACTGGCAGCTGCGGTGCCCAACTACCGGGACATCAATATTCAGCTGACCTACATCGAGCGGAGGACGATGCTCGACAATTTGCTCGGCGCGGGCGAGGCCAGCTTTGCTAAGGGGAATTGGGAGCAGGCGGTGGCCGCCTTCGAAACCATGCGTACGGTCCACCCGCAGCATGAGCCGGAGTATATCGAGGCGCGTCTATTTGATAGCTACGTCAATGCGGCCCGCAGCGTACTGATTGGGCAGGCGGACTCGCTCGCCGCGCTGCAGGTGGCAGAAAGCCATTTTCGCAAGGCGCTGGCGTTGCGCCCGCAGGATCCGAACATCAAGCGGGAGCGGGAACTGGCGGGGCTCTATCTGAAAGCGCAGGACGACTTTGACCAGAGCCAGTGGAGCGAAGTCATCCGCGCGCTCGAAATCGTGATTGGGGCGGACGCGAGCTACGCTCAGGGGACCGCGCGCCAGACGCTTTATGACGCCTTCGTCGCGCGTGGGGACTTCCAAATCTCGGTCTATCAATTGGATGCCGCGCTAAGCGACTACGAGCGGGCCGCTGTACTGGCAGAACAAGATTCGGGAGCTGTACTGCGCCTGTACGAGGCGCAGATCAAGGTCGCCGAAGCCCAGGGCGCCAACGGCAATTTTGAAGCCGCGGTGCTGCACTACAGGGCCGCGGCCGAGCTGGGCAACTTACAGGCACGCGGCGCCGAAGACAACCCGGCCATGCTGAGCGCCTTGCAGGAGGCCGAGGGTTACGCGGCCAACGGGAACTTCGGCGTAGCTTACGAGCGATACCAACGGGCCACGCGCCTGGCGGACGCTAAGCAGGTCAAGAAGATTCACATCGTGCAGGAGGGGGAATACCTAACGCTCTTGGCCAGCCGCTACGGCTCGACCGTGCGGGCCATCGCCCTTGCCAACGACATCGAAAACGACAACTTGATCTTCGCGGGCCAGGAGCTCCTGATCCCGGTCCTTCCTTGATCCGCATGGGGGGAGAGCAGCATGTTCACTAACCGTCCGGCCCTGAATGGATCCGAACCAGAGATTCTGGAAAAGGACACAACCACCGTTCCCTCCGTCACGGATGGAGTGATGGCTGATGTTTATCACATTCGGGAACAAGTGCAGCGCAAACTGCTGGCCGATTCCGAAGGCGAGCCGGATCCGGACCATCAACCGCACCTGAAACAGTCGATCGAGACTCATTTCAATCAGGTATTGGCGGAAGAAAGCCTGATCTACACGCGGGCCGACCGGGGTCGCCTGCTGGATTGGGTGGTCGCCGACATCCTGGGCTATGGCCCGCTGGAACCGCTGCTCCAGGACGAATCCATCACGGAAGTGATGGTCAACGGGCCGAAACGGATTTATGTGGAGCGTCGCGGACTGATCGAACCGACCGAGGTGGTCTTTGAGAACGAGGCCCACCTGCGACGTATTATCGATCGCATCGTCTCGCCGCTCGGTCGGCGAGTGGACGAGTCCTCACCCATGGTGGATGCCCGGCTGCCGAGCGGCTATCGCGTCAACGCCACCATACCGCCGCTGGCGCTCGACGGGTCCTCGCTCACGATCCGCAAATTCGCCCAGACACCCTATACGGTCCAGGATCTGATTGCCAACGGCACGCTGAGCTCACCGCTGGCCTCCTTCCTGAAAGCCACCATCGAGGCGCGGGTCAACATGATCATTTCTGGCGGGACCGGCACCGGCAAAACGACGCTCCTGAACGTGGTATCGGCGTTCATCCCGGACCGCGAGCGCATCGTCACCATTGAGGATACCGCCGAGCTGCAGCTGAAGCGGGACCACATCGTGCGGTTGGAATACCGGCCGCCCAACGTGGAGGGCCAGGGCGAAGTGACCATTCGGAGGCTGGTCATCAACGCCTTGCGCATGCGCCCGGATCGCATCGTGGTGGGTGAGGCGCGCGGCGGAGAAGCGTTAGACATGCTGCAGGCCATGAACACCGGACATGACG
>SMUY01170980.1_pt1 | contig 11589 bp, 11 predicted proteins | sample 2456441 | NCBI WGS metagenome assembly SMUY01 (sample SAMN11095931, study PRJNA526329) | marine sediment metagenome | biome: Marine sediment; feature: Surficial sediment; material: Deep marine sediment; isolation source: Hadal surficial sediment | place: Pacific Ocean | collected 2014-11 | depth...
CAACAGGCTGGGTCACAGATTTGATGACCCGGCCATCGGCCAGCGCCCAAAGCTTCTCAAATGGCGGCGAGACAAATATATTGAGCAGTATGAAAAACACTGCACTTACCATTAGCGTAGCGACGACATACGGCATCAATTCGCGATTTTTATCTCTGTTCAAATAGATGGCGAGTGCCGCGTAGATGGACAGCAGCCAGCCCCAGAACAGCAGAGAACCTTTCTGCCCGCCCCACAGAGAGGCAAGGATGTAAAGGGTAGGCATGTCCCGGTTAGAGTAGCTGGCAACATACTCGTTGTGAAAATCATGCGCAAGAATCTGCTGCCACAGCACGATGACAGCCAGCGTTAATAGCGCCGTGACGGCAAAAGCCGCGTTTTGGCCGGATTTGACCAAGTCATCGCGTTTAATTCGCGCACCCTGAACAGAAGCAATGATGGCATAAGCAGCGCAGGAAAGCGCGAGCACGAGGATCAACTGTCCTATGTCAACCATAATAAGAAAAGTCCTTAGTTTGTGCCGTCGAACTCTTTGTTCGCGGAATCTGAGTAGTCGGCAGTATTATATTCGTCGGTACTTTCGTACTTTGAAGGACACTTTGCCATTAGCATATTCGCATCGAAATAGCCGGCATCGGTGAAATGTCCTTCCACGATAACCTCTGCGCCATCCTTAAAGGTGTCCGGTCTTTCTTTCGTGTAACGAACCCGCATTTCTTCGCCATCTTCCTCCATGGTGAAGAAAATCTCCAGACTTTTTTGAGTCTCTTCAATTGAGTCCGAAACCAGGTATCCCTTGACGCGCAGACCCTTGTTGAACTGCTCGCCAGGCATCGCCTTCAAATCTTTGATCTTGACGTAGTACTGCATGTTCTCGTTGAAGCCTGATACGATCAACCAGAGCAACAACACCACTACCACGGCAAACGAGACCGCGACTTTCATTTTCTTGCCGGACATATTCTACTCCTCTACGGCTTTGTGAGTTTTGAGTGATGACTGCCTTTCGGGCCGCGGCTTTTTGCCGCCACCCATAATTTCCAAACATTTATCAGCGATTTTTTCCGGCGACAGCCCGATGTTATCCAGCAGGATAGCACGAGAGCCGTGTTCGATGAAACTATCCGGGATTCCGAGATGTGTCAGGCTACCAACCGACCAGCCATTCTCCTGCAGATGGCGGCTCACCTGGCTGCCAAATCCCCCGCTCAACACGTTTTCTTCGACGGTAACAAGGTGTTCATATTGGGTCGATAGATCGCGCAGCAGAGACGCATCCAAAGGTTTGATAAAACGGCAATTGATCACGGCGACGCTATGATGTTTGTTTTCCAGCATTTCCGCGGCCTTCATGGCATTCGCTACCATTGTGCCAACTGCCAGGATCGCCAGATTATTCCCCTCGCGCAGGACTTCCCAGGAGCCGATGGCAATTTTCTGGAAATTGCAAGATTCATCCAGCGTGATGCAGCTATCTTTTGGAAAACGAATCGCAAAAGGATTTGTATCTTGCAGAAACGCTGTGTGTAGAAGATTTCTCAACTCGTTGCCATCTTTCGGAGCCGAGACTATCATACCAGGAACGATCGCCAGATAAGAAAGATCGAATGCGCCGTGATGCGTTGGGCCGTCTGCGCCGCACAAGCCAGCCCGGTCTAAAGCAAACACAACCGGCAGTTTCTGGACGGCGACATCGTGGATGATGTGGTCATAAGCTCGCTGCAGGAAAGTTGAATAGATTGCAGCGCAAGGACGAACACCATCTGCGGCCAGCCCTGCTGAATAGGTGACTGCGTGGCCTTCAGCGATGCCGACATCAAAGAACCGGTCAGGAAATGCCTTCTGGTACTTGACCAGACCTGTTCCCTCCGCCATTGCAGCCGTAATGGCGACGATCCGCTCATCCTTCCTGCTCAACTCAATAAGCGCGTCTGTGAAAACGCCATTATAAGCAGGTGGTTTTGGCGCTGCTTTCTTGTCACCTTCCGACTGTTTCGGTGGCGGCGAAACAGCATGAAACTTGACGGAATCCTCTTCGGCGTAATCGACGCCCTTGCCTTTAACTGTCAGGATGTGCAGGACATTCGGTCCCTTGAGTTCGCGCAATTTTTGTAATGTCGGAACCAGTTCGCGCAGGTCGTGACCATCGATAGGGCCAAAGTACCTGAACCCGATTTCCTCGAAAAACATGCCAGGCACCAGCAGGTTTTTCAGGCTTTCTTCCACCCTGCGGACAAACTTACGCAGTCGGCGTTTGCCAAAAGGCATTTTTTCTGTAAGATGCCAGATTTCATCTTTAATTTTGTTGTAGCGAGGATCTGTCGTGATTTCCGTCAAGTAGCGAGAAATGGCCCCCACATTGCGAGAGATAGACATCTGGTTGTCGTTCAGAATCACCAGCAGGTCCGTGTTAAGACTGCCGGCATTGTTGAGCGCCTCATAAGCCAACCCTCCGGTCAGCGCGCCGTCACCAATGACAGCAACGACCCTGTGGTCATCTTTGTTGAGGTCGCGCGCGACGGCAAAGCCAAGCGCCGCGGAAATCGAGGTGCTGGCGTGTCCGGCGCCAAAATCATCATACTCGCTCTCGCTTCTTTTGAGGAAACCGCTGATGCCCTTGTACTGGCGAATGGTCTTGAGGTCGTATTTTCTGCCGGTCAGAATTTTGTGCACATAGCCTTGATGGCCCACATCCCAGATGAGCTTGTCCTTGGGCGTGTCATACACATAATGCAGCGCCGTAGTAAGCTCGACAACGCCGAGACTCGAAGCAAAGTGACCCCCGACACTGGTAACCACATGAATAAAATAGTCTCTAATCTCCTGACAAAGGGTCTCAAGTTCTTCGAAGGACAGCTCCTTCAGATCTTCGGGTGAGTCAATATCTTGCAAAAGGCCTTTCATGGGCGTGTATCCTCTGTAGTGAAGGGTTTCATCCTTGCTCCCCTATGCATAGCTGACAGCCTTTGTTTCACGAATCACAGTCACTTTGATCTGACCCGGGTACTCGAGATCCGAATGAATTTTTTCCGCAATTTCCGTCGCCAGTAGATTCGCCTGTGCATCGCTCACTTTCTCGGGCTGAACTATCACGCGTACTTCCCGGCCAGCGGAAATAGCATACGCTTTACTTACCAGGTCAAAGGAGTCGGCGAGTTTTTCAAGGCTTTCAATTCGTCTGATGTAGCCATCCAGTGTGTCACGCCGTGCCCCCGGCCGCGCCCCGGAAATCGAATCTGCGCACGCAACTAGCGCGGAAATGAGCGAGGTCTTGGGCTCATCCTCATGATGCGACGCGATGGCGTTTAAAACCACCGGGTTCTCTTTGTATTTTTTGGCGACTTCAAGCCCAATTTGTACGTGCGTTCCTTCCTGGTCCTGACTCATGGCCTTACCAATATCATGCAACAGCCCGGCACGCTTTGCAAGTTTGATATCAAGCTGCAGTTCGGCGGCCATCGCACCTGTGAGTGTGGCGACTTCTTCGCAATGCTGCAGGACGTTTTGCCCGTAGCTGCTTCTGAATTTGAGTCTGCCCAGCACACGTATCAATTCCGGATGCATCCGTCCGATACCGACGCGGGCGATGATTTCATTGCCGGCACGCCAGATCCTCTTGTCCACTTCTTTCTCACAACTTCTTACGATTTCTTCGACTTTCTGTGGATGGATGCGATTGTTTCCGATGATTTTCTCTAATGACAGACGGGCTACTTCACGCCGGACCGGGTCGAATGCGGAAAGCACGACAGCTTCCGGCGTATCATCTACTATGACCTTTACGCCGGTAGCCTGTTCAAAGGCTTTGATATTGCGGCCGTCCCTGCCGATGATTCGCCCCTTAAGATCCTCGGAAGGCAAAGGAACAACTGAAACCGTGGTTTCGACACAATGGTCGGCGGCGTTTTTTTCAATGGCCATCGTGATGATTTTTTTGGCTTCGCGGTTGGCATTCTCTTTGGTCTTATCCATAAAGTCTTTATAAAATTGCGCCGCCTGAGCTTTGTATTCTCGCCTGAGATTCTTGAGCAATAATTCTTTGGCATCGTCGAGGCTGATCTGTGAGATACGCGACAACACGACGTTTTGCTCATTGATGATGCGGTTCAGTTCGTCTTCCTTGGTTCTCAGTGCCTCTTTCTGCTCATGCAACTCCCGCCGACCGTTACTCAAGTTGCTTTCTCTTTGACCAAATTCATTTTCTCGCCGCAGAAACTTTCTTTCGGTCTCGATGAGTGAATGTTCAGTCTGTTCAAGTCTACTCTGGCGTGATTTGAGGCGGCTTTCCTGCTCATCGCGGATCTTGAACCACTCTTCCTTTGCTTGCAGAATCGTGCGCTGCTTAATTCGCTCGGCGTTTCGTTCTGCCTCGGCGATAAGTTCGTCAGCATGCGATTTTGCATTTCGAATGCCTGCCTTGGAGATAAAATGACAGGCGAGCCATCCCAGCGCTATTAGCGCGATGGCGGCAGCAGCATACACTGCGACATTGCCTGAGATATCCATAATAAGTCAGATCCAGAAATTCGGTAAATTGTAGTTGGCCTTTTCAGCGGCCGATGAATTAAGAGACCGGCTTCTCAATGCTACTGGTTTTAGCCTGGGCCTCACTACTATTTGACCTCTCCTGCGCACCCAAATAGCCAAAAATAGTCTGCGCCATCACTTCCATATTGATTTTCACCTTGTTGCCGGCGCATTCCGGATTCGACCAGATGCACTCGACGCCTTTGCAGTAATCCAGCTTCAAATCACATCCTTGCTGTCTCTGATAAGTGGCGGATGGCATCATATTTCTTGTAACGTCTTCCCGTACAAATTCGTCATCCTGCAGCAAATAATGCAACTCAACTAGCTTATCCCACAAGAAACCATGCCCCTCAACAAGCTGTTGGCTCGACCAAGTATCCAGAATCGAACGAATTGAACGCCGGTTGAAAATGGCAGTCATCAGTTCCAGTTTCTGGCTTAACCTGAGTTCATTCTTATTCGTGATTGCCATGGTGCGCATCGAAAATTGTCTTGATTCCTGCCAAATTTCACGTTTACTCAAAATGTTTCACGATGACGTTTTATCGACATAATGGTAAAAAATATAACCACTTCGCACCCCAAAATCAAGACAAATAAATTTGATAAATTACAGCTCTCATCAAAGAGGAATTCCCGCGGCAATGGAAAGATACCGGGCGAACGTCTCTCCCATGAGTATCAAAACTATGGTAGCGTAAAGGATGCCGGTTGCGGACTGTGTTGAACGAATCTTAACCGAACTCCTGATCATAAATGCAAAAATGAGCGGCACCGCCAGCCCGAATCCTACACGAATCAGAAAGATCCAGCTATTGAAGCTCGTGCCGGACAGCAAGTCCGTTATCGCCATTTGCAGGCCGGCTTTGTTGATTGCGGCGAGACCGATAACAAGCACCAGGATCCTGAAGAACACCGATGACAGGAACAACATGGAAGTGACTTTGAGCGGCGTCAGACTCAGTTTGTGCTGCACCAGGTACCAATGCCCTGTGATCATCGTGCCCAGTACCGACCCCAGCAGGAATGTGGCCGCCAGACCGTTCATCACCGGAAACACCATCTCTGATGTCGTGGGCTCCGCCACAGGCACACCAGCCAATGCATATGATGCAACCCCGGCAAGACTTGCAGCGGTCGCCAAGGATAAGAGGAATTTATGCATCTTCGGCGTAGCGATGTTGTACAGCAACAAGATCACTGCTGAAAGAATGAACGACAAGTATGTCAGTTGCCCCCAGAAGTTGCCGTCTGCCGCAGAGCCATCGCCCAGAATTTGAAAATTGACGTTGCCGAAGGGTTTGGAAAAAATGGCGAAAACCAGTAAAAAAACGCCGACCAACGTGGTGACGCGGAAGAACAGCCTGCCAATCTCTTGTAACGAGATAAACAGCGTGGTCATGAGCAACCCGGCGGTAAAATGGGTGAAAAGGAAGAAAAAGATGTTTGCAAGCATGCGTTAGTTGAGGGAGTCTTCAAAGCCGAGGGTCAACTCGTCAATGATCCTAATCCTGTCTTTAAAAGTTTCATGTGTCTTGTGAGTATGCCGAATTCTATCCTCGCCCAGGGTCCAGCAGAAAAGTGTTTCAGGAATCGGAGACTTGAAATCGACAGTAAAGTATCCTTTGGGATAAGCGCCGAGCAGCGCAATTTCACGTGACCAGTCCTCGAGAATTTTCCCGGAACGCTTGTCAAAATCATCCCGGGCGCCTTCGGAATCGACCGCGTCCCCGGATTCATGATGCTTTCGCGCGATTTCAAGCAGTTCCACCGCCCGCTCGGTTCGGACGATGACTTGCGGCAAAATTGCGTTTACTTGCGCCAGTGTGAAGACCTTAAACCCATCATCGTTATCGTATAAGTTCATGCGTAACACCCCTCGCGGGCAAGCCTATTCAAACGCAGGAATGCCGGTAATTTCTTTACCCAGGATGAGCGTGTGGATGTCGTGCGTGCCTTCATAGGTGATCACAGTCTCCAGGTTGCAGAGGTGGCGCATGGCCGCGTAATCATCAAGAATACCGTTGGCGCCAAGTATCTGGCGTGCAAGCCGAGAAATCTCAAGCGCCTGATGTACATTATTCCGTTTAGCAAGCGACACCTGTGCATTCGTTACTTTACCTTCATCTTTCAGTCGTCCCAACTGCAGGACGAGCAGTTGAGCTTTGGTGATCTCAGTCAGCATGAAGACCAGCTTCTCCTGCACTAACTGGTGCGAAGCGATGGGCTTGCCGCCGAATTGCACCCTGCCTTTGGCGTAGTTCAGGGCCTCTTCGTAGCAAGACAGCGCCGCGCCAACCGCTCCCCACGCAATGCCGTAGCGCGCCTGCATCAAACATTTCAAAGCGCTGTTGAGTCCGTTTGTGCCAGGCAACAAGTTAGCCTCCGGAACCACGCAGTTGTCAATAATCAACTCTGCGGTGTCAGAAGCGCGCAGGGAAAGCTTGCCATGTATCGGCCTGGCATCGAAGCCGGGCGTTTCTTTCTCCACCAGAAAGCCGCGAATCCCCTCCTCAGTGCGTGCCCAGATGACTGCGATATCCGCCAGCGTGCCATTCGTAATCCACATTTTATTGGCATTGAGGCGCCAGCCATCGCTCACTTTCTCCGCTCGGGCGCGCATTCCCCCTGGATTGCTGCCAAAATCAGGCTCAGTTAAACCGAAACATCCAACGGCCTCGCCCGCTGCCAGTTTCGGGAGCCATTCCTGCTTTTGTGCCTCGGAGCCAAATGCGTGAATCGGGTACATGACCAAGCTTCCCTGCACCGAAGCGAAACTGCGCAAACCGCTGTCCCCTCTTTCAAGCTCTTGATTGATGAGCCCATAGGCGACATTGTTCAGCCCGGCACAACCGTACCCTGAAAGGTTGGCGCCCAGCAAGCCCAGTTCGCCAATTCTCGGGATCAGTTGGGCGGGAAACTCCCCCTTACGGTAGCACTCACGCACAAGCGGCATAAATTCGTTTTCCACAAATTGGCGCACGGTTTCGCGCGTCATCCGTTCTTCGTCGGACAACGAAGCGTCAATGTTGTAGAAGTCAAGGCTTGTAAAAGTTGTCATTTCCTAAATTCGTTCCGGGCACGCTAATTCTCAATTTCATGCCCGAACAGTGTATTGGCAGTAGCCCCCGTGATTTCTGCCAGAACCATGTCGCCCTTATCGAAATCACGCTTGGCCAGCACAACGATCTTGTTGCTATCGGTTCGTCCCATCCATTCATCCGGATTCTTTTTGCTCGGACCTTCAATGAGCACCTGCAGCCTCTTACCGATGTCTTCCCGGTTTCGTTTGAGAGACTTCTGTTTCTGTAGGGCAAACACGCGCACAATTCGCTCGGTTTTTTTTGCCGGCGTCACATCGTCGGGATGTTTCTTGTAAGCGATGGTATTCTTGCGCTCGGAGTATTTGAAAATGTAGGCAGAATCAAACTCCACTTGCTCCAGAACCTCCATCGTGTCCTCAAATTCCTCATCTGTCTCTGTAGGAAAGCCGACGATTACATCGGTAGTGAGCGCAACTCCGGGCACGGTTGTCCGAACATTATCCACGAGATCCAGAAAACTCTCCTTTGTGTAAGTACGCGCCATGAGATCGAGCACACGGTTGTTGCCAGCCTGCAACGGCAGGTGAATATGGTTGCAAATATTGGGATGCTCTGCCATCACGTGCAAAAACTTTTCCGGGAAATCCTTCGGATGCGGCGATGTAAATCGTACCCGTTCGATGCCGTCAACACTGGCCACGGCAACCATCAGGTCTGCAAAGTCGGCGCCGGCGGAGCGGTAGGAATTAACGTTTTGCCCCAGGAGCGTGACCTGCTTGAAGCCATCTGCTGCGAGCCTCTCTGTCTCTGTTACCACGCTCTCGATGGTACGGCTGCGTTCGCGTCCCCGCGTATACGGCACGACACAAAAGGTGCAGAAATTGTCGCAGCCGCGCATGACCGCAAGCCAGGCATTGACACCCGGAACGCGCTGTGGATAGACGTCGCTATAATCCTCAAATTCGGAAAGCGAGAAATCGTACTCTTTCTTTCCGCTCGCCTGCACCGCCTGGATCATGCCGGGAAGTCGTTTGTAGCTGTCAGGGCCGGCGAAAATATCCACAATGTTCTCGCTGCGGTCGAGATTACCGCGCAAGTTTTGTGACATGCAGCCCAGCAAGCCCACGACGAGCTTCTTTTTCTTTTGCTTAAGGTGCTTGATCTCACCCAGCCGGCCATAAATTTTGGAGTGGGCATTTTCCCGAATCGCACATGTGTTCAGGAAAATGATATCAGCTTCACTTTCCGAGTGGGTAAACTCGTAGTTCTCGCTGCGCAAAATGCTTTTCACGAGTTCGGAATCGTACTCGTTCATCTGGCAGCCGTATGTTTCGATATAAACTTTCTTCATTAGGATCGTTTCAGAACTTCATTTTACGATTTTCGAGTGATAGTGCAGCTTCATATTTCAGCTACTGCTGAGAATGGACCCAACAAGCAACTTCTGCGACGCCATTCCCGTCAGCGCCACATCGAAAAATTGGTTTTCGAGATCGATATCCGTTTCCACGCCGACTTTGACATAATTCTCTGTAAACCCCTGAAACAGGCCAGCTTCGTTGCGCTCTTCCATCAACACGCGGACGGTTTTGCCAACCTGATGCTGGTAGAAATCCTGTCTCTTCTGGACTGACAGTCGTCGCAGGGTCGCGCTGCGTGACTTCTTGACCCGAGCGTCAACTTTCTCTGTCATTTTCAGCGCGCGGGTACCACCACGTTCAGAAAACGGAAAAACGTGAAAGTACGCAAGCGGCAATTCGCTTAGCAATCGCAGTGAGTTTTCGAAACGCTCTTCGCTTTCTCCCGGGAAGCCGACCATGACGTCGGTCCCGAAGCATACTTCGGGGACATGCTTTTGAACGAATTTCAGAAATGCTTCGTATTCCGCGAGCGTGTAAAGTCGCCGCATGTCTTTCAGAACCTTGTCATCGCCGCTCTGCAACGGAATATGAAAATGGTTGCAGAGCTTGTCAGACTCTGCCATGTGGTAGACCAGCGCTTGCGGAATCGTGGTCGGCTCGATTGAGCTGATCCTGATGCGCTCAAGTCCGTCCACCGTCTCCAACATCTTCACGACGTCGAGGAAGGTCTTCCCTTCATACGCGTAGGTGCCAATGTTTACCCCGCTCAAAACAAGCTCCTTATGCCCGCGCTCCACCAGTTGCATGGCCTCGCGCTGAATGTCCCAGAAAGCGCGGCTGCGGGAACGCCCGCGCGCAAATGGAATAACACAGAAGGTGCACATAAAATCGCAGCCATCCTGAATTTTCAGATTGGCGCGCGTGGCGGTTTCGTAATTCCCGACCGAGCTGATGGTGAAGGCGTTGCTGCTGATCTTCTTTTTGCGAACCACCGGCTCCGGCAGCTTTTGCGGCACATCAATGAAATCGCACACCTGCATCTTTTCCTCGGTACCCACTATCAGGTCGATTCCTTCAATGTCCTGCAGCGCTTTTGTACCAATCTGGGCATAACATCCGATCACCGCCACAAAGGCGTCCGGGGAGCGTCTGAGCACCTGCCGCACCAACTGCCGGCACTTAGCGTCGGCCTGCTGCGTCACCGTGCAGGTGTTTATCACGCACACGTCTGTTGGCTCGCCATAATCAACGATCTCGTAGCCTCTCTCACGGAACGAGTTGCTGATCAGGGAGGTCTCCGCCTGATTGAGGCGGCACCCCAGCGTGTAAAAGGACGCACGAAAATTTGTATTACAAGATTGCAATTCCCTCTTTCAATTCTGGTGAACAAATATTGCTCAGATATTCCAGGTAGTCACCCGATTCAATGATCGGAGAACCGGAGATTGATCGGCTGCAAAGATAGATCCATGCCATCGCTCCGGCACCTGAATCGAGCCAGATTTCTGACAAGTCACGCCGGAACAAGGGCGCGATGCCGCCACATCCTTCGTACTTGTCCAGAAATGGCAACAGGACTGCCGGATTGTCTAGTTGAAAAAGCTCGCCTTTGACAAGATCCCGAGGAATAATAGAAGCCACCGCACCGGGGAAGCCGCCAAGGTCGTACAGCTTGCCATTGAATGTTCCCGGTCCCAAAAGGACGCCGTATTTTTCGAGAACCCTGCCGGTAGTACAACCGCCGCCCGCTCGCAACGTTCCGTAAACAAATAGAAGGTCGTGCTGTTCCATCAATATCCCCAACGTTTACGGCCAACCGCGGTCATGGCATCAAAACCCCATTGTTGATGTCAATGGCCTGACCTGTAATGGAATTCTGCTGGCCGGAAATCAGAAAGTAAATCAAATTGGCAACCTCTTCAGGTTGGCTCATTTTGCCAAGCGGGACCTGCTTCATCTGCTGATTTAAGGCGTCGTCGTAAGTGTTGTTGGTGAGATCCGCCACGGCCTGAATTCCATCGGCGGCCATCTCGGTTTCTACCCAACCCGGACAAATTGCGTTTACCAGTATCTTTTGCTGAGCAAGTTCTACCGCCCAGGAGCGCATCAAACCGAGCAGGCCGGCTTTAGACGCACAATAAGCGGAATAGCCGGGCACGCCCAACTTTGCCAGCACCGACGAAACCACCATAACGTGCTTGTAATCAGCCTGCTTTGCTCTCAGGTAGGGCAGGCATTCATTCACCAGATTGTAAGTACCCGTTAAATTGATATCGATCACCTCTTGCCAACGGTCGCGGTCGCCGTAACGATTACCACCGCCGACGCCCGCATTTGCGATTACGGCATCCACACTTTGCAGAGAAAGTGCCTGAATTTCGGAATGAAGTGGGGCTTTAGCACGCACATCAACGCAAACGATTCTGTGACGCTCCGGCTTGGCAAGCGACTCCCGGGTCTGAACAAGCTTGCCTTCTGTTCTGCCGATCAGGATGACTTGATATTCTTGCTCGGCAAAGATGACGGCTGTGGCGCGCCCAATTCCGGAACCGGCGCCAGAAATCACCGCAATTTTCATGTCCTATCCTTCAGTTGCCAGACGTATTGTCAAAAAGTTATCAATCAGTTTGGTGATCTCCGGCACGCCGGGCTTG
>SMUY01275105.1_pt1 | contig 11584 bp, 10 predicted proteins | sample 2456441 | NCBI WGS metagenome assembly SMUY01 (sample SAMN11095931, study PRJNA526329) | marine sediment metagenome | biome: Marine sediment; feature: Surficial sediment; material: Deep marine sediment; isolation source: Hadal surficial sediment | place: Pacific Ocean | collected 2014-11 | depth...
CCCCTCCCAAGCCCAGAGGGGGCCGCTGTCTCTCTCAAATATCGTGAACCGCACGGTGTGCCGTCACGTATGGAGAAGCAAGGAGGCTACACCATGAAACTTGCCGCCGTGGTGTTGACGCTGGTGGTCGCGGCCACCGGCTCGTCTGCCTGTATGGTGTCGTTGGATGGATTCAGCTGCAACATGACGGCCTCGCGCGCCGCCACGCTCGACGTCGGGGACGCGACGCGGGTGCGGGTGCGCGCGCGTGCCGGGTCGCTGCGCATCGAGGGCCATCCGGATTTCGGGGAGGTCCGGGCGTCGGGCACCGCGTGCGCGGGGTCGGAGGCTAACCTGGAACGCGTGACGCTCACCGCCACGCGCGTCGGGACCGAACTCGTGATCGAGACAGAGACGGCCGCCGGGAAGGGGCGTCTCGATCTGGTGGTAGCGGTCCCGGACTCGCTGCCGCTCGTGGTGGACGACTCATCCGGCAGTATCGAGATCTACGATGTTGCGGCCGTCGAGCTGCGCGATGGGTCCGGGCACATCGAGATAGATGGGGTCGCAGGTGATGTGCGTGTTGTCGACGGTTCTGGGGGCATCGACATCCGCGCCGTCCGCGGTACTGTCGTCATCGAGGACGACGGATCGGGTGACATCGACATTACGGACGTGGGTCGAGACGTCATCGTCGAGAACGACGGCTCGGGCGACATCGACGTGGCCGAGGTCGGCGGCGACTTCGTCGTCAAGCGGGACGGCAGCGGCAGTGTGCGACACAGGAGCGTCCGTGGCCGGGTCGACGTGCCGTCCGACTGACAGTGGCAGCCGGCCGACGCCGCGTGGCGCACACGATGATGCGGTCAGAGCGTGAGGGCAACTCTAGCCGTCCGTTGGTGAAAGTCGCGCGTCGCACCGACGCCGGCCTGGCAAGGCGAGCCGCGTGACCGCCCTCATCGGCGAAGACGGCGAGGTGTAGCGATGATCGGTATTCATTCATGGGAGAGAACGCGATGCACATGATGACAGAGCAACACTCGATGTCATACCGCAGGCCACTCGTATCGGCACTGGGTCTGGTTCTGCTCTTCAGCCTGGTTCTTAGTGCCCCGGCCGCAGGCGAACGACAAGAGTCCCTTCAAGGCTTTCCGGACCTGGTGAGCGGCCTACAGGCCATTGAAGGAGTCCTGGGAGTAGAGACCGCCACGACGGCGAGCGGCAAGCAGGTCATCTTCGCGTGGTTTGAGAGCAAAGAAGCTGTCTTGCGCTGGTACTACAGCGACATGCATCGGGGAGTGCAGCGGGCGTTCTTTCCCGATCAGGAGTTTGGCACGCCGCTCGACCAGATACCGGATGACATCGGCCCGGTCCTGGCAATCGCGTCGATCACCATGGCAGAGACAGGCCAGCTCGAGGCAACATCACTGCCCATCTCCCAGATTGCGATCGAGCTGTACACACCGATCAGCGGCGGACTCTTTCTGGGCGGCCGATTTTCGCCTGACGGTCTGGAGGTTCCCAATCTGAAGGATTACACACCACGCTGATCTCACCGCGGTGGTCGCTGATGCGCTGACCCAAGACCTGACAGATGCCTGGGCCTGCCGCCGTGGATCAAGCGCTGGTCGCTCACGAGCCTCCAGCAGCGGCTGATGAAAACCTGGGGCCAGCTGGTCAAGCACGCGCGGTACTACTGGCTGTTACTGGGAGAAGGGAAGGGCATCTGACCCGGCGGCTGTTCGGCGAGATGCTGCGGAGGATCTGGGCGCTGCCGGTGCCAGGAGGCTGACGCGCGGCCTGAGTACAACGAAGCGGCGAAGACACGGCACAGGTGTGGAGCAGTGTCTGAGAAATGCCCTGAAAGCGGGGGCTCCAGTCGGTTTCCGGTCGAGCGCGGCCCCAGCTGACGGGAGTTGGGAGCGGAACAACGTGGGATGAAGAAATCTGGCCGTTCGGAGGCGGCGTTGGTGTATAGGGGTTCTGATCCGGGCGCCCAAAACGGACATTCCGGTTGAGGGCAAAATATCGATGCGCAGTATGTCAAGACACATAGCCATTGTGGGTTGGCTCCATATCGCCCTCAATTTGACAACAATCGGCTTCGCAATCTTTTTCGGAGTGTATTTCGATACCATCTATCTACCCTTGGCGATGGTGACATTCTCCATCCCCGGTCTGTTCGCCGGTGTCGGCTTGATTATGCACAGACCTTGGGCACGCATGCTCGGCATAGTCATGTCTACTGTCAATCTACTGGCGTTTCCTCATGGCACCGCAATCGGCGTCTACTCAGTGATAGTCCTCTTCAACCAGGATGTCGTTCGACTTCTTGCAAGGGATGCAAGAAGACCGGTGCATGAGTGATCGAAAATCAGTGACCGCCCGGGGCGCGCGTCTGCGGGCAAGATCGGCGATCTGAAAAATAGTGCGGGGAACCTGTTGGTGTATAAGGGAGGTCTAATCCTGGACAGGCAAAACGGACATCCCGGACTACCCGTTGCGCCTGTTTGCGTTTCAGGACGGGTTCCATGTGCAAGCCGCGTCCTCCAGCTATCCCAACGCCGTAGGTGCCCGAGTCGTCGCCATCACCGGCACACCGACCGATGAAGTCTTCGACGTAGCCCTCTCGGTCACGCACGGCGACAACGCCATGTCGAAGTGGCAGTTCGCCCCGAAGCTACTCACGGTCCCAGCGTTGCCGTGGGGCCTGGGAACCGTGCCGGCGGGCGAAGGGGCGCGATTCGAGCTGGAAGACCCCGAGGGTCAGCACGTGACGCTCGAACACTATCGAGACGGACGAGACGCGGCCCTGGGAGCCATCCTCGCGCACGGGGCCGCCGCACCGTAGATAGTCATGCCCCTCAGTCCCGGCACCCGTTTCGAACACGACGACGTGACCTGTCTTCGTCCACAGCGAGTACCCGGCACGTCTACCGCCAGGGTGAGCGGCAGGGTGTCATTCACCACGACGTGAAGCCCGCCAACGTCCAGGTGGAGGGCGACGACACGGCAAAGGTGCTCGATGTCGGCGTGGCGAAGGCGCTCGAAGCCGTCCCAAACAGCGACCCCAGGCCCACGTTGACCGCGGCTTCAGGCTGGAGATTCACTGCATCAGCGCCTGCCGGTGTCCCTCATGGCAGAAGACGCGTACCAGGGGAGCAGCGTCGGGGACAGGCCCTGGCCAACCTGGTGTGCTAACCTGACCGCCTCGACCCCAGGAGGCGCGTGGAACGTATGGCGAGACGAACGATTCCGTATGTCGCTGCGGCATCCATCATCCCAACCGCCGCGCTGGTGCTCGCGTTGACGCCAGGGCTCTTGGCCCAACGCTCCGCACCCCAGCCAGAGTCGGACACCGCCACGTTCCACATCTTTGGGCTCGTCGCCTCGCCAGACAGCTACGCCTGGTCCGAGGGCATAACGGTCACGCAGGCCGTCGCGCTTGCGGGGGGCTACACCAGTCGCGGGTCCAAGGATGACCTTCAGATCCAACGTCTGATTGACGGCAGGCTGGTGTCGATCGTCGTGACAGAAGACGATCCTGTACTGGCGGACGACGTCATCATGGTTCGCGCGAGACGGTACTAGTCGCGGGAACCGGCGGCGGCGCGACGGGCGTCCTCCTCGAGAACCCGGGCGCCCCGCAGAATCCCGCCGAACGAGTAGTTCGCCTCGTGGCAGGCGTACTCGTAGACCCTGTTGTCGGACGCCGGCCAGGTGTATTCGCCACTCCACGGTGCAGTCCACACTGTCGGATCCTCCACCGTGAACCCATAGAGCAGCGTGTCGGCATCGACCCGCGTGAACCGCTCAACGACATGCAGATTCCTCGAAGCGCCACCAAGGGAGGGGTTGTCGGTGAAGTTCGTCGTGTCGACCACCAGCGTGTCTCCCTCCCAGTGGCCAACCGAGTCACCGAGCCAGCTCCGGATCTCGGGCGGGTTGTGCTCCTGGTTCATCCGAACGATGCGGGCGTCATGCACCATCTCCACGAGGATCATGACGGTGTCGTCGGTCTGCACAATCCGCTTCAGGTTGTTGTAGAGCACCGACAGCATCGGGGGGCCCGCCGTGGACCCGAAGCCCATCAGACACCGCTCGGCATGCGGGCGCTGCTCGGGGTTATCATACGGACCCGGCGCGTTCAGGTCGTCCTCGAGCCACCACGCGGTCCCGCTGTTCGCCCCGAAAGACCCCCTCCGTGCCGCCGCGGCCGCCCTGTTCTCAGGTGTCCTCGGCGGCTGGCGACCGTTCGGCGGGTCGATGATGATTGACGTGCGATACTCCCCGTCAATCTGGAATCCAGCGTTCCCGCGGTCGATCCAGAACGTGTTGTAGCCCCCGACGTTGCCAGCCGCGCCTGCGGATCCGTCTCCCCCCGCCGGCGGGGCCTCTCGGCTCCCGTCGCCGGTTTCGAACCCAGCGATCTGTGCATCGGCGCGTACCGCCGCCCGCTCGTCCGACCCCGCCGGTGCGAGATTGAACGTCCTCGCGAGCCCGTCCGGGTCCGATGCGATAATCGCTACTTCCTCGGCCGTCAGAGTCGCCCGGTCGCCAAACTGCCTGGGCCGCTGCAACGGCGTCACGGTGGCCGTGTCATAGTTGCCAGATAGATCCGGACGACCGGACGGGGTGCGGGGAATGTCGGCGCCGCCTTGCGCAAAGGCCGCCGGTCCCACCGCTGTGCACGCGAACGCACACACGCCGAGACACACCAGGAGTCGACTGCGCATCACAACCTCCATCGAATGTCGATCTACCTCGTCGCCGCGAGACTCACCGCAGAACTCTTCGATAAACTCAGACGGCTAGTATATCCGTACTCAGCGCGTCGCTGGGTCGAGGACCGCCCCGCCGACCATCGGGTCGCGCATCTGTTCCTCCAATTCGCCAACCATCGACTCGCCGCGTACTGCTGCGCCACTCTACCCTGGGCCGTTGCCTCACCGCTGCGACCCCAACACCTCCGCACGTAGCGTCAGCGTCTCGAGCTGGAGGGTCTCGTATCGCGGCTCGCCTTCGGTGATCTCGAGGATCCGATCCATCGGCACGTTGCGGAAGATTTGCGCCACACCGGTGGTTGGCCAGAACACCTCGAGCCGCTCGATGCTCGACGCCTGGCCCAATCCGATCGTCTGCCGCAACGGGTTGGCGCCGAAGGTGCCGCCGCTGTTGACATGCTTGTAGATGGAGCGGCGCTCGCCGTGTTCGATGATGTCGACACGGATCCGCGCGCCGATCGCCGACCGGTTCGACTCCACGCCGACGAGTCTCACCGTGATCCAATGATTGCCAAAACCGGGGTTCTCGTAGAACGCGTTGCCGGCTCGGTCCGCGGGAAAGGCGCCGCCAAGCTGCTGGAAGATGTCCTGATCGCCATCGTTGTCGAAGTCGGCAAAGACAACGCCGTGCCCCTTCTGCAGCGTGCCGAAGCCACCGGCGAAGGTCACGTCCGCAAAGCCCGTTCCACCGCGATTGCGATACATGACGTTCGGCATCACGTGCTCGAGCAGCGGAGTCCCCGTGCCCAGGTAGAAGTCGAGAAATCCGTCGTTGTCGAGATCGCCAAAGTTGGAGCCCATCGGTGCATTCGGATGCACCAGCTGTTGGGGGCGTGCGACCTCATCGAAGCCGCCGCGTCCGTTGCCGCGGTAGAGCTTCGCCAGCTCGATGTCCAGCGGGAGGTCGAGCAGACTCGCGGCGATATGGGCCGTGCCGGCGACGTAGGCAGTCACATAGAGGTCCAGCACCCCGTCGTTGTCAAAGTCCCAGAACCAGGCCGGAAAGCTCGCTTCCGGTCCGGTGACGTCGAGCGCCGCGGCCACATCGGTGAACGTCCCATCGGCGTTATTACGATAGAGCCGGTTGGCTTGACCATAATTCGACACATACAGATCCGGCCAGCTATCGCCATCGAAATCACCCCAGACCACGGACTTCGTGAAGCGGTAGTTTTCGACACCCGCCTCGACGGCGACGTCGGTAAAGGTCCCGTCGCCGTTGTTCCTGAACAGCTGACTCGGGGCACGAAACTCTTGCGTCGTTTCGTTCCCGACATACAGGTCGAGGTCGCCATCGTTGTCGTAGTCGGCGAACGACGCTGTCTGGGTGGGATAATGCACCGCACCCAGCCCCGATTCGAAGGTGACATCCGTAAACGTGCCGTCACCGTTGTTCCGCACGAGCGAGTTCGGGTGTTGCCCGTGTTGCTCGAGCCAGGCGCCCCGGAGCACCAGGATGTCGACGTTGCCGTCGTTGTCGTAGTCGGCCTGCACCAGATTCAGCCCCCCCAACAGACCGCGCAGTCCGGCCTGGTCCGTGCGTTCGGAGAACGTCCCGTCCTGGTTGTTTCTGAAGAATCTGAGCTGACCCCGTGCGTCCATCGTCGACACGACGATGTCCAGATACCCGTCGTTGTCGAAATCATCGCCAATGGCACCGCCAGACAGATCGGCGGTATCGAGAGCGCCGAGACCCAAGGTCACGGCGATGTTCGCGAACCGTGGGATCTGCTCCTGCGATTCGAACACACGCGGGGGGATGACGTACTGCGCTGGCAACCAGTCCGGGTAGCCGCCAAGCGTCATATACGAGATGTTGAACAACCATCGGGCTTCGAGGTAGCGAGCCGACTCCGCCGGCGTGTTCCGCAGGACCTCGGCGAAATGGAGAATGGCTTGCCTCGACGCGTCCTGGTCCGTGTAGACACCGCGGTCGCCCAGCGGCAGGATGCAGCTATCAGGCGTCTGCGTCGTCACACAGTTCTGCGTCTCCGCCAACCTGAAGTACGCCAGACCCAGCTGAAAGCTGGTGTCGCTCGCCACCCCAGCGGGAATCTCCCCTTGCGAGCGGCCGACGATGGCGCGCGCCTGCGTGAACTGTTCGATCGCCTCCGCCAGGTTGCCCAGACGCAGCTCGGCGCCTCCCAACTGCATCCGGACCTCCCACATGTCCTGGTCCGGTGTCCCGGGGGGCAGACCCCTTACCTGCGCGCGGAGCCGACGGGCCAGTGCGTCGCCCTGATACTGATTGGTGTCGGGGGTGTCGTCGGCGATCTGCTCGAGCGCGCGCAGCATCTCCAGGTGGCCCGGCGTCACCCCAGGGGCTGTCTGCGCCGACAGTACGGTCGGGGCGACCCACCCGACGAGCGCCAGGACCACGCCGCCGCAGCTGATCGAAGACATGTCAGCCAGAGACCGCTCAATCCAAGGGTGTGCGGCACGGTCTGCGCTGCAGGTAGAGCGCGAGATTCTCGGCCATGCGCTGGGCAAGGTCGCTCCGCCCGACCTCCTGGGCGGTCGCCATCGCCTGACGCTGCCATGTGGCCGCCTCGTCGTACCGCCCCAGCTCGGCCAACGTCATCGCCATCGCCTCGCCCATCGAAAAGTTCTGCGGTGCCTCGAGGAGCTCTTGCATCAGCACCAGCGCCCGGCGCCCATCGCGCACCCGATCGTCGGGCGCGGCCGTCAGCAGCCGGACCAACAGGTCCGTCAGTTCTGGTCGGTCAGGGTGGACGTGCCGGGCCTTGTTCAATCGATCGCGAGCCTCCTGGTAGCGTTCGAGGCGGACCAGCGTCATCGCGTGCACGATCCACGGCTCGGCGAGACCAGGCTCGAGCGTGACGATCTGCTCCAAGTGCGGCAGCGACTCCAGCAGGCGTCCGGTGACTCGCAAGACCTCGGCGAGGGCGAGCCGCGCCTCCAGATAGTCTGGCTGGTGCTCGAGCGCGGTCGAGAACCGTTCGATCGCCTCATCGGGTCGACCGTCCATGTTCAGCATCATCCCGAGACCGAAGTGCGCCTTGGCAAACTCCGGGGTCCACCGCAACGCTGCCTCGAACTGCTCCACCGCGCCGCGGGTGTCACCCGCTCTGGCCAACGCCTCGCCCAACCCGTGCAGCAGCGCCGGGGCGTGTGGCGCCAGCTCGAGGCCCGTACGGAAGGCTGCCGCCGCCGCCACCACCCGTCCGTCTTCCAAGGCTCGCATGCCACGAAGCTGGAAGGCCGTGGGGCTGCGCAGCACCTGTTCGTAGTCCCGCATCAACGGATCGGGCAGCGTCGGCTTACCACCTCCCCGCTGTCGTAGGTGCGCTCCGGCCTTGTCCAGATCGCCCAGTCTCTGATAGGCCATCGCGATCGTGTTGTGCAAGGTCAACGCCCGCGGCTCGACCGACAGGGCCCGCTCCAGATACTCCACGGCTCGCACATATCCCTGGCTCGCGAGGGCCGCACGTCCCACCCCCGACAACGCCGCCGCCGAACCGGGCTCGAGCGACAACGCGTGATCGAACACCCGCTCCGCCGCCTCCAATCGACCCTCGGCGAGATACATTTCGCCGAGCCAGACCAGCGCCGCCAGGTCTGTCGGCCGCAACTCGAGGACGCGCTCGAACGACTCGGCAGCCTGCGCCGGCTCTCCCTGGGTCTTGTAGAGGTGCCCGAGATAGTACGGCCACCGCACGGCGTCTGGCGCCAGCGCCTGCGCATTCAGGTAGCAGGAGGCGGCCCCATCGTTGTAGCCGGCCGCCATCAACACCAAGCCCAGTTCTCCGTACGCGTTGCCGCGCTCGTCTGGCGGCATCCCGTTCTCCGTGGTTCGCATCAACGACGCGTAGCGCTCGCGTACCTGGTCTTGGACCGATTCCGCCAGGCTCGACAGGTCGGGCAGCGAGACAGGGCGCAACGCCTCCACCCTCGGTCGGGGCCGGGTACCAGACAGGGTCGAGACCGTCTCGTCGTGTGCAACGCACCCGCCAGCCACTGCGGCAAGCACCCAGATGAGGGCGGTCAGCCCGGCCGGCAGCGCGCGTCGCGTCATGGTGTTTGGCCACGGCCTTGGGTCAGCGTCGTGTACCGGTCGACCGCGATGTCGCTCCACACTTCCACCTGCCCGTTCGGCCAGGTGACATGCACCCGCACCGGATCGCTCGATGCTCCCAGGCCGACGAGCACCCGTGGATCGTTCGCTGAGGCATAGCTCCCATCGGCGCGCGCGCGCCGCCAACGCATCGATCCATCCGACCTGATGACCGCGACGCGCGTCCCGACCATATCGCGCGGTGTCTGGTCTCCGACGAGTCTCAGCCCGACCCAGTGGTTACGGTTGCCGACATTGTTGATCAGCAGACGGACGGGCCCGGCAGCGGTGCCCACCAGGACGTCCACGTCGCCGTCGTTGTCGATGTCGCCGAACGCCGCGCCGCGACTCACCTCCGACAGCTCGAACACGGCGCCCGCGCGGTCGGTGACATCCTCGAACCGTCCGGTGCCAAGATTGCGGAGCAGCAGGTTGCGCTGCTGCAACGGAAAGGGGTTGTCCGGCCCCAGCGCCTCGAGGTTCTGCGTGACGTGTCCGTTGACAGCCAGAATATCCAACCAGCCGTCATTATCGAAATCGAACCAGGCTACACCGAAGCCGGTATACGGGAGGCTGGGCAGGCGGATGCCCGCCCGGACACTCTGCTCTTCGAACAGACCGGCGCCGTCGTTGACGTAGAGCGTGTGCCCCTCACCGGCGAGCTCGGTGATGAACAGGTCTTCGTCACCGTCGTTGTCGAAGTCTCCCGCGTCTACGCCCATATCGCTCGTGGGGTCGCCGTTTGCCCCCACCGCTGCGCCCCACAACGGCGCCATATTCGTGAAGGTGCCGTCGTGCTGGTTGATCCACAACTGGTTTTCCTGCAGGTCGTTGGCGACGAAGATGTCGATCCACCCGTCGTTGTCGAAGTCTGCGGTCGCGACGCCGAGCGCGGGCCCGAACTCACGCGCCAACCCGGCGGCGGCGGTGACATCGACGAAGGTCCCGTTGCCGCGGTTCCGATACAATCGGCTTGGCTCCGCGCGACTCATCTGCGGAGAGCAGTAGTCTGGCGCCCCCGACCGGCCGAGGCACGGCATGTGCGTGTCGAGGGTGTAGCGCAGGTAGTTCCCCACGAACAGATCGAGCCATCCGTCACGGTCGAAGTCCACGAACGAGGCGGACACCCCCCACGCGGAGGCATCTTCCGTGCCGGTTGATGCCGAGACGTCGCTGAACGTGCCGTCCCCGTTGTTCCGGAACATCTGATTGCGCCCAAAGGCGGTGACATAGAGATCGACCCACCCGTCGTTGTCGAAGTCTCCCGTGGCCACTCCCATGCCATACCCACGCGCATCAATCCCACTCTCCTCGGTCACGTCGGTGAACCGTAGCAGCGTCCCGTCTCCACGCACCTCCAGATCGTTCCGGTAGAGCCGATCCCTGAGCCCCTGCCGATCCGGCGGCGGGAGCAGGGGCGTGCCCGTGCCGAGCATCTGGCCCTGCACCAGGTAGACATCCAGGTCGCCGTCGTTGTCGTAGTCGAACATCGCGACGCCGGGCCCTATGCCCTCAGGCTGATAGAACTTGCCGGACATGCCGTTGAAGTGGACGAAGTCGAGGCCGGTCGCTTGGGCCCGGTCAGTGAACCACTCGAGCTCGCTGTCCGCTCCCGACGCGCGGGGAGGGGCTGGCGCGGAAGGCTCGTTGCCCTCGGCCCAACAACCCACCAGCAGGACAACCAGGGGAAGCGCAGTTCGTGCGCTGAGCCGCATCTGTGTGCTCGCACTGCCACTTAACGGGCTATCTGGTCGAAGCGATGCATTCCCCGTCGGTACGCTCGATACCCTGGTCAGCGGCACGTTCAGCACCGATCTGCCGGACCCCAGCCACCTCACGGTAAGCGGTGCCCTGGGCCTTGTCAAGGTGCGTGGTGACCGACCGTGAAGCCGGACTGCGGGCGCTTGGCGCCGGATGCTGAAGGGTGTAGGCTACCCCAGTAATCAACCAGGGCGCGACACGCGTCCGTCCGAGAAGGAGTCTGCAATGCGGCGACATCTCCGTCGTAGCTGCTTGGTGGCGTTGGTGGCGATCGGGTTCGTGCTGAGTGTCGGGGCGAGTGCTGGGGCCCAGAATCGGACCCGTGGCGAGATCACGGACGAGTGGGACAACCCGCTCGAGGGGGCGACGGTCCTAGCCGAGCGGGTCCAAGGCGTGACACAGACCCAAACCGCCACGACCGACAAGAACGGGCGGTTTCTGTTCGCGTCGCTGGGGCCGGGCCAGTGGTCGTTCACCGCGACGCTGGAGGGGTACCAGGGGCTCCGGCAGACGGTGCCGATAGGAGGGTTTAGCGGCACCCGGCCGGTAAATTTCGAGCTGCCGGTGGTGTCGACCGGCGGTCGTTTCCGGGAGCGGACCGAGTTCGAGGCCGACGGCGGCACGCCCCGGTTCCGGTTCGAGGAGGACGGCACCTTCGAGTTCGAGGACACCGATGGAGAGGGCGAGGGGACCTACGGCATCGTCGATCTGACCGCCGTGCTAATCGTGCGTGACTACGATGGGCCGGATGACAAGTTCAACGTCCAGACGCCGGTGGTGGTGGAGTTCAGCGACGCGCTGTTCGCCAGCCTGACCCACGACGGGGTACAGCTCCCGAAGAAGCAGTAAGGTGTCTAGCAGCCCGTGGTGAAAGCCCCGCTGCATTCGAACGGCGCTGCATCCCGGCTGCCGGCGTTGCTTCTCGGTCGAATACAGGCCGGTATTCTCCCTCGGCGCGCCTTGTCAGCCGGGCGCATCGCCATTC